>OGRS01000122.1_pt1 | contig 83174 bp, 55 predicted proteins | sample 1553561 | NCBI WGS metagenome assembly OGRS01 (sample SAMEA2580103, study PRJEB22360) | human gut metagenome | biome: human gut; feature: human-associated habitat; material: faeces | place: Denmark | collected 2008/2010
ATAATCTTATCAGACATGGTTCTATAGCCTCCTTTGATGGGTTTTGTTGTGGTGACTTAATTCTACCAAACGGCTATAGACGATGTCCATTTTATGAAATTGATTTTGCGAAATTAATTATACGTCATCTCTTGACATGCCTTTTTGCAACTGTTATATATAAAGCAAGGGTGAAAAGCTGATTTTTCAAGCCTTTCACCCATTCTTATCATAGAAGAAGCTTATTTACAGACTTTTCTTCATAGTCTCCTTTTCTCAAAAGACTTCAATATTAGTTACTACAATTTGAAGAAAAATAGTTTGTCAACAGATCCTTTTCTTCATACCCTCGAGAATTCTGGCTTTGAAAAAGTCCGAATTCTCTGGGATTGCCTCTTCCTTTCCTATAAGGGTTAAAAATCGGTATTAACTGCCCCCTATATATTATTATACAAGCGAAGAACAAATTAAATTTATTGTTTCAACTACTTGCCTTATTGACTCGTTAAATAAATAAAAATGATCTCCGTCAAATTTATAGTATCGACATTGTTTTTTGGTATAACTATTCCATAGAGAAATTTTCTTCAGAATCACTTCATCTTCCCTACTACCGTAAAATACAGATAAATCACATTCTAAAATTGGCAACTCTGTAGCTTGAAACGTTTCAAGGATTTTATAGTCTGCTCGTATGATTGGTATGAAAATAGATGCTAAATCAGTATTATCAAATACTTCTCTTGGTGTACCTCCTAGTTTTAGAACTTCCCTTCTTAGAACTGATATGTCTGCGTCATGGATTGTTTTGCATCTTGCTTCGCACTTTGGTGGTACTACACTGGATAAAACTATATGTTTAGGTTCGTTATATTGTTGACTAATAATCATCTGTGCAACACTATATACGATACAACTTCCCATGCTGTGACCGAATAATATATATCTTCCATTTTTAATAATAGGCCTTATTTGTTCAAATATATCAACTATTGCCTCATCCATCGTCTGGTATAATGGTTCACCCAGTCGCCTTCCTCTCCCTCTTAACTCAATCGGAATAAGATTTATGTTATCTTCTAAATATTTCTGCCATTTATAAAAACATGATGAGTTTCCTCCAGCATGGGGTATACAAATTAAGTTTATCCTATTTTCCATCTCTCTTCGGTTCCTCTCTCTACCAAAACATTAAATGGTGCATTTTCAGGAATTACCTCCCCCAGCCCTTACAATAGCTGCACGGACAAGGCAAAGACTGGGATCAATCAAATTACCTTTTATGTGATATAGACTCACTGCTATAGGCAGTTCTGTACAGCCTAGAATAAATGCCTGCTCCCCCTCTAGTGACTGTTTGATAATTAAATTCTGAAATGCAGTTCCATCATACTCATAATTTCCTTCCTTATATACCATTATAAATTACATCTGTAACGATTCTCTGTTCTTCATCATCCGATACACGTAACTTTAAATTGCCTTCCCATATCCACCTCCCCTTTCAAAATAGACACATCTCATAAATCTTAACTACATCTTCTAATTTTAGTGGTTCATAGGCAAATGCTAACATTCCATTTGTAACCGCTCTCTTAGCCATAATTTCAAACTTTTCATCATTGATTCCAACTTCCGGTAATGAAGCAGGTAGCCTCAATTTCCTAAAGAATTCAGCAGTCATATTGATAGCGTTCCTAGCCATTTCATATTCGTCACCTTCCGATATGTCAAATACATTTCTTGCATATTCAGCAAACTTTGCTACTGTTGTGTCATTAAGCACGTATTCCATCCACTTTGGTAGCAGAATCGCCATGCCTACACCATGGGTAATGTCATAACAGGCACTCAATTCATGCTCTAACGGATGACAAGACCACGCTGTTGCCTTTCCTGCACCAAGAATACCATTCAATCCAAGAGAACTAGCCCATAACAAGTTCGCCCTTGCTTCGTAATTATCACTTTGCTCAATTGCAATCGGGCCATATTTAATACATGCTTTGAGCATAATTTCTGCCATATGGTTTTGTATGAACGTATCTTCATCTTTTGTAAAATAGCTTTCTATTATATGTGACATAGTATCTGCAACTCCTGCTGCTGTTAATTCTGCAGGTACTGTGTACGTATATACTGGATCAAGAATAGAAACTTTTGGCTGCATGTAAACCGAGGTTGCTCCTAATTTTTCCTCTATCTCTTCATTTGTAATAACAGCACTTCCATTCATTTCGGAGCCTGTACCAGCACAGGTAACAACTGTAATGATAGGCAATGCCTTTTTGATTTCACCAGGGCAAAGCACTAGATCCCATGAATCATCATCATAGTAATATCCAGCTGCTATCAGTTTTGCAGCATCGATAACACTTCCACCACCTACAGCTAGTATTACTTGCACATTATTCTTTCTTGCTAATCTAACTCCTTTTCGTACATCTTCAATCCTTGGGTTGGGGGTTACCCCCGCTAATTCTGAAACATCGTATTCTGACAGCAGTTCCATCAAGATCTGATACACTTCATTTTTCTTAATGCTTCCCCCACCATATACGAGCAGAATATTGCTCCCGTATGTACTTAACTCTTTTGGAAGATTCTTAACCATTCCCTTTCCAAATAATACTTTCGTCGAAATATTCAAAGTAAAGTTTCTCATCTATTCCTCCTAAGTTTTATTCTTGTCTCATACTTTACGATAAAAATCTTCTGAGTTTGTTGGATATTCATTGATATATGGTACGCCAATATTCCATGAACCTTTCCTTTCGTCATGAATATTAATGGAGTACCATTTGTTTATATTAGCAGATCCAAAACAAACCTTAATCTGCATGGTAGTTAAATCTGCTACTATCGAATACAACGTTCCTAATCCATCTTTATAGTAGTGGCAACATACACCTTCAGGCATTTTTTTTTGTAAAATGTCGCGAATTACACTTTCATTTACGTTTGGAATATGTTCTTTTATGGACTGGTTTGCTGCTTGAAATCTCATAACCGACTGATTCATTCGGTTTACATTAAACGACTCCATCTCTGGCAGATTATAATGATTGGTTGAAACCACATAGTCTACTACCTGTCTTGTAAATAACGATCTGATATTTCCCAGACCGGAGCTTTCCGCTAAAACTGCATTGCCTTGTTTATCCGCTATTATAAAATTCGTATTTGCTGAAAGTGGCATATGCTTTAACAGATAAACTGCTTCATCGGTTGTACGACAATTTTCTATCATACATCGTATTGCCGTCCAAAAGCGAAGTCCACTTAATTCTGTATCTGTACCAGGTGTTGCTGCAGAAATGGTGATAGACAGTCCATGCTCATTTATCCCTTCATACCTCCCAAATAGGTATACTGAAAATCCAATATGAGCTGGTTTTCCGTTAATCTTGCAACACGTGAACCTTGTATCATCATCTAAAGAATACTCATAGCTTCTTCCTACTAAAACATGATGATTTTCTGTCACTTTTGGTAATGCTACCATATGGCAGCATCCCCCCTTTACTGCATATAAGTTAGTATGAAAAATAACTCCATCTGATGAAACATGTAATGCATCTGAAAAGCCTTCAATTTCTTCATTTAATCCTGGACAAAATTCATCATATAATGCTCTGATTTCTTTTATTTTGTTTTTCGTCAATGTTGCTTTATCGCAATAGAATGGCTTGGTGTAGTACTGCATATCGGATGGATATTTCTTTAGGTATTCCCCTCTTTGCCTTCCAACTTCGTAGCTATCGCCTTCCAAAAATACATATTCATAATTGAGTGTTCCTCTTTCCATAAATGCAATCAATATCTCCTTCTTAATTTTATACATACATTAGTAAGCGTCGAATCAATGCTTCATCCATCTCTTGGGCATTCTGTAAACTCAATTTTATCCTGTCTAACATACGATTATTCTGTCTAAATATATACTTTAAATTCATATTCACTACTCTCTTCGCTAGTTCGTAAAGTCTATTAGCAATTCCACTCACTTCTTTATATTGTTCCTGATTCAGAAAAACCTTTTCTAGAAAGTAATCGACACGCATTTTCATTATCTCTTTATGTTCACAGTATAAGAACATAATACGTACATCTAACAACTAAGTAATCTACTAATTCTGAAGAGTAATTTAGCTGTATATAGTTTGTAAAAAACAAGTCTTTAAAAGAGTTCTTTCGTGGCTCTAGGTAATACCCAATATAATAAGATAACATGTGGATTACGAAAGGAATACGTATCACATCGTTCCATTCAATTCCATCAACTGAACAGCATCATTCAATTCCTTCCTCAAGCACCTCAATCCTCAGCCACTTACTATTAGGCACCACATCATAAAATGCTTCTTACTTTGGATTCGTTCCAACACATGCACAGACTAACACCGTACCCATTGGTAAAAAAGCAAATTATAGGTATACTCTTGCTTCATCTAAACTATCCATCGTGATAATAATACCTTTCTGCGTCAGATGATCATTTTCCTTAAAATCTTCAACACAGACAGTAAAACTTCCTGTCCCGGAAACGGTCTGATACAAGACTACGCTCTTCTTATCTTCGTTTTCCGGCTTAATTAGTGCTAAGCTTAATAAATCATCTTCCTTCCACTGTTTCAGTTTACAGTAGTTTCCAGAACGTGATACTGAGAACTGTTAGCACCTTTAAAATTCCAAATCCCCCTTATAATTGCATCTTGTCCATCCTTTAAATGGCTTGCAGTCACAATTGCCATGAAATCGGCATCATGTGTATATGATTTAAGAATAAGTCTCATTAATATCCAATATCATCCTTATAACCTCCTATATAGCCGCGGAATATTCGCAATACTTTTAAGCACTTTTTCATGTCTACTGCATTAGGATTTACCACATCTAATCGATTTGACATACCACATATCCTTCTTCTGTTGCTTCCTAGTGTAACCCATCTGTTGTTTGGACATCTGCAAAGCCGTTCTGGAATATGATCGCAGAACCATTGGAACAGTTCCTTATCCTTTCCTTCAAGATAGCTAGCCATGGCCGATATATTCTCATGTTTATTAAAGTAAATGCATACTAAATAACTGCTCCTGTCTGCATAGAACCCCAAGCAGCTTTTTCCTTTCACTGTAAACTCCACCTTCCATTGGAATCCTGATGTGATATTTCTAAGAGGTTTTACTTTCACCTTGTATTTCTCATCTTGCAGTGCATTGATAAGACGATTAATGTTCCCGTTCATTTCTTCTGTAAGAGTTTCCATAATGTCTTCTATCTCTGGTATAGGTTGACGTATTCTCTTATAATCCAGACGCAGATAATTCATATATTTATACTTACTGTCTGGTGCATTACACAGTTCCACTAATCCAATAAACATTTTAGGATATTTTTCGCATGTCATAATGTAGCTATTCCCACATTCCCGTAGTCCCAATCCTGTATTAAGAAGAATCATTATCCTCTCTTTCTGGTCTTTTCGAATCTTAGCCATCGATGTATTTGCACACGCAATTCGATAACTATCTTTTGAAATCTCCAGACTAAAATCTTCCATTCTTATCCTAGAAACACAACCAAGTTCATAAAGAAATTTAAAATAAAAGCTGATTGATTGCTGAAATTGATTACGCAAACTGGACTCTTTGGAATCCTGAAAATGCTGCTTTTCTACAAGGAATTTTCCCTTCTTCTCTTTTCGCTCATTACTAGCCATATATTCATCGTACTTTTCAGAATCAATTTTATATACTTTAGGGTTCTTGTATAGGTTAACATAAAGTCCTGTAATATACTGATAGAACTGTAACTCCCCTTCTTTATAATCCTGTGACGATATATCTTTCGTATCCGCTGGAATAACTGATTGAAAACCTGCTAACATCTCAACTGCATGACGTATGGAGTACTGTGCAGAACTTTCATTAGCACATTTCTCCTGTTCGATAAAAAGCATATCACCCCTCCTTAGTTAACTGTTCAGCAAACATACTTTTACAGCTGTTCTTGAATATAATCAACAATATCCTTCGCTGTGAAAAATTTCATGATATAGTCATCATCTATTATAACAGAAAATTCATCTTCAAAGCTCGTCATGATAGAAATAAACTCCAACGAGTTGATTCCTGCTATCCCTTTTAAGTCTGTTTGCAGTGTAATATTGATATCTTCATCTTTATCTTTTACAATATCGCGAATTATCGATAAGACTCTTTCTTCTATTTTACTTCGTTCCATCATAAACTCCTCCTGTTTTTCAATATATTCTTAATATCTTTTTATTTTTTTGGTAGACGTTTTCTCAAATTCCTTATCTCTAAATTCAATACTTGTTATCTGCATGTAGGAAGGCAATGTTCGATTCAATTCAGTAACCTGCTCATCTACATACTTCTTAATATCCGATATTTGATGTTCCTGTACAACCTGCTCATCGCAGAAAATTGTTGCCAGTATATGTTCTGAACCATTGATTTTTCTACTGCTTACAACAACTTCCTTAATAACGTCAATTTTATTCAGTCTAGATTCTAAATTCTCTGGTGATACATTTTTTCCATTGGCAAGTATGATCAGATTTTTCACTCTTCCTGTTATAAACAGGTAATTATCTTCATCTATATAGCCAATATCACCCGTTTTGAACCACTCACCTTTCATAACTTCTCGTGTCCCCTGCGTATCATTATAGTATCCTAGCATGATATTATCGCCTTTGGCCATGATCTCTCCTACTTCATGCCCATTGTAACAGCCATAGTTTTGGCTGTTATCCACTTTTACTTGACAGCAAGACACAACAGGACCTACGGAATACCTCTTTTTACAGCAATCTGGATTCGCTGACAGTAATGGTGAACATTCCGTAATTCCATATCCATGCACTACATTGATTCCTATGTTATCGAAGAAATCAATATAATCCTGATCCAAATTGGAACCTCCACATACGATTAACTTTAAGTTACCACCAAACTGCTCTCGGACATTTGCAAATAGTTTCTTATAGCAGGAAAATCCCATTTTTCTTAGAATGCTTGATACTTTAATCATTACTTCAAACAATTTTTCTTTTTTTTGGTCCTTGACTGCTAATATAATATTCTGATACATCTGTTCGACAACCATCGGCACAGAAAATAGAACAGAAGGTTTCATCAATTTTAAGTTGCTGCTTAGATACTTTAAACTGTCATTTAAGGAAACTGATGCGCCGAAATAGAGCATCAGAAGTATGTCACATGTCATTTCATAGGTATGATACAGCGGTAAAATGGATAATGAGGAATCCTTTTCATCTAATCCTAGAATCCTCTTAGCACTCATAACATCTGTAATAATGTTTTTATGGCTTAACATAACACCTTTCGATTTTCCCGTAGTTCCAGATGTAAAAACAATTATAGCAAGTAGCTCTGGGTCTATCTCCTCTTCTGTACCAATACATTGTACCTCCTTACGTAGCTTATCCATACTAAGAAAATCTTCTTTTCCTTCTCTGCGTTCCCTACTTTCATTGATTATAATATTAATAGTATTGGAATCAGACACAAGTTCTTGGACATTTTTTACATACCTTTCTTCTCCTAAAATACAATCTACATCAGCTCGTATCATCAGTTCTGCAAGCTCCGCATCATTAAGTTGTGTGTCTAAAGGAACTGCAACTAATCCTCCATAGACAATCCCTAAGTAGGATACAATCCAGTCATAAGAGGTTCTTCCTAGAATTGCTACATGCCCCGTTTGTAAATCAAAGTTTTTTAATACTTTTGCTGTTTTCTGCACATCACAAAGTAACTCTTTATACGTCTTTTCAATAACCTCATTTTTCTCTTTATATCTGATTGCGACATTATCTGAATACTGATATCCTGTATAGGTAACCAATTCCTTTATCGAATGTAGTTTTATCCCCCAATCATAAAATGGATTACTATATGTTTTTCTCATCCTTAATTCTCCTTTCCATATCTTTTATGCTGCAGTTAAGTAATTCCACTTTATTCAAAAATACTATCTAATTCCTGCGTAGATATATTTACTGTATTAAAGTCCATCGAAGTAAAACAGTATGGATTTTCCTCTCTTAAAAATGTGGTTATCTGTTCTATATGATTAGGTATTTTCTGGCAGATTTCCTGCATTTTTTGCTCTGAGCAAAGGCTGTAGCTATAGTAAATGGTAATCTGCAATTTAGAATCGATAATAATCGCGTTTATCTCCAGCTGGTTTTCCATATAATTATTCATACTTACGTCATCCCCTGTGTCATATGAAGCATAGCAAAACAATTCACGTTTTAGCACAGAGCTGTAATTTCCTAAATAATTGAGCTTTATAATTGGCTGTATTTTCTTCCGGTTTTTTGCATACCAACCAGTAAATACTGGGTCAACGCTAAGCTGTTTTGCTTTTTGCATTTCTTCCTTTATAGTCCTTAGCCTTTCTTTCTCATCTCTATCCAAATTGGTAATATGAATTGGTATAATACTTGTAAACCAGCCAATCGTTCTTGACAGATCCAATTCCTGGTACTCCGTATTTCTTCCATGCCACTCCGTATCTATTAAGAAATCCTGTCCAAGCAACGGTTCAAGTGCTGTCAAAACAGCATCTGCAAGCACATACAATTCACTTATTGTTTTATTTTTTCCTATCTCTTCTATGAATTTTTCTGTAGTCTCTTTTGAAAGCATACACTCTATCTTGCCATTCTTTAGATAACTTTCATCCACTTTTGTATTTCTTTTATAAAATTTCTTGAATTCTTCGATTGCGGTTAAATCATACTTTTGAGTATTGAGTTCTTCTCTTTTTACATACTCTGACCACTTTCTAAAGGATGAGGTTTTTAATGGAAGCTTTAACTGCTGCCCATTGTTCTTCTGTAAAAGCAGACTTTCCAAATCCTCAAGCAGAATTCCCCATGACAGTCCATCAATGATAAGATGATGCATGACAATAAGTAAGAGATTCTTATCCTTAGAAAATCGAATGAAACTAACACGAAACAGATAATTATCTTCAATGAAAATACTAGATTTTTCATAGATTCCGATTTTTCTTACTGTTTCCTCTTTTTCATTGTCTGGCTTATCTAAAAGGTCGTAATAAATGATCTTGAATTCTTTGCCTATGCTTTGATATTTGAGCTTTTGGGACTCCCGATCCAGATGCATTCTTAAGATATCGTGATGTTTTATTAGCATTTGGAATACATTCTCCAGATCTGCAACACCTACACGTTGGTCTAATTCTAACAAAAGGCTCTGATGGTAGTAGTTCCTGTCTGGATGATTCCTATCAAAAAACTGTGCAATGATAGGGGTCGGTTCTATCCAATCCGTTATCTCCTCTTCTTTATCTGGTACTGCCTTCGTTATATATCTAACCATATCAGATATGATTGGACTAAACAGGATATTAGATGCCTTCAGATGAAACCCATACTCTAACATTTGGGAAGATATCCTAATTGCCTGAATAGAATCCCCACCCAACTGATAAAAATCGCTTTGCATCTCTATATGTTCATTAGGGAAAACTGAGTGCAATACTTCGATTAATGTTTTGCATTTCTCATCGAGGTAATCTGTGCTACTCTCATTTTTCTCCGCCGTTTCCTCAATCTCTGGCAAAGCCGATATATTTAGTTTACGATTTGTTGTAACAGGAATTTCGTTTAGTTCATAGTAAAGATGTGGAACCATATAACCTGGTAATTCTCCTGTCAGATATTCTACAAGCTCTTGCTTCGTAACCGATTCTCGTTTTACATAATAGCAGCAAAGATATTCTTTTCCACTAGCGTTTTTCTTATGAATAACAACTGCGTCCTTGATCTGCCTCATCTTCTGTAAACAGTTTTTGATTTCATCCAGCTCAATACGGTAACCGTGCAGCTTAATCTGCTGATCTGCTCTTCCACAGTATTCAATACAATCTGGGGCAATGAACTTAGCAAGGTCTCCTGTGGCATACATTCTTTCTCCTTTGGTAAAAGGACTTTTAATGAACTTCTCCTTGGTTAATTCTGGTTTATTTAAATATCCTCTTGATAATCCTGGACTGGAGATAAACATTTCGCCTATTCCGTTTAATGGCATTGGCTTCTTAGATGGATCTAAAATAAAAACTTTCACATTATCCGCTGGCTTGCCTACTGGTACTGCAAACCCTTTATCTTTCTCCTTGTCATACTGGTATATCATGCAACCAACAACTGCTTCACTTGGACCATATTCATTATATATCTCAATCTTATGACTAAATTTCTCTGTAATAGTCTTACATAACTCTGCGGTCAATTGCTCTCCACCAACTATAATCCGCTCAATCTTTGACTTTGAGCAGTCCATATCAACCAATAACGACAAATGTGTTGGCGTCATCTTAATAATACTTACCAGATTATCCAGAATAATTCGATTAAGAACATACACTTCCTGATCGTCGCGATAAACTACCACCTTATTTCCACTAATTAGGGGCGTAAAAATAGACGTAATCGTTAAGTCAAAGGATAGGGAAGTAAAGAAAGGGAAAGCCATCTCATCTCCCCTGACATACACCTTATTTGCCCAGTAAATATAGTTAACAAGGCCTTTATGTTCAATCATAACTCCTTTTGGCTCACCTGTTGTACCCGAAGTATATAGGATATATGCTAAATCACCTGGTTCTGGTCTTATTTGATTTTGCTGGCTTTCTTCCTTATCTAACTCTGAAAGTTGCATTTGACAAGATTGATAATAAAGTACCTCAACTCCGTACTTCTCTATCTGCTCTTTTTCCCCATCACAGATGATGATATGTAAAGATGCATCCTTTATCATGAACTGAATACGAGAACTGGGATAACTTATATCAATAGGAACAAATGTACAATTCGCTTTCATGATACCTAGTATGAAAATCAGTGTTTCAATTGAATGCTTGGTCATTAATCCTATATTTCTTCTTTCATTTCCACATCTTTTTCTTAATTCCGAAGCTATAAAATCTGACTTTCTATTCAGTTCTTCATACGTTAACAGCTTTGTTCCATCCTCTACGGCAATATGATTTGGTGTCAACCTAACCTGCTGCTCAAACAAATCAATTATTGTTTCCGTAGAAGGATATCTAGAGGAAGTATTGTTAAAATCACATACCAACATCTTATATTCCTCTTCTGACAACATAGTTATGTCACACACTAGTATATCCCTTTTCTCTGCAACTGCTGATATGATATTTCGATACTGGGAGAAGAATTGTACAATATCTTCTTCTTGATAAACTGAAGTTTTATAGTCCACATCAATCTCTAATTGATTTCCATCAGCCCAATCTCTGACGATTAGTTGTAAGACATAATCCTGCTCACCATTATAAAACTCTTTTGCAACTGCCTCCATTCCGGCTATCTCAGTTTTCAACGTCACATTATAATAATTAAAACAGTTTTCATAAAGTCCATCTTGTCCCTGCTCTCTTAATTTTAACTCTTTTACCAGTCTATTATATGAAAAACGATGGTTCTTAAAGCATATCATAAGTTCCTTCTGCAACCTACCTACCATTTGCATGAAGGATTCTCCCATATCCACGTGGAAACGGAACGGAAGGGAACTTACGAACATGCCTACTGTATGCCTACTCATCGCCATATTTCTTCCTGAAAACGGAATACCTACAACAATATCATTTGATTGAAGACTTTTACTTAGATAGATTATATATGCTGCCAAAAGTACTGCATTCAGGGTAAAATGAGTATCCTTAGCATAGTTTCGAATTCTACTCGTATCTTCCTCACTCCATATCCATTCTTTTCTCTTACCCTGATTTTGCATAGAGAATGTTTTTCTAATTATCGGTAAATCTGTAAGCTTATTTACCCAGTATTCCCTATACTTTTCATATTGTTTAGATTGTAAATACTCCTTTTCCTTTTCAATATAGGTTACATAATCATACTCAGACTCCTCGTCCGTTCCTTGCTTTTCTTCTCCTTTAACCAGTTTTTCATACTCCTCACTGATTTCATCTGTTATCAGCTGGAACGACCATGCATCTGAAATTACGTGATGCAGTTTTACAAGATAGCCATAGAGATATTCCTCCTTTTTAAAGGTAATGAACTGATACAAGAATCCATTCTCTAACGGAAATGCAGTTCTCGCCTGTTGCTCAATCCATTCAAGGAAATCTTTCTCATCCGCTTTCTTCTCGCAAAAATCAATATGTTCGATTTCCTTTTTTGAGTCTGTAGTATAGTATTGAAAATACTCATCCGCCTTCTTCACAATATGCGTCTGAAAAACCTTATTTTTTTGAATGACATGATTGATGCTTGTCTGTAGCTTTTCTATCTCAACAGCTCCCTTTATCAACATGTAACCACCTATCGTAAACATGGACGATTCTGGATTAAGCATTTGTGTAACCCATATTCTTTGCTGAGCTTCACTCAATGGATATAATTCTTTCTCTATCATCTGCTCCTCCATTTTTCTACAATCAAAAATATGTTCTAGCTCTCTACTATCTTTCCACAATCTAATTTAATAATCTGATCTGCAGTATTAAAGTAGTTATCATCATGAGTGATTACAATAACGCCTTTTCCTTTCTTTTTCAGCATAGGTAAAAGCTGCATATAAAAATAATCTCGAAATACCGGATCCTGCTCCGCAGCCCACTCATCGAAAATCATCATTGGCTTATCATCAAGACAGCTTATCACAAATGCCAGCCTCTTTTTCTGTCCTGTTGAAAGGGATAAGGATTCAAATGCTCCATTATCCTTTATATGTACTTTATCCTCTATCTTCAATAATTCTAGATAAGATGCAACTTCCTCTTTTCTTTCTTGATAAGGAATACCATATAACTTTTGAAATAGATGAAAATCGGAATACACCGCAGTAAAACATCCTAGTAATGTAAGCTGTTCCACAGATTTCCCATTTACTAGTATCTCGCCATCTTCTTTACAATATAAACCAGATACTAATTTTCCAAGTGTCGATTTACCACTTCCGTTTCCTCCGATGATAAATGTAATCTGTCCTGTCTGAAACTCTGCATTGATTGGTCCTAGCATAAATTTTCTGTCATCTTTAACTTCGTCCTTGATAATGTAGTGATATATAACATCTTTCAGCTGAATAGTTAATTTCTTATCTGGTTCTATTGCTGGCCGTTCCATCACTTCTTGTGATTCAACAGAAGATTGTTCTAATTCTTCTAACAGTTTATTAATTCTCTTCATATTTACACCAATCTGGGCATACTTTGAGATTGCTGTTGCCAAAGCTTCGAAAGGTCCTATCAGATAAAATACAATAAACAGATTTTCTCTTAATGTATTAACGCTGATACCTTTAATAAGTAATGGAAATATAAACACAACGACCCCAAATACTAGGTTATACATAAGAACATTGTACATATTAAAGTTTAATAACTTTAAGGAAGCTGCTTTACTAAAGTCAGCTGACTTTCTTGTATACTGTTCCATTTCCTGTTTGAAATCCTTTTTCCGAAAACAGTTGAAGCATAATTCCTTAAATCCATACACTAAATCTCGCATCTGCCCAAAGAAGGTTTCCTGAATGTCTCTGTTCTTTTCCCAGTATTTTGTTGCAATCCTATTGGTAATAATACTAATTAGTCCATTAAGAAGTACTATAGCAGTCGATGCTAAGAACGCATACGTGCTTTTCACCGTCAGGTAAAGGAGACAAAATACTATGGTAAGCATATTTGAGACTAGATTTACAACCACATTAGGCATCTCTGAAACGGCACTTGTATCATTATTTAATCCAGAATAAATTCTCTCCTGCCCTAAACTTTCAATCTTCTGGTATGGTGCTTGTAATATCTTTTCAATCATTTGAATTCTCTTGTTATAGATTAACTCATTAGTTATGTAAATCATTTTTCCCTGTAGGAGCTTAATGGAATATACAAATACTACAATAGAAAAGATAAAATATAGTAGCAATTCCTTTGAATACTGAAGATTCCTATTAAATGTTTCATTAATTGTAAATATAATCAATGCACTTGCAACACCATTTACAACACTTATTGGGATTAATGCCATATAGTTCTTTTCTCCATCTTTAGTGAAGTTAAAGGTAAGCGAAATATATAGCATAAAAACTACAATCGCTATATATACTAAGATGCAACCCCAAATTACTGTTTTTGATGCCCATACTCCCACTGCACTCCATGGCAGACGCTCAAAGAGAATCTTCGGTAAATTATAAGTACAAAGTCCTGTAAAGATTAGCAGAGGAATTACAAAAAATATACTGGCAAGCTTCATATCCTTTGCCTTTACATGAATCCTTTTCTTTTTGAAAATATCTATCAATGCTTTTAATAAGACAACTGCATACAGCAAAATTACTACAATACTTACTATAATGATAATAGAGAAAAACATATCACTTGATTTATAAAAGTCTGCTTTGTACTTAGCGACACTTTCGCCATTGTATATTTTAATAATGCTATCTGCAATATACTCTGCTGCATTTGAATCAATATTGGTCAATATACAGACCCCAAACTGATCTTTCCCCTGCATCTCAAGCATGGAAGAAAAGGTAGGATTTGACCCACCATGTTTTATGATATCTCCATTCATATCTATCAGCCAGCCTGATCCGTAAAACTTATCCCCTTCTGCTACTACCTTTGTATTTCCCTGGTGAGACTTCATAATTAATTGAGTAAGTTCCTCTGGGATCTCTACTATTCCCATTTGAATCTGCATCCATCTTGCCATATCCTGTATACTTGATACGATATATCCTGCAGCAGTATTTCCACGGTATGCTGGTGGATTAGAAGCTACTTCCCTTAAGAACTGAAACTTATATCCTTGTGCTATTCTGTCTTCCACTTCCTCATCATAGCGATACATGTGAGTGTCAGACAGCCCAAGCTTATCAAGGATCTCCTGCTCCATAAACGTTTCATATAATTCACCTGTAACCGACTGAATGATATATGCTAGAATATCGTAGTTCACAGTTGCATACTGATACTTTTCTCCTGGGTAAAAATCAAGTTTCACTCCATTTACCATCTTAACTGTTTTCTCAAGGGAATCTTCTGCAGTTCCTTCTGGAATATAACCAATTGTCTGAAATGGGATTCCACTTGTATGATATAGCAGATTGGCAATTGTCATGTCGTTATCGAGATTCGTATCACCGTCATAACTAAATGACAACCAAGGAATATATTCTTTTACTGGATCATCAATGGATAATTTTCCTTCCTGTTCAAGAAGGAGGATTCCTAAACCCGTAAAAGCCTTACTCATGGACCCAAGTTCAAATAACGTATCCTCCCCTATTTGTTCCTGCATTTCTCGATCCTCATAACCATACGTACGGTAGATAACTTCATCACCTCGTACTAAAGCTAAAGAAGCACCCGGCACTTTTGCTTTCCGCAAAGTTTTTTTCACTAAATCGTCAACCTTTTGGATAAATTCCTTATCCACAGAAGTAGAAGTCGCAGTCTTAGATGTCTCATCCGTCACCTGATCTGCATATACCAAACTACGACAGTTCATGAACAGAAGAATGGTTATGACAGCACACACAATGAAACTCCTTATTTTCTTCATTTATTATTTACTTACCTTCCTAATCATTTTGTATTAGCTTTTCTACATAATTAACTATTTCCATAACTGTCTCAAATTTTTCATAATCTAATTGATCATCTGAAAATTCAAATCCGAACTCATCTTCAAGTGCAACTACAATACGAAGATAGTAATAGGAGTTTGCTCCCAAATCCTGTAGTTTTGCTTCCAGATTAATGTTTTCTGGCTGTATTTCCAGTGTTTGTGCAATCACTTTTTTAAATCTCTCACGTATATCATTAACCATATGCCTTTCACCTCCTTACACCCATTGACTTATGACAGACTGGCTATTAGATTTTGTGTAAATGACTTCTCAACCTCACAAAGTTCTTTTAACTTAACGGTAGTAGTGCTTAGCGAATCCTTTCGATATCGGCCTGTCAGACTATATTTTTCAATAATATTCTTGGCATATCTCCAACCACGGACTAGCTCTTCAAGTGTTTTTCTATCAATAAAATCCTCTGGGAAGATTCTAGTCAGGCGAAACAATGCGGCTGTCTGTATTTTTAATATGTTACCAAAAGAATACAAATAACCACTTGAAGCTTTTTTAAAAGTCTCCTCATCTTGTATTACCTTGTCAAAGTTTTCAATAAACTTTGATAAAATATCGAATCCTTGCATTTTCTCGTTCTGATGCTTCAAAAGGTTCCGTTTGATAATTTCCACATATTCAGTTTTACTGCTTTCTTTTACTTTCTTAGACGCTAACTGGATATCCATATAAGATGGGTATTCTTTATCGATAATAAAATTCTCTTTGATACCTACATAGGCATCTATAATTTCACAATAGTTTATTTTCCTTTCGGAGAAATCCAGCGTATTTTTATCACTCTGATCAAGCACGTACACCGCTTCATTCTTATCGTCGTATCCATATACAAGCAGGGTATGAGGCCAATGCTCCTTGTTATAAGTATCTTCTCTTGTTGAAATAAAATAACAATCCACTCTGATAATTACAAGTTTTTTCTCCGAGATTGCTCCCTTAATGTTGGTAATAATATCATTGCTATGTACAATACGATTTATCTTTAACCCTGATTTACTTAGGACATTAAGCATTTTCTCTGATAAGATATATTCTGCATCAATATTCTGAGAATCGTCCTGCGTTGTATACACAAACATGTCATTAGCTAGAATACTTCTAATATCCTTTTGGTAATACTGAAATACTGGAAACAGGGCATTATAGAAACAATCCTTATAGATTAAGTCATTAAATGGTTTAATCCCCTCGATGTACTGATAACTCTCATACTGCACCTCCAAATCCGTCCTCTTGTTTTGCTCTGCTATAAATTCCCGTATACTATTTCTGAATATCTCGTCAAACAGCTTCAAATTTTCGATCTTTGTAAGTGATTCTATATAATTTAAGTTAATACGAAGTTTATTTTCTATTATGATGCTGTTAATATCAAACAAAAAATCAACTGGATAATCAGGATCTACGGTATACCCAAAATCAAAGTTAGAAATTGACATAAACTCACTGTTTAGATTCTGATCGAATTCTCCCAGATAATTAAAACGAATGTCTGCTGCAATATCTAATGATTCTCCTAGCCCATCTTTCGATAAATATTTTAAGACACCATAACTCAGTCCACCGCTTGGAACTGCAGATAAAGTTTCTGCTATCTTTTCAATATAGGAATTGATATTATCCTCTGTTATATCGATAAGAACAGGATAAACTGAAGTGAACCAGCCTACGGTTCTAGTAATGTTTAGATTTTCGCTAACATCTCCTCTTCCATGCCCTTCCATTTCTACCACCAAATGTTCCTTATGCAGAAGCTTTCGTAATGCCATGACAACACAGCCAAGCATAATATGTTCCATACTAACAAACTGCTCGCTTGCTTTTAAACAAACCTGCTGTGTCTCTTCCTCTGATAAAACAATGGCAAAGTCTTTTCTATTCTTAATGGATGCTGAATACTGTTCCGTCTTCTCCAGTTTTGCCTTCTTGCAGACATCCTTCCAGTAACTTCTTTCTTCATTTAGTTCAATATCCGTAGCATATTCCTGTAATGTATCCACCCATGCCTTATAGGAATGTGTTTTACTGGCGAATGACAGTTCCTCACCTTTGCTTCGTTTGAGGTAGCCATAAGTGAAATCCTCCAGAATAATTCTCCATGAAAAACCATCCGTAAGCAGATGGTGCATTGTAATAAGGAGATGGTCACCTTCCTTGGTATGAAAGCAGCCAAGACGAATAAGCGGTCCATTTACAATATCTAAATGAGCTTGCAAAGCATTGACCTGCTCCATAATCTGCTTCCTTGCCAATTCTTCGTCTTGCTCAAGGAAATCATATTCATTCAATTTATAAAATGAATCCATATTTTCAGGTGGCAATATAATCTGCTCGACAGTACCATCTTCCAGTCGATATCTAGCTCTTAACATGTCATGATGGTGGATTATCCCATTTAGCACTTCTTTGACAATTGATATGTCAAACCTATCTTTACGATAGAGAAAAAGTGACTGGTTGTAGTGTGAGTAATGGAAACCTTTGCTTTCGAAGAAATGTTTCTGAATCGGTGACAATGATACCGCTCCTGTAAAAGTTTCCTGGCTAATCACATCATTCGATTCTTTCATAACACTCTCCAGTTGTGCAATGGTAGGATATGTATAGATGTCCTTTACGGTAAATTTATATTTTAAAAGAATTGCCAGTAAACGAATTGCTTTAATGGAGTCGCCTCCTAATTCGAAAAAATTGTCATGCCTGCCTATATTGGATTTTCCTAGTACCTCTTCCCATGCCCTTGCAATCTCTATCTCCTTTTCTGTTACTGGTGCTTCATATCCATGCACTTCCTCTTCCTTTGCCAATGTAGTTTCCTGCCTGCGCATCCTATCTCTCTTCTCTTTCCACTGGGAAAAGAACTCTTTTGTCAATACATCTATTTCTCCTATCTTTAAATCATAATTAGAAAGAACCTGAGACATATAGGAATTCATATCCCTTCCAATCTGTCTTATCGTCTGCTCTGCATAGCGAGAAGAGTCAAAGATTGTCTTCATGCTTATAGTTCCATTTTCTAACTTAAATCTAAAAATGCAACTTGCACCACTCATTTCTTCATATCCTGTCTCATGCAATTCTTCCATTTCCACTATAACAGGGAACATCGCTTCCTCTTTATATAAGGGAATATTAAGTTTCTTAAAAACATAGTAGAGTGGAAACATCTGATTTACAAACGCTTTATTCACAATCTGCTTGCCATTCACTAGGTATTGCTTAAAAGTATAATTATTGTCCACTTTCTGACAGTATGCCAGCATATCATTCATCAGGGTATTCGAAGCATTTTCCTTCAGGATTGGCATCCCCATCAACACAGTCTCTTCACCTGTATACCTACTAAGAAGATAGGATACTCCCGTGCAAAAAAAGACTAACAGGCCTAAGGGAGAATTATTGCAAAGCTTAACTGCTTTACTTGATACCTCTTCCCCAAAGACATATTCTACTTCAGAATCTGTCTTGATATTTTTTCTTGCGTCGTTATCTGTAGGCAGAATCGAAGCTTCCTTACATTCTTTCAAATTCTCCATCCAGTATTCATATTCTTTCTGGTGTTTATTACTTGATATAATAACATTCTTTGTATACCGATTGACACGATTCAACGACATCACCTCTTATTCAATATCAAAATCATTAAGTACCATGTCTTGATTGCTTGCCATTGCCTGGTCAAGAATCTTAAGATATCTATTTAGCAGTTTACGAATAGTCTCTTCCTTAAATAGTTCCTTACTGTAGATAAAACATACATTCAAATGTTTTTCATCTGAATTAAATATATTAACCTGCAAATCAAACCGTCCATTTATCGCTATGTAATCATGATAAGGCTTTACTTTTAACGCACCAAGGTCTAAATCAGTATAATCTACATTCTGCATAATAAACAAGGTATTGATTAAGGATTTTTCCATCTGATTATACTTTGATCTTAGTTTCTGTGTCAACACATCAAATGGATATTCCTGATTTTCATACGCGCCAAAGAAAATCTCCTTTATCTGGTTTAAAAAATCATAGAATGATGTCTGCTCATTTGGATGGCTTCGTATCGTTAAAGTATTGACGAACATTCCAATCATTTCATTGACTTCCTTTTTCGTTCTTCCCTGACTGGTAGCCCCTGTAACAACATCATTCGTACCGAGCCACTTCCATAGTAAGATATGGAATGCGGAAAGCATTAGCATATTTAACGTAATTCCATGACCTTTGCAGAATTCAATCAGTCTATCCCTGTAATCATCAGAAAACTCATAATCATTTGTTTTTTCTGTATACTTTAACACACCATTTTTTGGATAGTCTAACGCTAACTCCATGGTTGGAATTCCGTCTTCAAATTGATTTAGCCAATATTCCTCTTGCTGCTGTCCTATTTCCGATTCCATAAACTGCTGATACCAATTTACATAGTCCTCATACTGATAAGGAACATCTGGCAACTGTTTATTATTGTATAATTCCTGAAACTCCTTCATAAGTATGACAATTGATTTTCTGTCAGAAATAATATGGTGCATATCAAGCAACAGCACATGCCTTGTCTCGGAATATGAAACCAGCTTTGCCCTAAATAATGGTGCCTTGTCAAGCTGGAATGGACGCAGGAATTTTTGAATAGTTTCTTCCATAGTATCCTGTCCACCATCTGCATATTCTACAGAAAATGCGGTCTCTTCATTCACTCTTTGCATATACTCTCCATGATATAGGTGAAAGGAAATACGGAGTGCGTGATGTCTTTGTATGATGGTACGAAAAATACTGTCTAGCTTCTCTTTATCTACCTTCCCTTCCAAGTAAAGAATACGAGGAATGTTGTATGCGGTATCCTGTTTCATAAACTGATGGATCAGAATCATCTTTTGTGCCGGAAGAAGCGGGTAGTACTCTTTAGGGGCCACCTTACAGAATTCAGGCATTGAATCCTCTTTTCCCTTTTGATCACTTACATAGCTTACCAGTTTCCGAATGGAATCTCGCTTCAAGTAATCTGACAGCCCCCATTTAAGATGATAACGTTCTGTAATCTGGTTAAATATATGTAAGCAGGACTCTGCACCTTTTAGATGGGTAAAATAGTTCTCATCAATATCCAGATTTTCTTCTCCAATCTCCTTTTCCACAATAGCACATAGTTCTTTAAGTTCTTTCAGAGATGGTTTCGATTGTTCCTTGTTCTGGTTAATCTCCCGTTCTAATAGCTTGTTACTTTCTTCACTCTCCGTTTTCGTAGATAATGAGTATTCTTCTAATATAATATGCCCATCCACCCCATCTTGAGTTAAGATGTCGATCCCACATTTTTGTAAAGTACTTTCCTCTGTGTTTCCTGACATCACCTTATCCCCCAATGAATGTACAGCATTTATCACTCTTAAAACATCCATTATACCTGACACTTTACTCTTATCATCTACCGTTTCTGTCAGAGAGTAGGCTTGTTCTTTCATTTTTCCATATGCCTGGTTGATTGCTTCGATTTCACAAAGCGTATAGAAATGTTCATTACTTCTACAAACATCAATATAAGACAGTTCGTCGCCTGCTATACCAGCCTTCTTCCACACATCACAAATAATCGATTTATGCTGATCAATATCTGGAAGGTAAAACTGCCCCTGCTTTCCATTGACGCAAAGACTCATGGAACTTAACTTCGCATAAATAAAATCTCCATCTTTTTCGGCCTCTTCTAACGATTTTAAAACGATAACACAAATCTCACCTTTTCCTGAAAGAATTGCAACAATTGCTTGCGTAAATACCTTATGTTCTATTCCTTGTACAGCACAGTATAGTACAGGATACGAAGAAGAATCTGTAATATCGCTCTCCAAGTAAATTCCTTTCAATCTATAGCGTTCTGCAATTATCTTTGCATAGTTTACGGAATTTGCTTTCTCATGATAGCATTCACAATCATACCCGGTAAAGACACCTGTCTTGCTTTCTGTTCTTCCATTTTGCAGATTCACAGTACTAAGTGCATTGTTTACCTTCGTAAGCAAGCTTTCCTGAATGGATGCTCCACTTTCTTTTTCACCATCTAAATCAGACATTCCGACGATGGTAACTTCACTTTTTGACTCAGTCAATGTATGCATTTCACGTTCAACAAAAAATTCTGCTGCCTTTTCCTTGTCCAGTTTTCCATCTACTACCTGCTTTAATAAATATCTATTTAATTCACTCATACATCTCCCCCAATCGGAACAACTTGATATCTATCCTTGAATTTCTAGAAATCAAAGTCAAAATTATCACTCACGGTAACCTCAATATCATCTACATTTGTGCTCAAATTAATGTCTTTCAATTTTATACTGTCATTTTCTGTTATTATCTTCATAATCTGCAGATAATCAGAAATCAGTTTCTTTATTGTTGCTTCATCGAAATAATCAACTGCATATTTTACTTTTATTTTTGTTCTTTCTGGAAGTACGGTGATAACCATTCTAATTTTATGTGTTTCCACTGTTGTTTTATCTTCTTTAAAAGTGAATACCACATCCCTGTCTTCATTGTCCTCGTCTTCTATCATGAACATTGTAAATACCATATCGAACAGATAGGATTCTTCATATGTTTTACCATTTGTCAGTTCTTTTACGATTTCCCCAATTGTACATTGCTGATTTTCAATCCCGTGAACTAGAACTTCCTTTACTTCACTCATATATTCTGAAAATGATTTTTCCGCAGCTGGATAACTTCTTATGCCAACCCCTACTGCAAATGTTCCTGGCATCTGGCTAAGTTCCCCGGATATTCTACCATGCATTGGAGTTCCAATCGTAACATCTTCTGTAGCAGCATATTTCGAATAAAGAACCTTCAATGCAGTCATATATACAATAAACAGTGTTGTTTTATTCTTCAAGGCAACTTGGTTTATGGCATTTAATAATTCTCTATCTGTGATTTCCTCATCTACGTCACTACCCTTATAAACCCCACTTTCGTTGATACCCGATTGGGTTATTCTTCCTTTGTTTGGCTCAAAATCCCTAAAGCATTCTATCCAATACTTCTTCTTGCTCTCCAAATCAAGGCTTTTTCTATACTTTTCCTCCCAACAGGCATAATCTTTATACTGTAATTCAGGTAATTCCAGTGTTTCTCCAAAATAGAATGCCACTATTTCGCGAATCAAAATTTGAACAGAAAGTCCATCTGACACAATATGATGTAAATCTAGTAAAAGTTTCGCATTTGCACTCTCATTTGTTTCAAATAATGTTGCACGGATTAAGACATCATTTTTCAAATTAAATGGCTTTATATAATCTGAAATCTGGTATGATTCACTCTTCACGATGTTTAAATGAACAGCAACATTCTCTTTAATAATCTGAACGGGCTTATCTCCTACAATATCAAAATTTGTTCTCAGAATTTCATATCGAGATACTAATTGGTTCAGTGCTAATTCTAGTCGCTTTGGATTGACTTCTCCTGTGATGTCAATTATTGATGCGATATTATTCCCTGTTTTACAATCACGTAACTGCTCAGTCATAAACAATCCTAGCTGTTGGGAAGAAAGCCTATAGTATTCCTGCTCTGGTGCTTTGCTAATAAACTGAAAATCTTGGGAAGCATGCTCTCTAATGTACTGAGCTATAACACTTATGGTTGCATCATTAAATACAACTTCAAGGGGAACTTCAACCTCTAATTCTTGTTGAATCATATTGATTAGTGACATTATCTTTAAGGAATGACCACCCACTGCCAGGAAATTATCCTCTCTGTCAAACTGGTCTGTTCCAAGCAGTTTTGACCATATCTCCGCCAGTTTTAGTTCTATATCATCCCTGCATGCAACAGCGTTTTTCTTCCTATTTGCCATGGCCTTTGGCAATGCCTCATAGTCAACCTTGCCGTTTACTGTCATCGGAATCTTTTCTATCTGATAAATACCTGATGGCACTTCATACGCTGGCAGCTTGTCATGCAATTCCTGGTACATTGCATTCTCATTGACTTTTCCATCCGCAACATAATACGCTACAATACTCCTCTTTCCGTCTTCCAGCTCGACATTCTCATCGTATCCAAGCTCCTCTAGAATCTCTTTTACCTTTTCCTGATCGACTTCTATTCCAAGCTCTTCTTTGGACTGCTCCAAACTAATATGTCCAAGCCTTACCTCCCAGCTGTTTGGAAACGTATAATTGTCATATCCCTTCTTCTTTCTCTGTATGTATATTCCAACGTCATTGACACGGCAGTTGCTAGAACAAGAACCTGTATCCTTTGGCCTACTCCATAACCCACTCCTGCTCTTTAGGAATCCTATAATCTCGTCCTTGGTTACTTCTGTGTAACGATAGTAATCTATCAACTCTACCTTTTCTAATATTTCCTTGCCAATCAGCATGTCATCGCCTAGTATCCTTGTGACATAATCCTTCTTTGCATGGTACAGACTTCTCTGTTCCTTTATTTTCTCTTCTACCATGTCAACATCTAGCTTCTTTCCTTGTTGCATGATGTCATACAGTCTGACATCGAAGATTTGTCCTCTGGAAAGTCCGTTGATAATGTATGGAATTCCATGCTCGTATGCATACTTTGTACTCAGCACATTCAGTACCTTAAAGCAGCCTAGGCACACGCTACATTCTTCCTTAAGCCCCTCGCAAAACACCTCATTCATGTTCTCTTGTTTCTGTATCACACAGTCCAGTTTGCATTCTGATATGACTTGATGGATGTTCTCGAACGCTGTATCTGATATATAACCATTATCAAACACGAATGGCAACACCCTTACTCCCATTTCTACCAGCTTGTACAATACATATGTACTGTCCTTTCCTCCACTGTATAAAAGCAAGCAGTCGTATTTGCCTTCTGCCTTTGATTCCTTTAGTTTCTTCTCAAGTTCTTCCATTGGACGGAAGTAGTCCTTAATCATCTGCTCTTGTTCTTCCATCTCATGGCAAACATTGCAGACACCGTCCTCTCCAATCGTCACTCCGTCATACTTAGATGTTAGCCCACATATCTTACAGTACTTTGTCTCTTTCTCCTCCTGTGCCACATGAACCACACATTCTCTGATTCCTGGATAAGAAAGTACGGTTTCCTCGATTTCTCCAAGTTCTACCCTGTTTCCTCTTACCTTTACCTGTCTGTCACGTCTTCCTAAGTACTCCAGTGTTCCATCTGGTTGCTTTCTCCCATAATCCCCGGTTCGGTACATCCTGGTTTCATCACAGCCGTCTAACTTGACCATCTCGAACTTTTCCTTCGTCAGCTCCTCATTTTTGTAGTACCCAATTGACATGAATTCGGTGGCAATCCAGATTTCTCCTTCTTCTCCCACCTTGCATTCTTTTCTCTGGCTGTCTAAGACATATATGCTTGCTCCTTCCATTGCCTTTCCGATTGGAATACTCTTTCTCTGAGTATCTTCCTTCTTAATCTCATAGTACATTTTGACCATGGTTGTCTCAGATGGTCCATAAAGGTTTACAAGTTGTACTCGGTCGCCCTCTGCCTCATACCAACCTTTTAGCTGCCTTGGCTTGATTCGTTCTCCCGCCATCAGCACATATCTAAGTTCTAAGTATCTCTCTTTACCCCGTCTTGCCTTGTCAATCTCAGCAAACAGCGTAGGTGTACAATGTAGCACTTGGATTCTAGATGATTCCAGCCAGTTTCCAAGACGCTCCCCATCAAGTATTGTCTCTCTATCCTTAGGTATACAGATTGTTCCACCCATACATAAGGTTGTGAAGATATCCCTTAGCATGGCATCAAATCCTGGTGACGATATCTGACTTACCCTTGGTCTGCTCACATCTTTCAAGAATTTCTTTTCCCATTCAGCAAAATGCACAAGGCTCTTGTTCTTACCAAGAATGGCTTTTGGTTTTCCTGTTGTTCCCGAGGTAAAGAATATATAAATAGGGTCTTCTTCGTTATATATACTCTTTTCCTCTGTTTTTGACTTCTGTTTTCCAAGCTCCTCTTCAATTAACAGGATTCCTTCCTTCTTTACTATCTCAGTCGCTCTTTCCATATCCTCCATATCCGTGATAAGATACTTAAGCCCAACCGTTTCCGCCATGGTCTTAAGCCTTTTGTTCTGATGGTTTCCATCTAGTGGAACAAATATACACCCTGCCCTAAGGATTCCAAGGATTGCCTCTATCATCTGTATTCTATCTTTTAAAAAGATTCCAACCAGCTCATGTTTTTCTATCTTTCTGGCTCGTATCATTTCTTTAAATAGTTCTGCTCTTTGATCCAATGCCCCGTAAGATTCTGACCGTTCTCCGTATTCGATTGCAGTTTCCTTCTCATACTGTTTCAGTACCTTACACAGTTTGTCCTGTATTGTATTCGCCATAACCGTTCCTCCTTCTGTAAGCTTCTTTTCCTGACGCTACAATTTCTCTGATTTCGATCTTTTCTTTTTTTCTGCATCAAGGTACTTTTTCTTAATATCAGATATACAGAAACCACCGTATTCACAGTATAACCCATAAATGCTATTCATTGATTTCCTTACCTTCTCATTATCTTCATATCCTAGCGTGATTAACAAGTTAAGGCATAAAGAATTCTGCATCAGGGCAATGTGTGTGAAACATTTCGATCTTGGAATATACTCTTCATAGTATTTCTCTGCTTTTTCAAACTCAAGCATACGATCCTTTGTAAATACATTTTCTATCTTAAGACCATATGGTCCGTTTTTTTGGCAGGCATCGGCTTCTTCTACCATACTGTCTAGCAAAAATTGAATACCCTTTTTTACTATCTGCTCTTCTTTGGATACTCCAAGTCTTGTTAACCTATCCAGGAAATAAACGGTTGCCACTACAGAGTGTTCCCATGAGCCGTCTGCTTCCTGATTACTTGCAATTTTTTCTATCATCTCTTGAATCACAGAATCATCTTGTGCTGTTAGGCATTGATAGATTTCCTTCTTAATAAGAATCGCATAGTAATCATATTTTTCTTCTAAAGACTGTTTAGAATTATTTAGCTGTTTTCCCTTATAGAGGGAATCTAATTTTCCAACATACTTTAATGCCGAAAGAATCTCATAAGTCTGTTTTGTATTATCATTTTTTCCCCAAAATCCATTCTGTTTCTGCTTGCTTAAGATGTCTGGAATGATTGGTTCTAGTATCTCTTTTGCTATATTTTTTGGCAAATTTGGAATTGCATAATAGCTCTTCTTTTCCCTTATTTTCTCAAAGTCACCTAAACGTGAAGTATATAATTGCTCACTGATTGACTTATACTCTTCTGATTTCATAAGTGGCATCATACCAGCAACTGTACATCGTAACATAGCATATTCCTTCTTTCTGATTAAGTTTATAAATATGTTATAATCTCTTCGCTAAAATTGAAAATCAATATCCTTCTCTTCAAAATTCTCTAGTGTATCCATGCTCATTCTAGAATCTAGGCTAATGTCTTTTATTTTTATACCTGGATTTTCCACTATTACCTCTAGAATTCTAAAGTAGTCCGATATCATTTGTCTAATCGTATCTTCCTTAAATAAATCTTTTGAGTAAATAAAAGAAATATAGATCTTGTTTTCATAATGGTTACATACCACTCGTAGGTTCTCATACTCTACATTGGTCTCATCTAAATAATCAAATGTAGCATCAACGTTTTCTTCAGGAAGAGTATCTATATATTGCATCGAAAAAGAAGCATCAAAAAAGTTTGTACTATCCACATTCGAATCAGCATAATCTAATAAAGACGTAAGATAATTGATTGGGTATTCGTCATTTGAAAATGCTCCTACGATAACATCTTTCATCTCCTTAAGATAGGTATCAAATTTCTTATCCATCATTGGATAACTACGAATTGCAAGCATATTGATAAACATTCCAACAAGATTTTCTAATTTTGCATTCTTCCTTCCTTGTATTGGTGTGCCGATTAATATATCTTCCTCAGCAGAATATTTGCTATATAAAATGTTAAATCCAGCAAACAGCAAAATAAACATCGTTGTCCTATTTTCAACTGCTAACTCATTCAGCCTATCGAATAGCTCCCTGGATATTTCTTTTTGAAGATTACCACCACGATACTCCCTTTTATCACCCACTTCAAAATCCTTATGAAGTCCATTGTTCTTTCGGTATCCTTTCATGACCTTCTTCCAGTATTCTTCCAAAACGTCCTTCTTTTTTTCAATCCTTCTATTAAACCAGTTGACATAGTCAACATACCGGATATCAAGTTTTGGAAGTGTATCTTCTCCTCGATAGAACGTCAGTAAATCTCTCAATACTAGTCGCACTGATTTTCCATCTGCAATGGTGTGATGGAAATCCAACACAAAGATGCTCCTGCCTTCTGATACTTTAAGTAGTGCAGCACGAAACAATGGTGCCTTGCTAAGTTCATATGGCTGAATGAACTTTTTAATAACAGAGTCCTTTTCTTCCTCCTTGCAGGTAAATACAGAAACATGAAAATCAATTTCATCCTTGATAAACTGTACAAAATCAATATCCTTAATACCAAAGCATGTCCTCAGCATTTCATGTCTCTCTATCAGTTTATTGAATGCTATATTTAACCTATCCTCATTCAACTCACCTTTAACAACAAATTGGTTCGTAATATGGCACAGATTTTGCACACTGCTAAATTTCTCAATAAATAACATTCTCTTTTGCGTCTCTGCAATTTCATACCATTCCCGTTCTCCGATATTCTCAATATCCTCAATATGGACCCGCTGGTTATTTCGTATAAACTCCGCTATCTTACCAATAACAGCATTATTAAATATGACTTCTAATGGCAGTTCCACATCAAAGCACTCGTAGATTTTAGAAACTAATGACATTACCTTTAAGGAATGACCACCCACTGCCAGGAAATTATCCTCTCTGTCAAACTGGTCTGTTCCAAGCAGTTTTGACCATATCTCCGCCAGTTTTAGTTCTATATCATCCCTGCATGCAACAGCGTTTTTCTTCCTATTTGCCATGGCCTTTGGCAATGCCTCATAGTCAACCTTGCCGTTTACTGTCATCGGAATCTTTTCTATCTGATAAATACCTGATGGCACTTCATACGCTGGCAGCTTGTCATGCAATTCCTGGTACATTGCATTCTCATTGACTTTTCCATCCGCAACATAATACGCTACAATACTCCTCTTTCCGTCTTCCAGCTCGACATTCTCATCGTATCCAAGCTCCTCTAGAATCTCTTTTACCTTTTCCTGATCGACTTCTATTCCAAGCTCTTCTTTGGACTGCTCCAAACTAATATGTCCAAGCCTTACCTCCCAGCTGTTTGGAAACGTATAATTGTCATATCCCTTCTTCTTTCTCTGTATGTATATTCCAACGTCATTGACACGGCAGTTGCTAGAACAAGAACCTGTATCCTTTGGCCTACTCCATAACCCACTCCTGCTCTTTAGGAATCCTATAATCTCGTCCTTGGTTACTTCTGTGTAACGATAGTAATCTATCAACTCTACCTTTTCTAATATTTCCTTGCCAATCAGCATGTCATCGCCTAGTATCCTTGTGACATAATCCTTCTTTGCATGGTACAGACTTCTCTGTTCCTTTATTTTCTCTTCTACCATGTCAACATCTAGCTTCTTTCCTTGTTGCATGATGTCATACAGTCTGACATCGAAGATTTGTCCTCTGGAAAGTCCGTTGATAATGTATGGAATTCCATGCTCGTATGCATACTTTGTACTCAGCACATTCAGTACCTTAAAGCAGCCTAGGCACACGCTACATTCTTCCTTAAGCCCCTCGCAAAACACCTCATTCATGTTCTCTTGTTTCTGTATCACACAGTCCAGTTTGCATTCTGATATGACTTGATGGATGTTCTCGAACGCTGTATCTGATATATAACCATTATCAAACACGAATGGCAACACCCTTACTCCCATTTCTACCAGCTTGTACAATACATATGTACTGTCCTTTCCTCCACTGTATAAAAGCAAGCAGTCGTATTTGCCTTCTGCCTTTGATTCCTTTAGTTTCTTCTCAAGTTCTTCCATTGGACGGAAGTAGTCCTTAATCATCTGCTCTTGTTCTTCCATCTCATGGCAAACATTGCAGACACCGTCCTCTCCAATCGTCACTCCGTCATACTTAGATGTTAGCCCACATATCTTACAGTACTTTGTCTCTTTCTCCTCCTGTGCCACATGAACCACACATTCTCTGATTCCTGGATAAGAAAGTACGGTTTCCTCGATTTCTCCAAGTTCTACCCTGTTTCCTCTTACCTTTACCTGTCTGTCACGTCTTCCTAAGTACTCCAGTGTTCCATCTGGTTGCTTTCTCCCATAATCCCCGGTTCGGTACATCCTGGTTTCATCACAGCCGTCTAACTTGACCATCTCGAACTTTTCCTTCGTCAGCTCCTCATTTTTGTAGTACCCAATTGACATGAATTCGGTGGCAATCCAGATTTCTCCTTCTTCTCCCACCTTGCATTCTTTTCTCTGGCTGTCTAAGACATATATGCTTGCTCCTTCCATTGCCTTTCCGATTGGAATACTCTTTCTCTGAGTATCTTCCTTCTTAATCTCATAGTACATTTTGACCATGGTTGTCTCAGATGGTCCATAAAGGTTTACAAGTTGTACTCGGTCGCCCTCTGCCTCATACCAACCTTTTAGCTGCCTTGGCTTGATTCGTTCTCCCGCCATCAGCACATATCTAAGTTCTAAGTATCTCTCTTTACCCCGTCTTGCCTTGTCAATCTCAGCAAACAGCGTAGGTGTACAATGTAGCACTTGGATTCTAGATGATTCCAGCCAGTTTCCAAGACGCTCCCCATCAAGTATTGTCTCTCTATCCTTAGGTATACAGATTGTTCCACCCATACATAAGGTTGTGAAGATATCCCTTAGCATGGCATCAAATCCTGGTGACGATATCTGACTTACCCTTGGTCTGCTCACATCTTTCAAGAATTTCTTTTCCCATTCAGCAAAATGCACAAGGCTCTTGTTCTTACCAAGAATGGCTTTTGGTTTTCCTGTTGTTCCCGAGGTAAAGAATATATAAATAGGGTCTTCTTCGTTATATATACTCTTTTCCTCTGTTTTTGACTTCTGTTTTCCAAGCTCCTCTTCAATTAACAGGATTCCTTCCTTCTTTACTATCTCAGTCGCTCTTTCCATATCCTCCATATCCGTGATAAGATACTTAAGCCCAACCGTTTCCGCCATGGTCTTAAGCCTTTTGTTCTGATGGTTTCCATCTAGTGGAACAAATATACACCCTGCCCTAAGGATTCCAAGGATTGCCTCTATCATCTGTATTCTATCTTTTAAAAAGATTCCAACCAGCTCATGTTTTTCTATCTTTCTGGCTCGTATCATTTCTTTAAATAGTTCTGCTCTTTGATCCAATGCCCCGTAAGATTCTGACCGTTCTCCGTATTCGATTGCAGTTTCCTTCTCATACTGTTTCAGTACCTTACACAGTTTGTCCTGTATTGTATTCGCCATAACCGTTCCTCCTACCATTCATTACTGAATTCCAAACTGCTCCAAAAACATGTTAAATGTTAATACAATAATCAGCATATCATTATCATAGGGTACATTTAGCCTAAATCCATCACTCATATAAAGCTTTTTCAATCTCTCCACTTCATCTGGATTAAAGAATCCCTGACGTTTAATACGTTCATATGATAATAAATCTTGAAAATACTCATTTCCTGACTTTAATAAATCAGCACTTCCTGGTGCAACGAATGCAAATTTGGGTCTATTTATAATTTCTTTAGGAACAATACTTTCTGCTACTTTCTTAACAACATATTTTTCCTTGAAATTCCTTACCTTCATGCTATAAGGCATTTTCACAGCAAACTCTATTACCTCGCGGTCAAGGAATGGATATCTGGTTTCTACAGAATTAGCAAGTGCCATTCTGTCTCCATGATCTGTCAGTAAATGATCACCCATTCTCAATTTAAAATCTACATAAGACCTCCTATTAAATACATTCACATTTGCTAAACGCTCTTTATTGACCAATGGATGATGGAAGCAACAAAATTCATCATAAACTGCATTTACTTCTTTGGAATACAGTTTTCTTACCTGCCTAGAATACTCATCGTGATTCTTCTCATATAAAAAGTCTTCATTTCCCCATAGTTCCTTACGAATACTACGTTCACGTAGAAATTCATCGCTTAATGCAGTATTCTGCTGTGAACGTAACTGATCAAATCGGTAACCCACATATCCACCAAACAATTCATCTGCACCCTCTCCTGTTAAAATAACTTTAATATTGTCATTATGTGCAGCTTCAGACAAAGCAAGTGAAGCAGTATTATAGCTCTCCTTCAATGCCGTCTCTGAATGATAGATTGCTTTCTTAATCCTTTTGGCAATTTCATTAACATCAAACTGAATTTCATGGTGGATAGAATTTACTTTTTTCGCCATCAGCCTCTGGTATTTACCTTCTGATAACGTTCGTTCTTCAAAATCAACAGAATAAGAATTTCTCTCAACATAGCCTGACACTTTATGAATGTATCCTGCTATCAAAGAAGAATCAATTCCCCCACTTAAATAGAATCCTACTGGGACATCAGCATTCAACCTTGCTTTCACTGCCTTTGTCAGAAGTTCATCTAAATGCTCTATATAGTATGACTCCTCTAGTTCTTCCGGTTCCTCCGATTCTTTTGGATATATCAAATCCCAGTACTCGTTATCGACAATTCCATGCTCTGCATCAACAAGTAAGAAATGTCCTGGTTGAATTCCTTGTATATTATCAAACAACGTCCTAGGTGTTGCTATACCTGGAAAATTCATAATCTGATCCAAACCGACTAAATCCACTTTTCTCTCTACATAAGGATGTTGCAATATTGATTTGATTTCAGAGGCAAATATGAACATTCCATTGGTTACGGTATAGTAAAAAGGTGCTATTCCAACCTGATCCCTTGCACACATAATTCTTTGTCTTGTCTTATCATAAATTGCAAATCCAAACTGACCATTTAACATGTTGAGAAATTCTGTTCCATATTCTTCGTACAGATGCAACACAACTTCCACATCACAGTTTGTACGAAATACATGTCCTTTTTCTTCCATTTTATTTCTCAGTTCTCGGTAATTAAATATCTCACCATTACAGATTAGCACAATCGAGTTATTTTCATTGATAAGCGGCTGATGTCCACCCGCTAAATCAATTATACTTAATCTTGCAAAACCAAATGCTAAATCATTATCAATATATTTTCCAAAATCATCTGGGCCACGATGATTTAAAACTTGAATCATATTACTTAGAACTTTCTGTTCTATTCTATTTTCTCTCTTTAAATCCAAATAACCACATATCCCACACATATGATCACACCTTTACTTACTTCTGCTATTTATAAGTTTATCTGCTTCCTCAATTGTTATTTTGCCATTTTCTAATTCACTAAGCACTTCAATAAAATACTGTTTCTGTTGTTCTATCTCAGAATCCTTGTTCCCTCTTATATCTTCTACTTCATAATCGAGCTGATTACTAATGTACTCTGCCATATCATGAATTGACTGATAGGTGAAGACATCGGATACTCTTGTTATCCCTGGGTACTTTTTGTCCACTTCTTTCATAAGAGCAACTGCCTGTATAGAATCTCCCCCCATATTTAGGAAACTCTCATAAATATCAACCGCCTCGATTCCTAGGATATCCTTCCATACAACAATTAGTGTTGTCTCAACTTTATTCAAAATCTTTTCACTATCGGTATTAGTAGTTTTTTCCTTTTGCGCCTTTTTCCTTCTATCTTGCTTGTCTTGGATACGTTTTATAAGCTGGTCATCTAATTGGAATTCTTCTGGCCTATAGTACTTTGCTAAGAGATTAAAATCAATTTCACCAATTAGAATATTGGAATAATTGCTGCACAATGCCCGTTCCAATGCTTCGAAAGCATTTTTTGAAGAAATCATTTTGAATACACCGTTATCCTCTAAATTACGTTCGAACGCCATTCCAGTATCTTTCCATGGAGCCCAATTAATAGAAATGATTTTCCCTTTTCCATCTGTCATAGTACTGGAATCAAGGTATGCGTTAGCCGCTGCATAATCCCCTTGTCCTCGGTAACCATACACTGCTGAAACAGAAGAGAAATGCACTAGAAAATCAAACTTCTCTTCCTGCATCAGCTTCATTAATACCTTGCCCCCATATACCTTTGGCCTAAGTACCTCCTTAAAGTCCTCTATAGTTTTGTTCTTTATCAACTGGTCATTTACTAACCCAGCAGCATGAATTACGCCATCAATTCTTCCGTATTGTTCCTTTACCTTTTCACATAAACCTTCCATGCTCTTTGCATCTGCCACATCTGCACTAAAGTAGTGAATCTCACTTTCGGAATTTTGTATTTCTCGATATATACGTAAATTCTCATATAAAGAGCCATTCTTATTCTGCAATGCTTCATTCTCTAAGTCTTCGAAGGATTTCCTACCTGACACAATAAGATTTACCTTATTCAGTCTGGAAAATTCCCTAGCCAAACGTATTCCAAGGCTTCCCATTCCACCTACAATCAAATAAACTCCCTGAGCCTTGACAATATCCGCAATGTTCTTCTTAGACTCTAGTTCTGCACTGCTGATTATCTCACTATAGAAGCTACCATTACGATAGGCTAGATACTGATGCCTATATTCTGACTCTATCTCCATTACAATACGTTTCCAGTCTTCTTGGCTTTCTAATTCATCAACATCAAGTAGTCTACAAGTAATGTTTTCAACTTCATTGGATATCACTTTACCGAATCCAAATAAGCATGCATTTACTGGATGTATGATATTCTGTTCTTTGTTGATTTTTTTTACAAAATCTGATATTAGGTAAATCTGTATCTTTTGGCTTATTTCCAGATTTACAATTGCTTTTGTGATTTTGAATAAGGAATATACGCCTAGTTCTAGCTGCTTTTCAATTTCATCTGTACTTTCGGAGTTTTCTTCTAGGGAACATAGATGAAGAATCTTCGTTAATGGTCTTTTTTTACAATCAGAAAACAGTTTCACATAACTACTCTGATCATTATCTATACAATAATGATTGGCACTTAACTTTCGATATTTCTCTCCAAAATTAATCTCTATTACTTCCCGTCCATCTCTTCTTAATGTCTCTATAATGCCAGTTGATTTTCTTCCTGCTGTTGAAAATGCCAGAATAAGTTCTTCTTTACAGTCATCCTCTTTTTGCTTCTCTTGGTTCTTCACATACTGGAACTGATAACTTATACATTTCTCAGCAGAATTCGTTTCGACATGGTGTACTCTCTTGGCAATGAAATCTGTTACCTCAGCAATTTTAGTTCCATTTTCATGAAAAAGAATACTATCACATTTTATAATCTCACCGTTACTTCCATCTTCCTTTTTTCTAATATAACTATACAGTTTTTCTCCTGTTTTCTGATAGACAGTCAAGCTCTCATAGGAGAATGGAAGATACACATCATCTCCAATGTTCTGAGAAATTGCATTGATTGCCATATCGTATATAGCTGGATGAATATAGTACTCATTGAGGTCATTTTGATATTCCTTTGGTAGCATTATAGTTACCAATATCTCCTCCTTATTCTGACAAATTTTCTGAATAAGTCTTGTCCAACGTTTTCCTAAACAAAGATTATTTTTCTTGGATTGCGTTGTCCTCAATGCAATTTCTTTGGAAAACTGACTCTTTATCCGGGTAAAAGTACTGGTTTCCTTAGTAATTCCGCTACTAACCGATACTTTTCCTTCACAAAACACCTGCTTCCAGTTTTCTGATTCATCCTGACAGCCGATTCGGAATTCATAGCTACTTCCTTGCCTAATCATTTCCATATTAATAAGCATGGTTTCTTTATCTTCAATCACAAGCGAACTAACAAATACAATATTTTCAAACTTTACTACTTCACAATCGCCTAATTGGCGAACCCCCTCTCTTACCATTTCCAAATAGGAGGTTCCTGGCAAAATATACTTATCAAAAATTCTATGTTCATTCAACACCCAATGTTTAGAAACTGAAAACTCTGTTGTAAAGCAATATACACTGCCCTTTTTCTTTTCTACCAAATAGTCAAGCAGTGGATGTCTGATTTCTACTACTTTTTCTTCCTGTTTTCTATTAATAGGTTCAATCCAACACCGCTTCGATTCAAAACAATATGAAGGGAGATTAATCTTCCAGTAAACTCCTCCCTGGTAAACTTCCTCCCAATCAATAGCTGCTCCACGGACAAAATACTCTGCTAAGCACACCAGATGTTCCAGAGTATGGAACTTCTCTTTTTCTTCCTTTACGATAAGCTCTGCATCATTGGATATTGACTTTAGTTTGGATACGTGAATTTCGAATGGGTTCTTTAAATCATTCTTATCGGATATAACGTGATGTTCCCCATAAAATACATGGTCCTTTGTGGCCTTTTCCATTCCTCCTTCTGCAAATCTTAAAAGCTTCTGCTGAAGTTCTTTACAGGTTTTTGCCACTATAGCCAGCCTATAATTATATTGTCCTCGCCCGGTCGCAACGGTATAGCAGATATCTCCAAGAGCTACATCCTGATTTTCACCAAGGTAATCCACCATACTATTTACTAGGGATAGCAAGCCTTTCTTTTTTTTAGAAGAAAGAACAAATAAATGTGGAAACTGTTCTTCTGTAAATACATTTTCTCTAGTATCTACCTCTTCTAGAACAACATGAGCATTGGTTCCACTTAATCCAAAGGAACTTACTCCACATCTTCTCTTCTCTCCGTTTGTCTTCCAGTCATGTAATCTATTATTTACATATACTGCTGAGTTCTCAAACTCAATATTTCGATTTGGACATTGGAAATGTATACTTGGTGGTAGTTGCTTCTTCCTCATCGCCAGAATCATTTTGACTAATGAAACCAAACCAGACACATTATCTAAGTGCGATATATTTGTTTTCACTGAGCCAACACCACAAAACTGTTTCTTTCTGGTATATTTCTGAAATGCTCTCGTAATTCCCTGAATTTCAATCGGGTCTCCAAGGCTTGTACCCGTTCCATGTGCTTCTATATAGGAAATGGATTCCGGGTCAACCCCTGCGTCCTGCCACGCCCCTCTAATAACTGCCTCTTGTGCTGCTACGTTCGGTGCTGTGATTCCAATAGAAGTACCATCCTGATTAACCTTACTTCCCTTAATTACTGCGTAAATGCTATCCCGATCCTGAACTGCATCGGCATAACGTTTTAAAACCAGTGCCACACTTCCTTCACCAAAAACAGCACCATCGGAATTGTCATCAAATGTCCTTATCATTTCCTTTTCCGATTCAACACCAAGCTTATCCTCCGTGTAGACAGGGCAAAAAGCTATTTTTACCCCTCCCACAATTGCTGTATCAATCTCCTTATTTCTAAGGCTCCGACATGCCAAATGAAGTGCAACAAGGGAGGAGGAACATTCTGTATTGACAATCATACTTGGTCCTTTTAAATCGAGTAAATAGGAAAGACGAGCGGCAACGATAGAACTTAAATTTCCCGTCTCTGAAAATGGTAGCAATGTATGGTCAATCTCTTTGACATATTGCCGATACTCTCCTCCTGGCGTAAAACCAACGTAAACTCCTGTATTGGTTCCAGAAAGTTTTTTGCCACCATACCCCGAATCCTCAATCGCTTTCCATGCATTCTCCAAGAAAATTCTCTGATTTGGATCCATCAGTTTTGCTTCATTATATGAGATTTTAAAAAACTCATAATCAAACTTATCAATTTCCCCTAGATATCCCCCCTTAGCAAATCTGATGTTTTCCTCCTTCTCCCCAGTAAAACAAAGGTATTTAACAATATCTTCCTTTCGTTTCTTGGACAAATCAGTAACACAATCCCTTCCGAATTTCAGGTTTGTCCAAAACTCATTCAGACTATCTGCTTTTGGTAATTTAATGTCCATTCCAATAATTGCAATATCCGTTGATGATGTCTCCTCAATACCTTCTAATATGGCATCATCTATATGTAAGTCTAACATTTACCTCTCACCTTCTTCCTCACTCTATTTCAGAAACAGTTTAGTCACTGCCTGAATTGTTTTTACGTATCTTGACAACAGTTCCTTCATCGCATTTATATTAAGCCTACCGCTGTAATAAACCCTTATTCGGATTTGCCCTGCAATGTTCTCAACCTCCACCGCATAATCTAATACTTGTTTTAGAATATGTAATACATTGGATCCAGCTAAGAGAAATAATACTACTGCCTCATTTTCCTTACGCTTTGTAAAATCAGTCTTCAGGGAACTGATTGGAACGCCTTCTTTCTTTCTTGCATCTCCTATTACTTCAGACAGATACGTAAAAAGCTGTTCTTCTTTATCAATTTCCTGCTGCTTATCCCTAATTATATCTATCAGTTGATTCCGTTCCTTAATGTTAGAAGCAATGACAATACTATCTCCTTCTGTAATGTCTCTCATATAGTAGGTAAACACTCCTAGTAGCCACTCTTCGAGTGTTACCTGTTTCTTTTTTGTTATATTCTGTATTTCTTCTACCAGTCTATCAGGCAAGACATAAGACATTTCGGATACCTTTCCTGATGGAATACCTTTTACCATAACCCTTTCTTGCAACACAACTGGTTTTAATTCATAGCCCGCATCATCTTTTAGAAGCTGAACAAGCTTGGTAACTGTACTATTTTCGAAAAATGCAGTAATATCAATCTCACATTCAAATTCTTTCTTGATCTGAGACTGTAACTGAACAAGGGAAATGGAATCTCCTCCAATATCAAAGAAGTTCTCGTCTACTCCGATTTCATTGGTATGCAAAACCTTCTCCCATATGGAAATAAGGCGCTTCTCGATATCCGTCTTTGCTATTTTAATATTGTTTTTATCTTGTATTTCCCGTCTTGGCTTGGGTAAGCCGTTCCTATCAACCTTTTCATTTTTTGTTAGTGGAATTTCCTCTAACTGCATAAAATACTTAGGAACCATATACTGAGGAATTTTCGTCAGCAGATATTCCTTCACACTAGCAAAATCAACTGTTACATTGCTCGTAACATATCCGCATAAGTATGACTCATTCTCCTCATCCCACCTTTTTACACATGCATGTAGAACTTTTTCATAACTACGTAAATGTTCTTCAACCTCATCAAGTTCGATACGATGTCCATTCAGTTTTATTTGATTGTCATTTCTTCCTACAACTTCCACTTCTCCATTAAACAACCATCTACCAATATCACCTGTTTTATAGATTCTATCCTTTGTGTTATATGGATTGGTTACAAACTTCTCCTCAGTCAGTCTTGGATTGTTTACATATCCTTTAGCAACACCAGAACCTCCTATATACAGTTCACCCAAACATCCTATTGGTCTTAGTTCCAGATTCGGTCCTAAAATTAAGAACGTGGTGTTCATAATAGGCTTTCCTATTGTAACTTCTTCACTATCTGTTACTTCTTTCAAGGATGACCATATAGTTGTCTCAGTAGGACCGTACATATTAAATATCCTTCCTGAATATACCTCCTGAACTTGCTTTAATAACGAATTATCTAGTTTTTCTCCACCAATCAAAAGCATCTTAACAGAAGCAAATACCTCTTTTACCTCCTCTATCTGAAGAAACATACTAATTCTTGATGGAGTTGCTTGAATGATATCAACCTTTCTTTCAGTAATATAATGACCAAGCATGTAGATATCTCTTTGCAATGTTTGATCAGCAAGAACCAGCTTCATTCCATTTGCCAGCGCACAAATCGATTCCAACTGAAAGATATCGAAAGATACCGTTGTTAGTGATAAAATACTCAATGTGTTGTTTAGTGCTAATTTCTCTTTCATTGCCAATATAAAGTTATAGAGTTGTCGATGCCCGACCATAACACCTTTGGGCTTTCCTGTGGATCCTGACGTATAAAGAATATAGGCGATATCCTCTGGTGCTGGCTTATTCTCACAGATTTCTTTTGCCTCATATTCTTCTAACTGATTAATATCAATATTTCTATAATCTGATATTTTCTCTTCTTGACTCGTAGTGATAATAATTTCCACTTTACTATCTTCTAACATGTATTGAATACGTTCTTCAGGAAAATCTGAGTCAATCAGTAGATATGCTCCTCCCGCTTTCATTATGCCAATCATGGCAACAAATATATTACAAGTTCTTTCGAGGAGGATTCCAACTACGGTATTTTTTCCAACTCCCTGTTTTTGCAATATCCTGGCAAGTAAATCAGATTTTTTGTCTAATTCCCTATAAGTAAGATTTCCCATTCTGCTATCTATAGCTATAGAATCATAATGTTTCGAAAATATCTCCTCTAACAAATTCCAACTTGTATAGTCCTTAAGTTCCTTTACCGTACCAGTTCCAAGCTTGATGAGTTCTTCTTCTTGTTCTTCTGTCAATAATGTAAGTTCTTTTATCCTTACTCTAGGATTTCTAATCACTTCTTTTACAAGTTTACAGTAATTCTCTGTAAACCTTTCAATATACGCTCTATCATACAGCTCCGTGCTGTATGACAAGTTAAAAGTGATTCCATCTTCTGTTTCCTCGCTATCTAATGTAATATCATAAGTTGCGGCATTGATATCATATTCTCCCTCTATAATTTCCCAATCCTCTGTGCCTATATAGGAACTCTTAAGGTTACTATGGAATGCAAATAAGACATTAAACAAGGCATTCTCATTATCCAGTTTCACATCTAATTTCTTTAGCAGGTTTTGGAATGGATACTCCTGATTTTCATATGCATGGATGCAGTTCTCTTTGACTTTGCATAAAACAGAAAGGAAATCTGAATCCTCGTCTGCCTCTACCCGTATGGCAATGAGATTAATAAAATCACCAATTAGACTTTCTGTATCCGGATGATTTCTGCCTGCTATAGGACTTCCAATTAACACATCCTCCTGCTCTAGGTATTTCGAGAGTTCAACTCCTAATACTGCCAAAAGCAACATAAATAATGTAGTATCAGTCTGTATAGTTATGCTTTTGAGCTTCTCAGTCTCCTCACTTTTAATATGGAACCAGATACTGTCAGAATGGTAATTTGATTTGCTGGCACAAGATCTACTCGGCATAAGAATACTATAAGAAAGTTTCTCTTTTAATGTACTAATCCAGTAATCTTCCTGTAATTTTAGCTTCTCTGATGTTAACTGAAGGTTATGCCATGCTGCATAATCTTTATATTGAATCTTTAGTTCAGGTAAATATTCTCCCTTATACAGGGCTACCAATTCATTTAAGATTACTCCAAAAGAAAAACTATCAAACAAAATATGATGTACGTCGTAAAACAAATATAACTTATCCTTGGCAATTCTAACCAGCTTAATTCGCATAAGCGGTGCTTCATCTAAATGGAAAGGCTGACGGAATTCTTCGAGTTTTTCTAGTACCTCCTTATTTTCTAATTTCTCGCAGGCAATATCCATGTTAATGTTCTCATGGATTTTCATTTTAGGCAAACCATCTACCAAATGATAACTTGTGCGAAGTATCTCATGTCGATTTACTATCTCCCGAATTGCTTTTTCCAGTCGTTTTACATCTATCCGTCCATTGATAATTACTGCATTTGTTAAATTGTAACGGACATTCTCGCTATCAAACATACAAGCAAAGAAAATCCTCCTTTGGGCTGCTGATAAATCATAATACTCACTACTTGAGATACGAGTAATTTTGTTATATTGTGACTTCTTAAGTGAAACGATTTTACTAAACTCCTGAATAGATGGATTTTTCAACAGGTCTGCTACATCAACATTAATCTGAAATGTTTCATTTACTGCATTGATTATTTTCAAAGCTTGTATTGAATCTCCACCTAATTGAAAGTAATCAGCCTGAAGCTTTATACTCTCGTATCCTAGATAGTATCCCCAAATTTTTGCTATCTGTAAGGTTGTCTGGGATTCTCGTTCTAGATGTTCCCCAACTACCTTTACAAAGGCGATATCCTCTTGCGTATCTCTGGTTGTTGCTACGACAGTTTCATACTCTTTCCTCTGTTTCTTTTTTTTGAAATCTATCCAGCTCCTTGTTTTTTCAAATGGATATCCTGGAGCACTGATTCGATAAACCCTCTTTCTTTCATATAAAAGATTCCATGGAATAGGATAACCTGATATATAAAACTGACATAGCTGCTCTAACATCGTATATTTTAATTCTAAGTTCTTTTCTTCTACAATCTGCGAGATGAGGCTTCTGTATACGCTATCCTTCTGTTCATCCTCTTTCGTTACATGCACTTCGTTATAAAGGATACCATTCTCCCTTATACTTAACATGTTGGATGCGATAACATGATTCAGTCTTTGGATTAGCTCATCTCTCGTTTTAAATAGGAACGCAATGCGGTACGCGTAGTGCCCCCTTCCTGTATTACACGTAAAACACAAATCATCTAAATCTATATCCTCATGAAGCAGAAAAAAGTCCTGATAAAGAGATAACAAGCGCTGTAAAGCTGCCTGTGTCCCCCCGCTTAACGCTAACACCCTGATATCTTCTTTCTCTTTCTTCTTCCTCCTGTTTGAAACATATTCTTCCATAATAACATGCACGTTTGTACCACTTAGTCCAAATGATGTGACACCACATCTTCTTGGATAATAATCACTCTCCCATGATTTCAATTCTTTACAGACATATACAGCAGAATTTTCAAAAAGAATCTTTCGATTAGGCACTTGGAAATGTAAGCTTGCTGGAATCTGACCATGTTGTAGAGAACATACTGCCTTTAGTACCCCTAGAATTCCCGCTGCAGTATCTAGATGTCCCATATTAGTCTTAACTGATCCTATAGCACAAAACTGCTTTCTACTAGTGAAATCACAAAATGCTTCATTGATGCCCTGTACTTCAATCGGATCTCCTAAACCAGTTCCTGTTCCGTGGGTTTCAATATAGCTTATTGTCTCTGGATCCATTCTGGCATCTTCCCATGTCTTCCTAATTACTCTTGCCTGCGCTTTCGGGTTCGGTGATGTTAAGCTTGCAGATCTTCCATCACAGTTCATTCCACTGCCTTTTATTACTGCATAAATATTATCTCTATCTTCAATTGCAATACTAAGGGGTTTAAGCAGCATAACAACTGCACCTTCGCCACCCGTGCTACCATTAGCATCATCATCAAATACTTTTGCCTTACTATCCTTAGATGCAATCCCTATATCTGAACTATCCATATCTTCATTTGGCATAAGGCTTAAGCGTACACTTCCCGTCAACGCCATACTGCATTCTTTATTTCTTATAGACTGACAAGCCACATGTAATGCGGCGAGTGAAGATGAACAGGCAGTATTTATATTCATATTCGGTCCTCTTAAATCTAACAGATAAGATACCATTCCAGCTAATGCTGAAGGAAGGCTTCCTGTTAAAGAATCCGCTAAAGAAGCTTCCTCTGCATCTAAAATCATTCTTTTATACTCTAATCTAGGATTAAATCCCACAAACACACCTGTATCCGTTCCTACTATTCTCTCACCACCATATCCCGCATCCTCGATTGCATTCCATGCTGTCTCTAAAAAGATTCTGTGATGAGGGTCCATTAATTTTGCCTGTTGTGGCGAAATATGGAAGAACTCATAGTCAAAACAGTCAATTCGGTCCAAATATGCAGCTTTTGGCATACTAATATTCTCTAATTTACCTGATAACTCTAAATACGCTTTGATATCCTTCATCCTTGTATCAGGAATGTCATCTATGCAATTTCTTTCATTCACAAGGTTCTCCCAAAACGCCTCCAAGGTATCTGCTTTGGGCAAACGAGCTGAAATTCCAATAATCGCAATGTCTCGCTCATTTACTTCCATAATATCTTGCACATCCATAAATTTGATATCTTCCAACCCTTCCTGTGCCATTCTCTCATCTCCTCGCACAAATGCTATTTCCATTTTTCTATGTAACTATGATATATTCCTCGTGATAGCTCATGTAGTATTTCTATTTTTTCTCTCTCCTGCACCTTCTTTACGTTTAATGCAGAAAGAAGCATTGTGTAAGCCTCTCTTGCCATCTTAGAATTTGCTTCTTCCCCCTTATCTTTTCGAACATAGTAATCCTGCTTTATCCTCTGATATGGCTTAATAAATTCTCTTTCCAGTTCATCATTATTGCTATTACTATTTTTCGCACAAATAGCAGATGCAATACACTTTGCAATAAATTCATTCCAGTCTGGTACCTCTTCTTTTAACTGATTCATTATACGGTTTACATCAGATTCAACATCTAATGATACGTTCTCTTTACCGAAGCCAGATGCCAGCTTCTTTAATATGCTTTTCGGTCCCACCTCGATAATAGTTTCCACTCCGGTTTCTTTCATAAAAGTCATAATCTCTGTCCACCTTACCGGGCATACCATCTGCCTTCTCAAATACTCCTTCACAACATTACTACTAGGATACAGCCTAGCTGTCACATTAGAAAATACAGGGATGGTCATATCCGAAAAAGAATAGTCTTCCATAAAATTCATGAGCTTCTCTGATGCTTCCTGCATATAAGGACTATGAAATGGGGCCTTTACTTCCAACTCAATTACTTTCGCCCCTAACCCCTCACATTCTTTGCCCACAAGGTCAACTTTATTACTGTCTCCTGATATTACACTTTGCATCGGAGAATTATAGTTAGATACATTTACGCTGCCTGTCCCTTGCTCATACTTTTTACAGATATCTTCCACATTTTCTGCCTCCAGACCGATAATGCATTTCATAAGACCGCCTTTCTTCTCTACTGCTTCCTGCATGTATTGTCCTCTTGCACGAACAAGTTTAAGACCATCACGAAATGCAATTGCACCTGCAGCTGTCAATGCGGCATACTCTCCTAGGCTATGCCCTGCTACATAAATCGGTTCTATACCAATACTTTTCTGAGAGAAGCGGTACATAGCCATACTGGTTGTATAAATGGCGATTTGCGTGTTATCTGTACGTATGAGCTGTTCCTTGTCTCCTGTAAAGCAGAGCTTTCTCATATCGATTCCGAGCACATCACTTGCTTCATCAAACACTTCTCTTGCTTCTGTCGATTCCTCATACAGCTTCTTACCCATTCCTATGTACTGGGAACCTTGCCCTGAAAACACAAATGCCACTTTCTTCATAATTTTCACCCTTTCAAATCATCTTTAATTTCTTGATCTATCTTTTGATTCATACGTCCAATTAATTTTTTCAGGATATTCTTGCATAACTCTTCATTCAAGTAACTAGAATTGAAACGATAAATGAGCGTTATCTCCTCATCATCAGAAACACTTACACCGATAACCATATCATATACGGATAAAATCTCTTGATTGAACTGATACAGTTCCATACTGTAAAATAGCGAAACAATTCTCTTACCATCTTTTTTAATATTCTTTTCATCCAAATCACATAGATGATAATGGATTTTGGGTGACTGGTATGCTTTCTCAACCCGCCTCCGATATTCCGCCTCATATTTTTCTTCTTTCACCACTTCTACCGCACTAACAGCTTCATCTTCATCGCAGATAAAATACATACTTACTTCTTTACCCAAGGCAATATCTGCTAACGTATGTAAATATTCTGTTAGGATGATTGCCTCAATTGGCAAGTTCCATCTCTTTGAAAGAAGAAATAAGGATTCACATTCTTCTTCCCCAAAATCAAATACTAATGTTACATAGTTCTTATCTTTATTCAAAGCCGTGGCAAAATAAGCTTCTGGTAACTCTATTGCATATCTTTGTACTTGCTCATATCCTACCTCCTTTAACGTTACACTTTCTTGCTTTTTATAAATAAATTGACTTAATTCCTTTATCGTAGGATTCGAAAAAGCATCTACTACGCTGATTGCTCCAGGATATAATTTTTCAACCTCTGCTACCATCCTTAGTAAAAGCGTAGAGTCCCCTCCAATTTCTAGAAACTTGTCCTTTTCCCTAATTATCTTATCTCCTAGTAGCATCTTCCAGATACTATATAGCTGTCTTTTAACCTCATCCATCTCAAATGAAGCAGAAACATCTTCCCCAGAAACATAATCATCGATATCATTCTCTTCCAAATCATCTCTATATATCTCATATGTTCCCCTGCTATTTTTTCTTGCCTTAATATATAGGTGATAGCACGGTATATTTTCAGCTATAGGTGTCTGTGAATAGAAAGTCTTTGTTAGGGAGTCATTATGTATATATCCATTTGCCAGCCCTGTACCAGTTACTATAAGTTCTCCAGGAATTAGACTTTCCTGCTGATTGCCTTCTTTATCGCATACAAATAATCTACAGCCTTCCGGAAGTTCTTTTAGTGGAATCCACATAGACTCTTCCTTATATGCATCTACATCATAACAGGCAATTATCGGATAGTATTCGAATTTCTCCATGACAAATGTATAATGATAGGAACTGTTACAATTTCTATATAATTCCATATTATCAACTAATCCTAAAAGGATTATATTATGTAAGGAGTCCACTCGCATCGTCAATGTCTGCTTTGCACAAAATGCCGGCAATATAAGAAGATTTATCTCATTTTCTTGTACGAACTGTTCTAACCCATTCAGATTATAGAGTGTCTGTTCTGGTATTGTAACAATTTCCACATATTCCATCATGAACATCTGAATAACCCATAGAGGTGCTCGTGGATTTAACGTGGTTGAGAGACCAACTTTAATATACCTATCTTTCTTTGCTACAATTTCTTTCCATACAGATACCTGTTCATAGAATGCCGTCCTAGTAATTTCAATCCCTGCAAATTCTCCATTCTTCATAACCTTATATGCTTTACATAGTGTATCCTCACTCTCTTCACACGATTTGCAATCATTTAGCAGCTCTGAAACTCTGAACTCACTCTCTAAGGAGTCTTTTTCAATCTGTATAGAGGCGCAACTATCCGTTTGAAGGAATCTCTTTTTCTCCTCCGTTAACTGTGGACTTATAATTACAAAGTTTCCTCCAGTAATGGTAACCGCACAAGCTCCTATTATCGCGCTTATTGAATCTTCCACACAGACACTTACAGTTACTCCTTTTCCTACCTTTTTACTTTGCAATGATGTAGCCAGTTTACTTGCTCTTTGATTTAACTCTTGAAGTGAAATGCTATAACCATTTTCAGTTATTACACTTTGCCTATTGTTATTTAAAGCTATCTTTGACAATAGTTGCTGAAAATCGAATTCTCCCAACGTGTCTTTTGGAACTTTTACTACATTCCTAGTTTTCGTATATGTTTCACTTGACTCAAGATTCGCAAACATATCAGTCATTATTTGTTGGTAACATCGTAAATACGCGTGAACCGTTTCGCTTTCTATCTTACTGCTATCGCTTAACACTTGTCCAAGGAGTTTTCCTTCTTCTTCACGCAGGGAAAGGGCAAATTCCGTTCTGCTTAATTCCAAAACGGAAGTAACTTTCTCTTTTGTATGTATTCCATCAAAGGTCATTAAATACTGGCACAGATTAACACTCCTTTTTTCACTGTTTTCACTTCCCACATCCGAGAATGGGATAAACTGATTCTGGTATGCACTTTTTACATCCTCGAAAACTTCCTTGATAACTTCTTTATAATTCCAATTCTCATGGAACACTTGCACCATAAACACCAGGTCATTAAATTCAGATTCCCCATAAACTGGTGTACTAACCAATATGCAGTCTTTCTGTGTTACCTTATGTAATAGAATATGAAAACCTGATAATAAATAAATGAATAAAACCATTTTATTACCTTTTGATTTTTTTATCAGTTTACTTGATAACTCATCAGAGAATGCAAAGGTATATTCCTTTATAGACTGCAACCTAACTCCTTTATAATCTTTCAGTAGCACTGCGTAATCCTGTATACATTGCATTTTCTTACGCCAGTACTCTTTTCCCTCTGAAACCTTTTCTTCTATCTCACAATCCATTCAACCCGCCCCCTCTCATATTATCTTATCTATAAAAAGCAATCAATTTCAAAATCCAGACTTTTTTCTAGATTATTGGCTTCCTGTAGCATCATTACCTGCTCATTACTCGTATATACTCCTATCTCTTTTGTACATAAACAAGGGTTTGCTAACACCTGATCCATTATTCTTTGCAGGTACTCTGCTAATCTGCTAACGTATACTTCCGAATAAAACATCTTTGAATACTGCAATACCAAAGTATGATAATCTGGAGGCAGGATTCCTAGTAACAAGTTATAATTATTCTTCTCTATCCATTGATAGGATTCTATGAAGATAGAATGTTTATTTTCTTTTTTCATCCAAGGTTCTAAACTTACAGGATAATTCTCCATTACTACTAAAGATGTAAAAAGATTCTCTTTTGATTGCATACCTACCACATTCTTAATTCTGATCAGATTTCCAAGCTCACAATCCAGTAGTTTCCTTTTCGTGTCTGTAATATTCTTCAGCAATGTTCGAAAATCCTCATTCTCATCCAAACGTATCCGTAGGGGTAACGTTTGAATAAACAAACCGATTGACTGATTGATATCTGCTATATCAGCTGTTCTTCCCGACATTGTAATTCCGATGTTGAAATCTTTATTTTCTGTATAGCGATAAATAATAATACTCCAAACAGCATACATGAAATCCGCAACAGTTACATGATTTTGTTTAAGAAATACATGCATTCTATCTCCCAATTCTTCTGTAAGCTGAATAAAGTATCTCCCCATCTTCTTTTTCTTTCTACTAGAAACCGATAAATCCATCATCTGACGAGATTTTTCCCTGAAACCACTAAAATATTCTTTCCAGAAATGCTCCTGTGAATTTTCACGTTCTCTACTCCATGATATAAATTCCTTGTATTTTGCCTTTTTAGTCTTTACTAAACTTTTTCCATCCAAAAGAGCTTCATAGACCATAAAAACTTCTTTAAGAAAAACCATATTGCTCCATCCATCGTAGACAATATGATGCCACGTAATAGCAAAATCATACCCCGAATCCGAGCATTTAAATAGCTGAATGATAACCGGACTAGTTTGAATATCAATTTCTTTTATCGCCTGTTCTTTTTTCAGTCTAATCATTTCCTCATCTTTGATGGTATCAAAATACTGAAAAGGAATCTGATAATTCTTCAAAATAATCTGTACCGGCTCTTTAAGACCTTCCCATCGATATACACATCGCAACATTTCATTTTCCTGACATACACTACAACATGCACTTTTTAGCAACTCGACATTAATGTCATTTTCAATATATAGTGATATCTGTGCAACATATAGCTCTACATCATTTGCAATCAGATATTCATACAATATTCCTGATTGAACAGAACTTAATCCAAGTATATCCTCTACATTCTCTTTTTTTACCCTCATATGCGTTTCCCTACCTTCATACGCCGGTTCCTACAGCTTTTTTCTGATTTGAACTATCACCTTATGCAGTTCTCTTTCCTTTACCATTACCTTAACAATCTGATCTGTCAAATCAAAATCTTTCTTGACATGGTAATTAATCAAAGCGTTATTTGCAATGGAAAGCCACTGTGCAATCATCTTCTCACTGATGTTCTCTAATTTTTCTATTAAGCTTTCCTCTATTCCAATATTCTTTATAGCTAAAAAAAGATTTTTTAAAAAAAACTCTTTATATCGAATATTTCGGATAAAAATAAAATCCTTGCTTTTCAAAATCTCTTCCCCTTCATAAAGAACTTGTATAGGCTGATCAGAAGCAATTTCATTTTTTATCTGTTCTAGGTAATTCAACTCTGTATATGGTTGTTTGTCCTGATTATAGAGATAGAGATCTAATGCATTTCTAATCAGTTCCCCTTCTGTATAATTGCACTCTCCATCCAAATCTACGCTCCAAACAGTCGAAATTGAAAAACTATTTGATGCTGCTTCAAAAAGTTCTGCCACAAAATCAAAGGATAATGTTCCCTTAAAATACTGACATCCATCATTTCCTTCTTCGTGGCTATTATCGCAAACAAAGTAAAACTTCTCTTCCTGATCATATCCCGTGATTAGGAATAAGTGCTTCCAATCGCATTCCTCATAGTATTCACAATTTGGATACCGAATAAGATTGCCTGGAACTAGTGCATATCTTCCACTGTCAATCGTTTGTTTGATAACATCGTGCAAAGAACCAGATTCTGCCTCTTGAATCAGCACTTCTATGTTCAACATATCCTCGAAGATATACTGCAGTGCCTCATTGTAGCTAATAGTATAGAATAAAGAATCATCATCAAAGCAGGAAATATGATAACTTTGGATAAGCTTAAGGTATAAGAAAAATATTATTTGGAAATTTCTATCCCTATTTCCTAATATCAGACCTAAAGGTTTTTCAAAGCAATTGACATAATTAAAGGAACTCTTATTGATAGATGGATCAATTAAAATGTCACGTTTCATATTACCATTTTATCCTTTCTTTTTTTATATCTATAAATTGTTTTGTATATCTAAAATACGCTGTGCATTTTTAAAGAAAAATTTATCTTTTTGTTCTTGTGTCAGAAAATCCATTTTGTCAAAATATGCAATGTCCTCCAAAAGTGTATGATACATCGGCCAATCACTTCCAAACAATATCTTATCCGGTATTTCACACATCTCCCTCTGCATACGTTCAAACAATATCTCTTCTTTATCAATTATTTTTTGATACCCAGAAACTTCCAGATATACGTTTTCTCTATTTGCTGCCACATGAAAGCTATCTTCGTAGAAAAGAAGTGCAGCATGCCCAAGGATAAATGGTATATTAGAAAATCTGTCTGCTGCCCGTAGAATGCTTTCTGGATAATTAAAAACTGTCTTCATGGACTTCCAGGACTCTCCTATATGGATTAATACAGGAAGCCGATAGTTATCGCATATTTCATAGTACGGAAATAATCTCTCATCATCAATTTCAAATCCACAAGGAGGATAAACTTTGAATCCAGAAAAATGATACTGTTCAATGCTTTTTCTAAACAATTTCACTCCTGCCTCTCCTCGTCTCGGATCAATTCCTGAAAACATAATAAACCGGTCGGCATACCTTTTTATTGCTTCGTAATGTATCTCTGTAATTTCTTCAATGCTGTATTCCGCCTTTTTACCATAGCCAAAATCTGCCTGCAAAACTACACATTTTTTTACTCCACACTCATCCATTGCCTTGATTTTTCTCTTGCAATCATAATCGCTCAACATACTCTTTATATACATCTGTACAAAGCTATCTTGAACAGAATATCCCATTTGCTTTTGAAACTGTAAAGCCATATTTTCTTTTATATTCTGAATCCAATAATCCGGATACACCCTTAAATCCGATAGATGTGTATGCATATCAATTATCATGTATCTCTTCCTCCAAAATGCCTTTAATCAGTCCTATGCATGTAAAATCTGTTCCACAATTTCATCTGCACCGTTGGCACTGTCCATTTTCTCCAAATTCTGCACGTATTGCTGATAGCAATTCTCATCATTCAATGTTGCAACAGCCTCAATAAAATGTTCGATGCTATCTACGATAATTCCAATCTGGTGTTCTTTAAGCAAATTGGCTACTCCTTTTTCCTGATAAAGAAATCCCTGTAAACTGTCAACTAGTATTGGTTTTTTCATTGATACACATTCAAAAAAACTGTTTGCTCCCGCCTTAGTTACAACAAAGTCTGCGATTTTTAAGATATCGTTCATATTGTCAACATATTTACAGATACACACTCTATCTTTATTCTCACCAATAATTAGTTTCGCTAACTGGTACAAGGACTCATTCTTCCCACATACGAAGATAACCTGTAGTTCGGGAAAATTCTGCAACACTGCTTTCAAAAATTCTGTGCTATGAAAGGATCCTTGTGAACCACTATTAATTAATACTATCTTTTTACGCTTTCTAAGCTTCAAGCGTTTGTAAATTTTTGTTATTTCATCTTTCTCATATTCCTTAAAAAATTTCTGCTGAATTGGGAACGGAACAACAGATATCCTTTCTAAATCAATATTCTTCATAAGATAAGATTTCACGTTATCTGTAGCACAGAAATAATGATCCGCTCCTTTTACATCAAAACCAACCGAAATTGGAATATAGGGATCCGTAACAACTATATAAAACTTAATCTTTTTCTGTAAATTCAATTCCTTTCGTGCACGTATCAGTGCAAAGTTTATAGTATGTGACGTTGAAATGATTACATCAAAAGAAGATTGACGCAGAAAGTTTTTCAATTTATCTTCTACTCCACTATAGAAATCTTCAGATAAATCTGGCCTTGTGATATAGGAAAGCTCACTAAATTTGTAACACAGCTGTGGTGATGTCATCATCAAAAAATTGTAGTAGTCACTGATAATCTTATTACTCTGCATTAAATCTTCGTAGAAGGATGAAAACAACTCTGCCTCTATTGACCGCTTCTCAAACGCACTTTGCAATGCTTTTCCAACATTGATGTGTCCATGTCCCGTCTTTGCTGCAAGAATTCCTACTTTCATCTCAATCCTCCTTACTATTCTTACTGTTCTCTTCTCCTACTCAAATTTCTTAGAACATCCGATACTATCAATACCAAAAAAATTTGGCTCAAAATATATAGAAGGTAGGATTCCCTCTGTCTCATGAGTACATTGCTCACAGACTTTATGCCTGTTTACCAACTGTTTAACTTTTAAAGCCTGTTCACTGTTCCAAAGCTTAATAAAGTCCATATCGTAATCTCTTAGATTACCCATTGTGACTGGTTTGTTATTACATTGAACATCATTAAAGACCTCACATACATTGACTTCTCCATCATAATCAATAAATGCTCCATGCTTACCCGCATAGCACATGAACTCTCTTTTACCGCTATGTAGTGTCTTGCTCGTGTAGTAATATTGAGAAGCTGGAATATACGTTGTTGGAATATCACACTTTCCGTTGTAGCCTTTCAATGTATACTTCTCTAAACACTTTTTCGCAATGTCATAATTCTTTGGATTCACCTCTTTAAGATATTCGCCCCCTCTTGGACTTTGCCGTACAAGAAGCATCATAATCCTATTAGGTTTTAACGTGTCATAAACCCATTTAAAGAATTGAGGCAATGTGTTCTGATTCACAGAGTTCATAGTAACAACAACGTTCTGAATGATATTTCCATATATCTTCTGAAGCTTCTTACATTCGTTCCAGGTTTCAATCGTCTTCTTAAAAGCACCTTTACCTCTTATCTCATCATTTTCATCTTCAAAACCCTCTAACGAAAAGTTCATCGAATAATTCTCATATTTTGAATACTGGCTGATATATTCCATCTGTTTTACGACCTTGTCAGTAAGCTGACCATTGGTGCTACTTGAAAATGCTTTTGCTTTATTGTTCACACGGAATAATCGTACAATTTCATGTAAATCGTCTCGTATGAATGGCTCTCCTCCACAAAGAAGAGCATTTAGAAAGAATCCCATTGATTTGGACATTTTCTCAATTTCATCTAAACTAAGTTCCTTACGCATTTTCTCTGAGCTTGTTTTCTCCACTTGATGGTTAAAGCAGTGTTTGCAACGCAAATTACAGCGTGCCGTAACCAGAAAAGAAACTGTTAAAGGTGTGGCATCGTAAAATAAGTGATTTTTTTGATACATGTTTAAAACTCTATGTAAGTTTTCCATATTGTTATCATATTCTTCTCTATCGAAATTATACACGTTTCTTACCTCCATTATTTAATAGGTGAATCTACTGGCTAACAATGCTATTTGCTACGTCAATAACATCCTGAACAGTCTCAATTCTTGTAAAATCAATACTAGCATCTGATGCATTTACATCAATCCCCTTTTCCACTAGCATTGATGCAATTGCAATCATCTTTATGGAATCAATCCCTAAATCTTCACGCAGATTTGCTTCTAGTTTAACTAGATTTCTTTTCTTTTTCAAAATAACATTTGATATAATCTCCATTACAATCTTCTCTGTATTCTTCAACTTATTTCCCTCCATTTATTTATACAAATTCTCTATCTTTACTTCGTATTTTTTATATACGGCATTTCTATTTATCTTTAATGTTGAATTCATTAAGCCATTTTCCACCGTAAAAGGACTATTAGCAATAATAAAGTCTTTAATTTTAAAACTATTCGCATATCCCTTATTTATTTCATGAATTGCATCTTTAATTTTTCCTATAGGGAGCTTTGGATCTTCTAAAACGATAACACAGACAATGAACGGTCTTTGGTTTCCAATTGCAACAGCCTGCTTCACTAATCTGGTCTGTTTTAAGTCTTCCTCGATTACTCCTGGATGTATCTTATCCCCATTGCTTAGGACAAGGACTTCTTTCAAACGTCCCTGTATATAGAGGAAACCATCTTCATCCAAATAACCGATATCTCCTGTAGCTACATAGCCATCTTTCGTAAATGTCTGCGCCGCTGCATTTCTTACATCATTAATATAATGTGTCCCCCAATTATATTCACTCTTAATCAGAATCTCATGCTCTTTGCTGATTAGGATTTCTTTTGATGGATACGGTTTCCCAACACTACCTCTTCGATAATCATGCTCATTATTTAAAGAAACCAAACCTACTTCATTGATACCATATGCCTCATAGATTCTTAAACCTGCCTGCTCATAAATTTTCAATATATTCTTGCTTGTTGGTGCAGAACCTGTAACCAGGATACGCATATTACCACCAAGCATGTTTCTTAAGCTACTAAAGAGATTTTGATTCCATTTTTTCGCTATCTTCCTTGGTAAAAAGCCAGACAAAACCGGATAGAGACTGAAACTAATACGCTTTTTCATAGATTGTTTTATTATACTGTAATATGAATTATAGAAAGTCTCAAATAGATATGGTACACCTTGCATAATCGTTGGTTTTGCTAAAGCTAATACTCTAAGAAGCTGATTTGTATTTGTTAATGTTAAGCTAAACTGTATTAAAATTGATGCGTAAACAAATAATCTTGCATTAGAAATCGATAGTGTAAAGAAATCAATTAGCTTATCATCTTCATGAAAGTCGAATGAATTCACCAGATTAATCATCCAATCTTCCACACACTTTACTCGAACTTCAATTCCTTTTGGAAGTCCCGTTGTTCCTGACGTAAAGATAATAGTGAAATACTCCTCGGGTTCTCGTGGTACAATTACAACATCATCATAGGTTAGGTGCTCTGCGTATTTCATTAACTGTGCAAGGTTTTCAATTTCTCCATTACTTACGTATTTCTCATCTGCAAAAATAGTAGCTAAGTCAAATTGTTCTTTTAGGGAACCAACTTTTCCACTAAAGTCTTTCTCTGGAAATGGAACGGATACATATCCTCCTATAATAGTAGCCAAATCGAGAATCATGTACTCATATGAGTTGATGCCGATGATTCCAATACGGCGCCCCCTTGCTATTTCCTTAGAGCGCAAATATGCCACTATTCTCATTACATCCACATATACTTCCGAGAAAGTTTTCTTTATGTACTCACCAGAACCGTAGAATTCAACATAGTTGGTTTCATTTTCTTTCATTTTCTTAATCACATCATTCAATGCCAACTTATCTCTCATATTTACCTCTTTTCTATACCAGATGATCTAACTACTGCTTTTTTACAAGAATTTCCTTGAGTGCAACGAGCAGGCGATTGATTTCTTCATAACTGATGGTTAGAGGTGGCTCCAATCTTATAACATTCATATTGTTAGTAGAGTATGCCGTTAAAATGTGGTATTTCTTTACAAGGTTTACAGCAACACTGGTCGCAATACTATTGAGTCCTTCTTCATCGCTAGTCTCCTCAAATTCTATACCAATCATTAACCCCTTTCCTCGAACTTCTTTGATTCCCTTATAAGCCGTTTTTATCCTCTCCAGTTCAGTTTTCAGATAATCACCTTTTTGTCTACAGGTATCAACCAGATTTTCCTTCTCAATCACATGTAATGCTGCAATTCCTGCGGCACAAGCATACGTATTTCCACCAAAAGTACTGGAATGTAATGTACAACGTTCTATATCACCATAAGCTTTCTCGTAAACCTCTTCTTTTGAGAGACAGGCGCCCACTGGGATAATTCCTCCACCAAGTGACTTTGCTAAACACAAAATATCAGGTACAATATCATAGCTTTCGTACGCAAATAATGTTCCCGTTCTTCCTAATCCTGTCTGTATTTCATCCATAATAAGTAGCACCTGATATTGGTCACAAAGTCTTCTGACTTCCTTAAAATATCCGTCAGATGGAACAATAATTCCGCCTTCACCTTGTATTGGTTCTACAACAAATGCTGCAGCACCTAATTTCATCTGATCTTCTAATGCAGTTAACTGATCAAATGGAACTTCACACACCTCTGGCATAAGAGGTTCAAATGATTTCCTGTAATGCTCTCTTCCAGTAACAGACAATGCACCCACGCTTTTTCCATGATACGAATTTTTGCAGTAAATGATTCTTTTTTTCCCTGTTGCTGCCCTCGCCATTTTTAATGCACTTTCTATTGCCTCTGAACCACTGTTGCAAAAGAATACTCTCTCCAATTGTGATTTTGTCATTACTACAAGATCATATGCAAAAACTGCTTCATAGGGGTTCAAACCAATATACGTAAGATTAATTTTATCTTCTACCTTATGAATTGCTTCTATGATATCCTTGTTACAATTTCCTAGACTCATTGCACCATAAGCACCAATAAAATCTAAATACTCTTCCTTATTGTTATCCCATATCCTACATCCCTGTGCTTTCGTTAGTACATTAGCGCATCCCATTGAACAAAGTAATTCTGTCATTCCCTTATTCAGATTCTCTCTGCTCATTTTCGTGATTTCCTCACTACTTGCCGTTTCAACATCTTCGAGTGTCATTAATCTCTCTTTTCCATTATGTTCAATCATTTCACTCCTTCTTTCTATTTATCAAAAAATACTCTTCTATAAGTTCCCAGCTACAACTGCTAATGCCATCTGCCAGTAAGCATAAATTTCATATCTGCTTAACTCATCTGTTTCTATAACTGGTATTCCTGCACCTAAATAGTCACAGCCCATCCAAAAATCATCATAATCCTTCGAAATAATATGTATCCCATTCTTCTCTGGATTTTTAAAGATATCCGTTCCCGGATACGGAACGCACATTGTACAATGAGTAAAATCGATTAGTTTCTCATCAATACAGCGACGTAATAATTTTATCGTTGCATGAGCACTATCATGTGTCTCATATGGCAAACCAAAAACCCAATATGTATATAATCTGATTCCTGCTTTTTTAACTTGCCTACAGGCTGATAAACCCATTTCAACAGTTGTCAGCTTATTTGTTTTATCCAGTATTTCCTGATTCGCACTCTCGATACCTAAGCAAATTAAAATGCAGCCTGCTTTCTTCATCTTGGTCACGACTTCTTCACTAATTAGATCTACACGGCTTTGGCATACCCAGTATATATCAAGGTTTCTCTCAATTAGCTCATCACAAAAATTCATGGCATATTTGTAATCACTTAGAAAGTTAAGATCACCAATCATGAAAAGCCTCCAGCCATTATTCCTATAGTAGTGTTCAAGTTCGTCTACAACGCATTTCACTTTTCGAAATCTAAGCTTATTAAATACTTTGGTTGGCACACAGAACGAACAATTATTGCTACATCCTCTTGATGTAATAACTCTAATCATTACATTATCCGTAATTTGATTGGATAGCAACTCATACAGCGGATATGGTAGTGAATCAAGATCTTGTATATATTCACGTCCTTGTGTTACAACAATGTCATCTTGCCCTTTTCGAAATGCAATTCCTTTCACCTTAGATAAAACATCTGTATCCATTCCTTTCTCATAAATGGAATCAACCAGCTCAACCATAGTTTCTTCGCCTTCGCCTATAGCAACTATATCAATTGCTTTGTTGTTCTTTAAAATGTTCTCGTACTCAAAGCTTCCATGCACCCCACCCAAAATTACAATGGCATGTTCGTTTACTTTCTTAACTTCCTCTGCAATCATTGCACCCCACTTAAAATTTGCAGTCATGCAGGAAATAGCGACAACCTGAAGAAAGTCTCTTGGAGCACTTGAAATTTCCTTTTCAATATCACAAAGTTTTATTGGTCTTCCTAAATCCTTACGTACGTCGTTATCAATAAGCGTAAAATCTATATACTCCAACAAACAACCAGCTTTTTTTAAAGAAGACGCAATATAAAGTAGTCCAATATTGGGTTCAATAGCGTGATACCCATCAACACCATTACTTAAATTTGTTTCTTCCAATATACGATTCATCTGACTATCTAATTTTTCCCAATAAGCTCCCTGTATTTCATCAACCACCATTTCCGATTTAAATATAGGAGGCTGTATAAGTAGTATCTTTTTATCCATCCATCTTCCCCCCTCTTATCTTCGTAAAATACGTCTCCAGTTATTCTTCATATCTTCCTTTTCGGAATATAGTACAACAGAGTCAGCATCCAATTCATAAGTGGAATCGTGATAAGAAATACCTAATTCTTTAAACCCGAGCATCTTAAGTATCTGATAACTATTTGAATTACGAAATGTATCTGCTAATATAAGGGTACAATCAATATCTAATAAACCCTTATATATTTCGTCAATTAGTCTCCATATAACCTTAGAATACCTATAGTCACTTCGGACTATCATTCTACTTACTTCAACTTTTTTTACATTACTAAATTCTTTTGAAATTCCTAGTTTATTTAGAATTAATAACCCTTGCCCTAAATCCTTAATAATTCTTGCATACGCCACTATTTCTGTATCTTTGCGAATAACAATATGTTTGGAATACTCATCATACTCATCACGTTCCATACTGGTACCGCAAACTAAATCTGAATCACATGCAAAGTAGTTTAATTCATCTATATATACATTATATCTAAACCTAAAAATCTCTGACATTAACTGCTCATCAATCTGAGTTGCTGCTATTTCTGCCATAATACCACCTTGTCTCTCTTTATCATCTTAAATTTCATTTTTCAAGTTACTTAGTTCCCGCTAATCAGCAGTTTCATACAATATATTACATTTAAAAATATTTATAGGAATTTAAAAAAGAATAAATTTTTAAGAAAGTAGCAATTCTTGATCTCGAAGTTGACAAAACGCAGAAAGTTACTTTAAGAATTATCAATAATTTTATACTTGCCAGAAAAGCAAATCACCTAATTCAAAAAACTTGCTTGTTATTATCGTTAAGTACAATAAATCAATGGCTTTTGACCTTCTCTGCAAGTGCTAAATAATTGATGATTATTCTGATTTTTCTCCTTTATTCTACCACCACCTGTACTATAACAACTTTGTTATTATAAACATACTGTTGTGTATCTAAAATGTAGGTTACCTCTCCAGCCATTACCATTTATCTTTGGAAACTTTGCAGAAGCCTTGAATATGTATTTGCTATTCTTTAATTGATTTCATATACGTGTGAATTGCATGCAAGACATACTACATAATTGGTTTTGTTGCATACTGCACATCGTTCTAAATACTCAATAACCTCATATATTTATTTTATCTTGCTAAAGAAGAAATCTTTATACCTATTTTAATTAATTTTAATAAATATTTCAAGTTTTTTCCTGTATTTTTCCATATCTGTGATAGTTAAGTTTACGTTATTTTTAACTTAATTTTTATAGCAACATATTCCCTGACTATTGGCTAATGTGATTTCTGTAGGTAAAATCAAAATTTTGCCACACCTAGGGCATGTTTAGTACTTATATTATTACACCATGCTGGGTGTAACAAATAAAGAACAGGGGACGACTCCTCCTACATTTTTAATGATTTTGCATCACCATTCTTAAGTACAATGCTGCAGGTAATAATTCTGTTAATCTTGTATCCATACAGGATACAATTGCGACATTTTATCAGGATATTTATTGGTAATATACTTTTCATACCCCTTATTTTCACCAAAAGCTTTATTATATTCTAGAATTTCAAAGCTCTCCATCCGTAGGAATATGTGAATCTACAAGATCAATCTGCTCCGACACAGAGGGTATTTTGCAACGCACGGAAATCTAATATAATCGTATCGCAGCCAGTAGTTTCTACCAAAGTTTTTAGTGATTCCTTTGTCTTTTCTCCTGCGAATTTTTGTTTCTTACTTGGGTTTAATTTAAATATAACTCCTTTAATAAAAACATATTTTTTTCTCTTTATCTATTGTATTTACTAGTATTTGCAACTCTCAAAGTGATTAACACCTTCTTGTGATAGCATAATACCATTACCACTCTTTAGTGTGTACTTAGTTTCCCTTCAACAGGGTACGTGGCAACAGTAATAATCGCATTATCCAATTCAGGATACATAATCTTTTCTATTGTAATTGTAACCAATCGTCTTCCAAGAGCCTCCATTTTTATCTCCACTGTTATAATATCTGATTTAAAGATTTCCGGCTCGATGGTATTATCAAAAACAACAATTTCTGTTTCCTTTACAAGCCTCATATCCTTTTTCATAAGGGCAGTTGACACGTATTTTGCAACATCATCGTCTACACAGACAAATACCTCTGGTATATAAGGGAGGCTTTCAATGCTATCTTCAATCATGCTGTAATTATAATAACTATTGGAATTCCCATTGCTAAGCATCAGCGCTTCATCAATAGTTATTCCATTCTTCAAAAAAGTTTGTCGTATCCCATCATATCTCATTGCTATGTTCATTGATGCATTAGTGACTCCTATAAAAGAAAATGTTCGTTTACCATGATCGATAAGTCTTTGCACAATTTTTGCTATAGCAAATCTTCCTTCACTAGCTATAATATTACCATATCTTGGATACTCTTCTACATGCTTTGGAACACTAAACATTGTAATTGGTAAGCTACTCTTTGCTAGTCCTTCGATAAAAATCTCTGGAAATGTGCATTCTTCCGATGCAGCCTTTAATGTTTCTGTTGCGTCTAGATCATCTTCCTCCACAATGTACATCTGCATACGATAACCATTTGCTTTTATTTCATCACTAATACCTGTAAAGATTTTATTCCAAAAGGTTGATTCTGCACGATTAAACAGAACTAAAATAGTGCCTCCAACATTTTTCTTCGATAACTCTTTTGCTTTCTCTATTAATGCGGGTTCTAATTTCTCATATCCCATCTCATACGCTCTGAGAATAACTGTCATTCTAGTCGCATTATAAACTTCTCCGACATTTAAAGCCTTTGCGACAGTATTCCTTTACAACTCTAATTTAGCTGCAATATCTTAAATTGTAACTCGTTTCATAAGGCCCTCCTTAACTATCTTATAATTCCATTCATAAACTTATCTTATAATATCTCATTAACTACTGACATCACTATACATTATAAATGCATAAAACACAACACATTTTCGTTTTTATTTATGCACTATTTTGCACGTATGTGCATTTAGTGTTCATTTTGTTTAGTTAATGTTTTTATAACTGAATTAACTAGATTTTTATAAGTCGCCCCCCCCCACTCGTAAAACAGGCAATGTCATCAACTTAACAACTTTTTCAAGACCAATATGATTTGAATCAAAATGGAAAAAATATATATTTGCATTATAAATAAGCTGTGACTACGAGAAGTACACAGCTATCTTACTCCATATTTATTTTTTATTTCAAAGGCAACTTTTCAAATGAGCATAATATCTTCTTCGAGTATTCTTTCTATATCTGCCAAATTTTCCGTTTGGGCATACAATGCAAAGAACTTTCGATGATTCTTCAATTATCATATTTATCAGTTGTTGACGTATGTGTGCTGTACTTTTCAATAAAAATATCAGGTTGGTTTTTATTCTGTTCAATAAATAACTACGGTTGGTTTGATATTTTCTCTTGTTTTTAACGGAAATCATAATATAAGAATCAGTCTGTTGTTTAGCGATGGCTGCCAAATTAAATAAAAACATGGAGGCAAATAATCCTTGATAAATACTTACTTTTTTTGTACAGTTAATAGCCTCTATTTCCAAACGATTTTTTTAATTCTCTATACTTACATTCAATCCCCATCGGATCCGATAGAGTTCTTTGAATGAACATGAATCCAGTTGTTCAGGCATGATGTTCGTTACTAAATATTCTATTGTTCCACCTTCTAATGGGAAATGGATGCTTCTAAGGGTCAGTTTTTCTTTTCCATCGCTTGCGGGATAAGATAGTACATTAAATTTGAAAAAGACAGTTTACCCGAACGAGAAAAAGCTGCTCCAATCTTATGTTATTCACGAAATGATTCCGACATGATTGTTTGATTGGCCGTCTGGGAAATAGAACATAATATCATTGTTGATTTCATAAAAACCCCACACATTGAAAATAATTATCAATGCGGGGCAACTTTTTTGATGATTTTGTCAAATATTTATAATTTTCTTAAGTTGACGACATTGCCTGCACAGCAGGTAGATTTTAGCCTCAAATAGATGCACGCTGCGCATTTATTTTCAACAGGCTAAAGTCTATTATATAAAAAACGGTTCTAAACTTTACTTGGGGGGGTAAAGTAAAAATTGAATAGACATAGAGATTCAATTCCTATATAATTAAGTTACCACACAAAATATATAGAAAGGATTGAACTCTATGCCTATCTCTGATTTTACCTCAAAACTTCTTGAATTGGAAGATGTTTTTATCTCCCATTTACCAACTTCAAATATCGAAGTCCATGTTTTCTTTTCCTTAAACAAAAAGCCTCATACTTGTCCACATTGTGGCTCCATTACCGAGGCTGTTCATGATTACCGGACTTCCATTCTAAAAAATCTTCCGTTTATGGGAAAAAGACTTTCCTCCACTACCGAAAGAGACGTTACCATTGCCCTAACTGCCACAAACATTTTTATGAATCCTTTCCTTTACTTCCTAAACATTGCCGCATCACTACCAGACTTGCTTTTTATGCCCTCCTTTTATTGAAATCCCGCCAAAATGTACGCTCTGCCGCGGCTCTTTTGGGTGTTTCTGACTCCTTTATCTTCCGGCGCTTACGGGATGTACGTTACCCAAAACCTTCCCTTCTTCCTCGGGTTTTGTCCATAGATGAGTTTAAAGGGAATTCCGGCGGATAAAAATTTCAGGCAACCCTTACCGATCCAAAAGCTCATAAGGTATTTGACATTCTTCCCTCTCGTGCTCAAGTAGCCCTTATGCAGTATCTAAATGAATTTCCAAATAAAAAGGAAGTCCGCTACTTTGTTACGGACATGAATCAAGTTTACCGTGACCTTGCAAAAACGTATTTCCCCAACGCGGTTATTGTCATCGATAAGTTCCATGTGGTTCGATATGTTACCTGGGCTTTGGAAAATGTATGCAAACGTGTTCAAAAACAATTGCATCCTTCCAAGCGGAACTATTTCAAGCGAAGCCGGAAATTATTACTGACTCATAAGAAAAAGCTCAGCCAGGAGAGTCTTGAGACATTGGAAATCATGTTGATTCATTCTCAGGATCTGGCCATTGCCTATCATTTAAAAGAATTATTTTATGAATTTATGGAATTCAAAAGTAAAGCTGGGGCTATCCCAAAATTACGAACATTTATTCTGGCCGCGCAAATCAGTCAGCTGACGGAATTCCATGCCTGTCTAACGATGCTTGGGAACTGGTCTCAATACATCCTTAACGCATTTGACTGTCCTTATACAAACGGTTACACAGAAGGTGTCAACAATGTCATTAAAGTGATAAAACGAAATGCTTTTGGATACTGTAACTTTGAAAACTTTAGGAATCGAATTCTTCTGTCCTTAACGTAAAATGAGACACAGGTAAAATACCTGTGCCTCGAAAAACTTTTACCCCAACTCTTGATAAAGAGCCTAAAAAACAGTATGGCCGAAACCATACTGTCTTCTTTCTTCATCCTATTCTATTCTGCTGCCTCTGCATTGCTAAGTCCTGAAAGATAATCATCGAAAGCGGTGTAATCTGCTGTCACGCTCGCTCTCGGTTTATTCTCCTCAATTTTCTGATATCCGGAATATCCGATCCAAACACAGATCAACACAACAATGACTGCTGCTAGTGCTGTCTTTAGACGGAAGAGCAGCTTCTTTTTCTTTGCTTCTTTTTTTCTCTTTTCCCTGTTATTTTTATAAGAATCTGCATTTGTCAGGCTCATAACTGTTACTCCTTTTGCACTCAACTAGTATACATGATATCACATTCACCGGACAAATACAAGTTTGGAATCCGGATTTCACATTTCCCACACAAAACGGCATTATCTTATACCGCAATGATAATCCCTCCGTCATTTGCATACATGCTACTGACCCCTCTCGTATCAAGAACAATGATATCTCCAAGCGGCAGCTTCTTTAAAAGCATCTCTCTGACCATCTCTGCCCGCGCCGGACAGTTGCAGTGAGCGATACCAAGTGTCTTCTTCTCCGGGGAAACAATCTCCTCCGACACACGATCCACCATCTTCGCCAGAGCCTTGTTGATTCCCCTTGCCTGCCCGTGCTGGATGATGACGCCCTGCTTTGTGGCTCCCATCACCGGCTTAATATTCAAAACAGACGCCGCCAAGGCTTTCAGTCCGGTGAGTCTTCCGTTCTTACGCAAGGTCTCCAGTGATTCCAGAACAAAATACGTATTTTGTCCGTCGATATATGTCTCCACCGCATTGACCACTTCCTGAAAGCCGAGCCCCCGCTCTTCACACTCCATGATCTTCTTCGTGATTAGCGTCTCACCCACAGAAGCGGACCGGGAATTGAAAATGTAGATATCTTTCTGTCCGTGCTCCTCAAGGAACAGATTTTTCCCAAGGACGGCGCTGTTGTACGAACCGCTCAGCTCTGCTGAAAGCGTCACCACATAGACTCTCTCTTCCTCGCCCTCAAATGCTTTCATATAAGCCTCCGGAGACGGACAGGATGACTTAGGACATTCACTGCATCTTGCCACACGGGCCAAAAAGTCCGCCTGGTCAAATGTCTCGTCATCAACAACCAGATGTCCGCCTACATTCAATGTGAGAGAAGCCGTAAAAATATTCCCGGCTTTTTTCATATCAGGCGTAAGTTCTCCGCAGCTATCTACAATGACTTTATAACTCATCTCTATTCCTCCTACATACCATTGTATGATTTTTACATCTATAATATGTAGTTTTCAATACTACTTCCTTATCATAACACAAACCAGGAGGAAAGAAAAGGAATTTTATCTGCGGATTTTGATTTTTCCTGAGACGTTCAACACAATCCCCATCTCAATCATCAGAAAGACCGCTGAAGTACCTCCGTAACTGATAAACGGCAGTGTAATTCCTGTCGTCGGAATCACATTCAGCACAACCGCTACATTCAAAAGAACCTGGATGGCGATGTGGGCGAAGACTCCGGTCACGATCAGCGATCCATAGAGATCCGGCGCATTCTGTGCGATAAACATCAGACGGTAAAGCAACATTCCAAACAGTACCAGGACAACGATCAGTCCGAAGACCCCCAGCTCCTCACAAATGATAGAAAGAATCATATCATTCTGCGGCTCCGGGATCACCATCTTCTGAGCGCTGCCTCCCAGTCCCTTTCCGAAAAATCCGCCGCTTCCGATTGCCAGAAGTCCCTGCATTGTCTGGAAAGCTCCGCTTTTGGCGTATTTTTCCGGGTCCACCCAGGAGAGGATTCTCTGTAAACGGAAGTTCCCGCTGGACTCCAAAAGCCTTCCCAGAATCTGTCCCGCAATTAGTCCGCCAACCACAAGGCAGACAAAAACAATTCCGATCTTTCTTGTCCGTGGATAAGCCACAAAAAAAATAACAGCCGAAATTCCAAATACAATGATCGCTGTACTTAAGTTTTCCGTCAGCACGAATACCCCTGCCGCCGCAAGTATTCCAAACAGGAGAATCTGAAGCGCCCCCTTTTTTGTATACGCTTTTTTCCCAAACTTACAAATCAAGTAAGGAATAAAAAGTATCATTGCAATCTTTGTGATTTCGGACGGCTGAAATCGCTGAATAACAGGAAATCGAAGCCATCTCCTCGCCCCATTGACCTCAACCCCCAACGGCGTCTGCACCAGAGCCATCAGGATGAAGGAAACGACATAAAGGATCGTTGCATACCGTGTGTAACGATGATAATCCACCTTCGTCACTACATACATGACCAAAAGGCTCCCCCCACTAAACAGAAGCTGTCGTCTGAAATAAAAGGCACCGTCCCCCTTATAGTCAATCTGAGCAGAATAATAGCTCGTGCTGTAAAGCATGATCAGTCCAAAACAGATCAGAAAAATCAACACAGCTACAAGTCCGTAATCAAAATAAGCGTACTCGGCGTTTCCCGCCATTTTCTTCTGACGTATCATTCTTTTTCGTTTCAGTCTTTGCCGTTGATCCATATCAAAATCACTCCATATTTTTCTTTATACTTCCCCGATGATTCCTTATTATATCCGCAACAGAAAGGAAAAACAACCTTCTTGCCAAAATGAATTGTAACTTTCGCTTTCTTTTTCCATATGATAATCTTAGAAAAAAGATTGAAAGGAGTTTCGGTATGCAGAATTATTATCAGCGTCCCGCGTTTCGCCAGCCTTATCAAAACCGCGAGAACAGCCGTGAAGCTACTCGCGAAATCAACCGGCAGAAACCTTGCGACGTGAAAGACAAACTGAGAAAAGAATTCCCTGTCGCCATGGCCTACGTTCCTTGGCAGCGCTATCTGGAACCTTATCCGGTCTGCAAAGGTTTTATCAGAGGAACCATTTTTGAAGAACTTGACAAATCATTTCTTGGCAAAGGGGGATGCCGCTTATGAAAAACTTCCCTTCCAGAAAAGAGCTTTTAAATCATATTAATACCGTCAGCTTTGCGGTAGATGACATTCAGCTCTATCTTGATACCCACCCGGACGATGAAGAGGCGCTTGCTTATTTTCACAAATATAAAGAACAGCGTGTCAAAGCACTCAAGGAGTATGCCGCATGTTATGGTCCACTGACAATCGACACGGTGGACGAATCCTGCGGCGACAGATGGACCTGGATCAATGAACCGTGGCCATGGCAGGAAGGAGGGTGCTGATTTATGTGGAATTATGAAAAAAGACTTCAGTTTCCGGTAAAAATTTCCAAACCGGATCCAAAGGCTGCCCAGATTATCATTACACAGTTCGGCGGACCGGACGGTGAACTTGCGGCGTCTATGCGTTATCTGTCCCAACGGTACACCATGCCTTACAAGGAAGTCACCGGAATTCTGACCGATATCGGGACCGAAGAATCCGTACCGAATCCCTCCTTCCTCTTTTTGTCTTTCTTTGTCTATTTCCGTCTAAATATGTCGCTTTTCTGATTTTCTATTTTTCTATATTATAATATGGCATTGTGGGTTTTTCTCAGATGTAAGAGAAAGGAGAAGCATGGAAAACCTGTCACAGCTGATTCACAGGCTCGGAATCAACGCGACATACCGGGGATATCATTATCTTTACAAAGCAGTCCTTCTGGCCCTCTCCGACGAAGACTATCTGCTTTCCATCACAAAGAAGATGTATCTGGATATCGCAGCCTACTATGGCATCCCGGTCAGTAATGTAGAACGGAATCTGCGGACTGTCATCACCATCTGCTGGGAGCGGGGAAACCGGGAATTTCTGACTGAAATCGCATCCTATCCCCTGACTTTCAGGCCATCCGCCGGGGAATTCATCGATATTCTCGTTGCATATTGCCGGGAGCATCAAATCAGCGAATGATCTGGTTACATATTGTTCATGCTTTTTTCAAATCAGAAACATAGTTTTTTCATATTCTTCCTGTATAGTAAAAACCATAGAAAGCAAATACCTTTCTAAGCAAACAATTTTCTTTTTCATAATTCTGCCGGTACAGTATCTGTACCGGCACTCCTCATTTTGGGAGCTTTTCATATTCTCCTGTATTTTTACATAGATTGCTACAAAACCGACAAAGAGGGTTTTGTTTTTGTCCTATTGTATGTATCTTAGAAAATCCAGAAAGGATCTGGAACTGGAGCGTCTCCAGCCTGGAAGTACCTTAGCACGCCATGAATCCATCCTCTGTTCTTTGGCCAAATCCTTGACAATTTCTGTTCAGTCTATCTACCGTGAAGTAGGGTCCGGCGACACGATTCAGGACCGCCCGGTGATGCAGCAGCTTCTTACGGAAGTGGAAAAGGGCCTCTGGGAGGGCGTTCTCGTGATGGAAATAGAACGGCTGGCACGGGGCGATTCCATCGACCAGGGAATTGTCACCCGAACGTTCCAGTACAGTCGCACACGGATCATCACACCCTATAAAATCTATGAACCCGGAAATGACTTTGACCTGGAATACTTTGAATTTAGTCTCTTCATGTCCCGCCGGGAATACAAAACCATCAACCGCAGAATGCAGTCTGGCCGCCTTGCCAGTGTCCGTGAGGGGAAATACGTCGGCAACATCGCCCCATTTGGCTATGACCGTGTCCGGCTCCCGGACCAAAAAGGCTTTACCCTGGAACCAAACAAAGAAGCGAATGCCGTCCGCCTGATTTTTTCTCTGTTCTGTCAGCGTGGATGTACGATCAGGGAGATTGTCTCCCTGATAAACGATCAGAAAGAGTATCGCCCACGTAAAGCCGCTTCCTTCACCTATTCTTCCATTCACGACATTCTTGAAAATCCGGTCTATATCGGAAAGCTTCGCTGGAATTACCGCAAGACAACTCCACAACTAAAAGATGGCGTCCTCACCCGGCACCGTCCCCGTCAAAGTGAGTACCTTCTCGTCCAGGGACTCCACCCCGCCCTGATCTCTGAGGAATGTTTCTTTCTGGCACAGCGCCTCCTTCATCCGGATTCGGGGCAGAAGAACTCGCCCATATGGAAATGATCTGTGCGATTGTCCATCAACTGACGAGAAATCTGACACCAGAGGAAATTGAGCGCTCAGGATTCGGCACCTACTATGTGGATCACACACTGGCGCTCTGGCCTCAAGCGGCAAGTGGTATGCCGTGGACCGCTACGGTCTTCCAGTCTAAGGGAGATCCCATCACAGATCTCCATGAGGATCTCGCCGCAGAACAAAAAGCGCGCACAACATACGACAACATCCTCCGGCTTATCAGCGACCCGGATATCATTGCTCCAATCCGTTTCCTCAGAGAACGTGAAATTGTTCATTACCAAAGATTCGGAGAATCTTTAAGAATCGTGACCGACCGGCTCGACAGCAAAAACTTCTATGCTTTCAACCCGGAATTCGACAATCCGGCCTGCCGTTCTTAAAGAAAAGACGCGACTGCTTCGGTCTGAGAAAGCACAGACAGTTAAAACAAACGGGGGTGTTCTTCGCACACCCCCGTCTCTATAACTGATGGTATCTCGTTATTTCATCAGTTTTTTAATCGTCTCACACAATTCATCCACACATTCAACATTTCCTTCCTGGATATCCTTTACCACGCAGGAATGAATATGCTCGGAAAGCAGTGTCTTATTAAACCCGTTCAAAGCCGCCTGAATCGCCTGTACCTGAACAAGGATATCGATACAGTAGCGATCCTCTTCCACCATCTTCTTCACACCGCGAACCTGACCTTCGATGCGGCTCAGCCGATTAACCAGATCCCGGTATTCCTTACCTTCCCTGTGCTTTGTCTTTTCTTCTTGCATCCTCTTTCCCTTGCTTTCTACTCATCGTCATCCCGTTACTGCCGAAGTTAGAGTATCCATACCCTGTCCCGGTATATATTCATACTACAATGACAGCAAGTGTTTGTCAAGTGGCTTTCCCGATTTTCCCAAAAGGCCTTAACTTAATTGCTTTGTCAGGGTAACTTCCACGTCTTTCTCCTTGTACTCTCCCTGTCCCTGTGGGAACTGTACGGTCAGGGTCACTTTCTCACCGATCCGGTAGTAACTGAGCTGCTCCTGTAAGCTTTCCATATTATTCACTCCGGATCCTTCGATTCCGGTAATGACACATCCCTTTGTGATACCCGCCTCAGCCGCGCCGCCGCCTTTCATCACTCTGGAAACATAGACGCCTTCCGGCATCCCGAATTGCTCTGAGCTCTGAGAATCTACATTCGTTCCTTCAATACCGATATATCCTCTCCGTGTTTCCGGCACCTGTGTCCTCGTCTCTTTATTCATCAGGTTAGTAATGATATCAGTCACATCAGAAATCGGGATCGCATATCCCATTCCCTCCACTGCAGAATCGTTTACTTTTACTGTATTGATTCCAATGACCTCCCCCCGGCTGTTTAAAAGCGCTCCGCCGCTGTTTCCCGGATTGATGGCTGCATTCGTCTGAATCAGCTTGCTGTCAAATCCTTCCATTTCAATCTCCCGGTCTTTGGCACTGACAATCCCGTTTGTCACAGACTGCCCATAGCCAAGCGCATTGCCGATCGCAATCACCTCTTCTCCAACGAGAAGATTCTCCGAATCACCAAGTACCGCAACTTTGATGCTGTCCTTTGTATCGCTGCTGATCTGTTTCAGCGGAACAGCAACCACCGCCAGATCCTTGGTGGCATCGGTCCCCTTAACCACCGCTTCCACACTCGTTTCATCATGGAACGTGACCGTCAATGTCTGACTCTTCTCGATCACATGATTGTTTGTCACGATCATCAGCTCTGAATCATTCTGTCCTACAATGATTCCGGATCCCGCACTCGTCTGCTCCTGCTCCCGGATCCCGCCGAAGAAATCCTGTACCTGCTTTACACTCATATTCTGGATAGAGACAACAAACGGCATGGAATTAGCCGCAATCTGCGTGATATCAGATCCTTTCATCTCCCCATCCGCAGAATCTGTCGTCTGCACCGGCTGTACCTGGGAAGAATTCTGGGAACTATTTCCTGTCCCCAGGACTTTTCCGGATATATAATTTACCCCCTGAAAACTCAGCCCTCCGACTACACCGAATAATACAGCAAGTCCCGCGACCTTTGCCGCCATGGATCCTTTGCCCCTTTTCTTCGGCGGCTTCGGATGTCTGTATTCTGGAGATCCGTATTCGGATCCATTCCCGGTTTGCTCTTCTCCCGGACGATAATATTCGTATTCTTGATTCATAACATTTATCCCCTTTCTGACAGTTATCCCTTTTCTACTCGATACACAGTCTATCGAATAAATGTGTATTTTTTGTGATGAAATCATAAACAAAAGCTGAATTCCCTTCTCGGAAATCCAGCTCTTTTCTCTATTCTACAGTCACAGATTTGGCAAGATTTCTCGGCTTATCCACATCGCAGCCACGTCCTACTGCCACATAATATCCAAATAACTGAAGCGGTACAATGGCAAGAGAATTCGTGAAAAACCGATTTGTCTCCGGAATATAGACTACATAATCCGCCGCCTTCTCCACATCCAGATTTCCCTCATTGGTGACTGCCATGACAAAGGCACCTCGCGTCTTGACCTCTTCCATGTTGCTGAGCATTTTTTTATAGAGATCCTCCTGGGTCAGTACCGCTGTAACAAGCGTTCCCTCCTCAATCAAAGAAATCGTTCCGTGCTTTAACTCCCCGGCAGCGTAGGCCTCTGAGTGAATATAAGAGACTTCTTTCAGCTTCAGGGAACCTTCCAAAGAAATCGCATAGTCAATTCCCCGTCCGATAAAAAAAATGCTTCTGGCTGCCAGATACCGGTTGGCAAACTTCTGGATCCGATCCTTATGGCTGAGCAACATCTCCACCTGTGCCGGAAGCTTTTTCAGATCTTCGATCATCTCCGCTAATTCACTCTCGCTGATCGCTCCTCTTGCGTATGCAAAGCGCATAGCCAGAAGGTATAATGCAGTCAACTGACAGGAGTAAGCCTTCGTAGTCGCTACCGCAATCTCTGGTCCCGCCCAGGTGTATAGTACATTGTCCGCTTCTCTGGCAATAGAGCTTCCTACAACATTGACGATTCCAAGCACCTTGCATCCTTTCTTTTTGGCTTCTCTTAAAGCCGCCAGAGAATCCGCCGTCTCACCGGACTGGCTGACGACAATTACAAGGGTCCCTTCTGCCAGAATCGGATCCCGGTATCGGAATTCGGACGCTAGATCCACCTCTACCGGGATTCTCGCCATGCCTTCCAACACATATTTTCCTGTCATACCGGCGTGGTAGGCAGAACCGCAGGCTACAATCACGATCTTACTGACCGCCCGGATCTCCTCATCATTCATGCCCAGTTCCTCGATTACGATCTGTCCGTCTTTGATCCGAGGTGAAAATGTATCCGCAATCGCCTTCGGCTGTTCGTACATCTCCTTTAACATGAAGTGCTCGTATCCACCCTTCTCCGCAGCATCGGCATCCCAGTCAATATGAACCGGCTTTTTCTGAAGAGGCTCCTCATCCACTGTGAAAAACTCCATATCTTGTTCGGTGAGCCTTACAATCTCTTCATTCTCTATAAAGTAGACATCTCTTGTATATTTCAGCACTGCTGGTACATCTGAGGCGATAATACTGCCCCCATCCGTATGTCCTACGATCAGCGGGCTGTCCTTCCGGACAGCGTAGAGCTCATTGGGATGCTCCTTAAAAATGATACCGAGAGCATAAGAACCTTCCATCCGGTGCATGATCTTCGTCACTGCTTCCAGTGGATTTCCCTTGTAATAATAATCCAGAAGGTGTGCGATCACCTCCGTATCTGTCTCAGATACAAACTGGTATCCTCTGCCCTCCAACTTCTTTTTCAGCTTGATGTAGTTCTCGATAATTCCATTGTGGACGACTACAATCGTCTCTTCGGTGTTCAGATGAGGATGGGCGTTCGTATCAGATGGGGAACCATGTGTCGCCCACCGGGTATGCCCGATTCCAAGTGTACCCGGCAACAGGATGCCATCGTGTGTGAGCTCGCTAAGTGCCTTCAGACGCCCTTTCGTCTTTGCCACATTGATCTTCTCTCCGTCAAAAACCGCAATCCCGGCAGAATCATAGCCCCTGTACTCCAGCTTTGACAGACCATCCAGCAAAATCGGTGCTGCTTCTTCTTTTCCAATGTATCCAACTATTCCGCACATATTTCTCCTCCATTTTGTACAATCAGCCGTTTTTTTTATACTTTTAGCATCACGGCCATTATTTTAGCACCTTCCCTGCCGGTTGTAAAGTATTATTTTCTGAAAAACAAGATTGCAAAACTTGTCCGAAATATCCGTAAAGTGCAAAACAGCAGGGCATGTACCCTGCTGTTTCTTATCGTTTCCTTTCTACAGATCAATGAAATCGATAGAAAAGTCGTCATCATCATCTTTTTGCGTCTTTTTCTTTTTACCACGCCCGAACTTCTTGGACGGTCTGGATTCCTCATAATTCTCTTCAAAGTCGTCGTAATCGTCATCATAGTCATCGTCATAGTCGGAATCAAAATCGCTGTCATCGTCGGAGGATTCTTCTGTGTAGTCATCCTCAAAGTCCTCGTAGTCATCTTCATAATCTTCAAACTCGTCGTCTGCGGAGGAATCGTATTCCTCATAGTCATCGCTGTCAAACTGCTCAAACTCATCAAATCCTTCTTCCGGCATCTGGATCTTTGGCAGATCATCAGACTCCTTCTTCATCGAAGACTTCGTCTCCGGCCCCTGTGTGCCTGATGAAGAGCGCTTTTGGGTGAGGTCATCCAGCTCATCGTACACATCGTCCAACTCCAGATTTCTGCGGTGCAGCTTCACTGCAAGGATCAGAATGAGAAGAAGAAGAACGAGGAACACAAATCCTGCTCCAATCAGTACGACTTCCACATGATCCTGTACAAAAGTGGTCACCTTCCCAAAGACGCCGCTGTCAGAATCCTTTCCGGACGTCGTTGCCGTCACATCATCTCCATAATACTGGTATGTCTGATCCTTAGAATCATAGCGGTAAATCGCCTGATCTCCATCAGCATTCAAACCATTCATAAGATAATATCTGCTGTTCTTGCTGTCCTGCCATGCAGGAAGAGTCTGAGTATCGGAAAGCTCCAACTCTACTTCCTGGTATCTTGCAGGAAGCGTCACATCCCCTCTGTCGCCCAGAAGAATCAAAGAACCGCCAGAGGCAAGATTCACAATCTGAATCGGGGAAACGCTTCCATCCTCTGCATGATAAAGGAAAAACGCGCCTACATTGCCGGAATCCAACAGGTATAAAAGCTGTACGTTACCATTCTCTTTTACCGCTCCCTTTACCGTCTCGCCATTTACCGTAATATCTGCCACGGAAAATCCCGCAGGAAGCTCATTACTTGGGAAACTGCTTGCTACCGTGTATTCGGTATCATTTACATTCAGTGTGACTTTGCTGCCTGTTGCCGTGCCAGAAGATGACTGCGTCCCGTCTCCTGCCTCAATCTTTACATCGGAGTATCCCGGAGGATCCAAAAGATTTAGTGTCTCGCCATTGGCATCCGTTACTTCCGCGCCTTTCTGCTCAAGCCTCGTTTCTCCCTGGACGAGCGCCTCAAACTCCATATTGAAATCCAGACGCTCCTGACCATTTACAGTCCCGGAATAAACTAAAGTTCCATCTCCCTGATCTGTGACGTTTGCATCACCGTCAACATATCTCATGGCCGTCGTATCGTAACTCATCGTCAGCTCAACCTGGCCAAGGTTTCCGTCACGATTCACCACGCTTCCCTGTATGGTGAACGTCTCTCCGACCTGAATCCCGTCAAGGTCTGTAAAGAAAATCACTCCATCTGCCGCATTGACATACAGCCGGGTAAACGGTACTACCAGACACACTGCAAGCAGTATGCCTGCCAATCGTTTCATCAATTTCATATTTGTACCTCTTCTTTCGTCTCAGATTTTGTTTACATACATAAGAATATGATACACGGTTTACGACGAAATGTCCAGAAGGTATCTTGTGAAATCCAGATACTTTTCCTTATATTTTTCTTAAACAGATTTTGAAGATCGGTTATGGCTCCAGCCTGTGCATGTCTCTCGGGAACAGAGATGCTCTTCTGACATTGCTGTATCCTAAGAGCTGGCTTGTAAGGCGTTCCAGACCGATCCCCATACCTCCGTGAGGCGGCAGCCCTGCCCGGTGTGCCATGAGATAGCTTGCAAATGATTCCGGGCGCATCCCCCTGCGTTGTAACTTTGCCACCTGCTCTTCGTAGTTATGAATTCTGAGGCCTCCGGTAGTAATTTCCAAACCTTGATAGAGAAGGTCAAAGCTTCTTGTCAGTTCCGGATGTTCTTTACTTTCCATGGTGTAGAACGGCCGCTTTTTCTCCGGGTATTCCGTCACAAACACAAACTCGCTGCCGGTCTTTTCTTTGACCCATTGGCAGATCCTTTTTTCTTCCTCCGGCTCCAGATCTTCAGGGTCTGTCACCTCACTGTGGCGAATCCGCGCCACAATCTCCTTGACTTTCGCAAAAGGAATGACCGGGATCTCCTGTAAATCCGGCAGACTGACCTTGAGAAGCGCAAGTTCCTCTTCATATTCCTCCTTCAGATAAGAAAACATCGATTTCAGCATGTAAGTCTCCGTCTCCATCAGTGTTTCCACACTCGTTACATAGCCCATCTCCACGTCTACACTGGTGTATTCGTTGAGATGCCGGGAGGTATCGTGTTTCTCCGCCCGGAACACCGGGGCAATTTCAAAGACCCTTTCATGAACTCCGACCATCATCTGCTTATAAAACTGCGGACTCTGGGCAAGATAGGCTTCTTTTCCAAAGTAGTCCATACGAAAGATATTTGCTCCGCCCTCCGCTCCGGCGGAACCGATCTTCGGAGTATGGATTTCCGTAAATCCGTACTTTCGGAAAAAGATGCGAAATCCATCCGTAATTCCGTTCTGGATGCGGAAAACAGCCCGTTCCTTTTCATTTCGCAGTGTTACCGGACGGTAGTCCAAAAGTGTCGCGAGAGAAGTGTCCACCTCTTTTTGATTGATCACAACCTGGCTTATTTCATAAGGTTTTGAGAGGATTTCCACATCAATGAGATGAAGTTCTGCCCCCATACGGGACCGCTCTTCCCCGACGACTTCTGCCTGGAAGATCACACAGCTTTCCTCAACAAGCACTTCCAGCGGAAATTTCGCCTTTTCTTCTGAATAAACACACTGGTAAATGTGCTTGGCGCAACGGAGCAGCACAAACGCAAATCCTCTCATCTTTCTGATTTTATAGACACTTCCGTGGATTCGGATCACTTCTCCTATATGCTCCAAAAGATTCGTTTCTGTCACCGGTACGGAGCTTCCTGTGATTTTATATATTTCATTCATTCCTGATTTTCCTTCTTTCTCGTTTTTGATTTCTGTTTTTCTCTTTCCCACATTTTGAACCTTTCTTCGATCCGCCTGCCATCCATGTGGGCATCGTCTTTATGTCCCATTTGATCACAACCTTTCTCTATCTGTCAGGAACTCTTTTGTTACCGGGAAACAAAAAAACAGAACCACACAAGACTCTCTCCACATCCTGTGTGATTCTGCTCTTCTTTTTTTCCACACAGGTACAACACAAGAAGCGCTTGTACCTGTGAATCGTTCACAATACAAGCGCTACCTATCGTCGTCCCTGTACATACTTACAAAATTACTCACTGGGGTCATACAAAAGCAGCTCCTTTCGATTTCCCCCATTCTACACCAGAGCATTTCATATTGTCAAGCAGAGAAATTATTTTTTTTGTATTTTTCATACCGTATTTCCGAAAACTTTCTTCTGGAAAAAAATACTGCAAGCCAGACTCCTAAAAATACAATTACCAGAAACGGTGTCACAAAAAAGCATACGATCGCTCCGGCCACAAACCACAAAGCCCACAAAAAGAGTTGGTTTCTCGCCCCGGCCACCACCAGATCCGCATCGTAGCACTTTCGTTTTTCCTTGGGAAGCTCCCTGTAGCTTTTGATGAGCCACACACATTTTTCTCCCAGAATGGTGAACACAACTGCGTGTGCCACATGCAGAGCCGCCATCATCATACAGAGAAATACAGAAATTACAATTACCCGTTCCATGTTCCTTCTCCTTTGCATCGGTCTTCTATTATCTTACTCCGAATTTTGGAAAAGGCAAGCGTTTTCTCAGCCAAATTATCGTTTTATTGTATTAGCCAACATTCGCCTGAAACTTCTGTCTTCTACCTGGTCTTTTGCACACGGATAACGATTGCGGACGCAAGAAGCGCAACTCCGGTAACAGCAAGATATACTTTCTCTTTGTAGCTTCCAGAAACAAGGGAGAACAGATACCAGTTCCCCAGATATTTTGCCCCTGCCCCAAAAGAGAAAAGATAATATCCAAGGGATGCCATGTATCCGATCACCGGATTATCACTCAGTGCAAAGGCCGCCGCACCGAATCCTCCTAAGAATACCATCCCCGCAAGGGAGGCCATAAAATAGTTTCCAAACGGGAAGTCGCATCCTCCTCTTTCAAGTCCCAGGAGAAACACTCCTGTCAGAGCAGCCATGACAGCCACATTCAAAAAGATTCTTACCAGGTAGATACTTCCCATGGACGTATATCTGGCACGGATCAGATCCCGGATGGCTTTATCCTGTTCCGGCAAAAAGACCGGGATCAAAAGGAGCATCCCCGGAAGAACCACATAAAAATCCAAAAGCCTTGCGGTCTCTCCAACGCTTAAATTGCGGACTCCCGCAAGGAGAGGCGCAGCCGCAAAAAGCATGATACTAACGAGCGCCTGCTGTGGCAGATGATGCCGGACGTACTCTTTTCCGGATGCGAGATATCTTCCCATTTCCCCATTTCCCCTTTCTTCTTGCTTCAAAGATCATAGCTGCTCCGGTCACAAGAGCAAGCGCCAGTACAACATAAAAGATACGGTTTAGCAAAAGCTGCGAAAACTGATCATGGAATCCTACATAATTCATCTCCGTATTATGTCTTGGAATCAGATTCATCCCATACTGGCCCCCGTGCATCGTCTCCTCTCCGGAGAAGAGAGAAAGAAACCACCATGCCGCCTGAACAAGAACTCCGGCTGCCGTTCCGGTCAGCTCCGTAAAGAACATGCCAAGGGCTGTCACTACAAGGATGGTCGGCAAAAGCCATCCCAGGCTGTAGACGACAAACGCACTCATATGAAGATCCACATCAATGCCTTTTCCAAAGCTTACGCACTCCATGAGCGGATGGCAGGTAAGGAGCAGTACCGGCACAAACATGGAGAAACAAAGCGCTGCATATCTGCTGAAGAGAATTGTAAAAGACGAAGCTTTCCGCGTGTAGATCAGCTCTTTCATCTGTGCTCTCTTATCTCGGATCTCCCTTGTCACTGCCACAAAAACCGGGAGAATCGCCAGGATGATTCCCATATAGTCGCAGAACAATCTTGCATATCCTCCGGTCAGTCCGTCTTTTTCCAGAAGATTATGATACTCTTCCAGTGCGTCCTCATAGGTCATCTCCACCACTGCGCTGTTCTTAATTGCCTCTGCCGTAAAATCGGATCCTGGTCCGAGAATCTTGCAGACTTCCTTCATCTCCTTTAAGAATGTTTCATAAGTCAACCCGCCTTTTGGTTTCAGAGTGTAATTTCCTGCCTTGATAACACTACTGCCGTCCGGCATTTCCACTTTCTGCTCTTCTTCCCAGGCATCGAAGTCTTTCTGGAGATCTTCTATCGGAAGCCCGGTCATCTCTTCCAGGATTGTCTCCACTTTCTGCTTCTCAGAATCATTAAGATTCACATGCTTGTTAAAACCGATCGGTGCTGTCGTAAAGCTGTTATGAAAATAGGATTCCGCGAGATTACCAAGCGCCCCTTGTATCTGGTCTTCCGGTTTGTCGGAAAGCTTCATGCCATAGCTTCCTTCCTGCTCTGGCTGAGGCTTTGGTTCAAAGGTGATCGTTCCCATCTGACTGAAAAAAAACAGTGCCACTGCCAGAATGTAGAGCCAGAAAATCAGGCTCTTCCACAGCATACGACATTCCTTTTTAAACAACGTCCAGATCATGTGAAAATCCCTCCTTTTCCTGCATCAGATACAGATAGGCGTCCTCCACTTGTGGCTCGCAGGCCGTAGCCCGGATCTTCGGAGGCTGCTCCGCCAGAAAACGGACGGTCACATTGTTGCCCTGAGTCAACATACTCGTCAAAGTATAGTTCTCTTTCATTCTACTAAGATCTTTTCTGCTGATCTGAGCTGTATAGACTTTCCCTTTTGTCATTTCCAAAAGCTCCGTTACTGTCCCGCTGTAGTAAAGCTCTCCTTCATCCATGATGGCTATCTGCTCACAAGTCGCCTCAATATCCCCGACAATATGAGTCGATAAAATGACAATTCTCTCCTCCGCGATTTCGCACAAAAGATTCCGAAAACGTACACGTTCTTCCGGGTCCAGTCCTGCCGTAGGCTCATCGACAATCAACACTTTAGGCTCGTGGAGAATGGCCTGGGCAATCCCAAGTCTTCGTTTCATGCCGCCGGAGAGCGCCCTGACCTTTGTCCGGTATTCATCCTGAAGATTCACTTTCTTTAATAATACCGGGATCCTTTCTTTCCTGGTCTGTCTGGAAAGCCCCGAAAGAGCTCCCAGATAATCCATTGCCTCATACACCCCCATATTTGGATACATGGAAAAATCCTGCGGGAGGTATCCTGTGATCCTGCGAACCTTCGCTGCTTCCTCTACTGGAATCCCACAGATCGTGACCTCCCCGCTTTGCTTTTTCAACAGGGTAGCAAGCACCTTCATCAGCGTCGTCTTTCCGGCTCCGTTTCTTCCCAGGAGGCCAAACATTCCGGAAGGAATCGTAAGGGTAAGATGTTTTAAGGCATGTTTTCTTCCGTAGTATTTATCCAGGTCTTTGATCCTGATTTCCATCTGGTTTTTTCTCATCTGTCTACTTCCTTTCTTGTTGATATCTCTATCATACAAGGGATTTCCCTAGATTTTCCCTAGATAAGTGAAAGGATTTCTTTAGATTTCCTTCCGAATTCGGAAAGAGGCTGACACCACAGCCCCATTTCCACTGATACAGTTGGTGTAGCTGACATCTCCGCCATGTTTCCGGCAGAGAATAGCGGAAAGATTCAGACCGATTCCGAAATGTTCCTCCTTTGTACCCTCGCTGAAATACAGATGGGAGGCATTTAACAGGGCATCTTCTGAAAATCCCGGACCATCGTCGGAGACAAAGAGATACAATATGTCTCCTTCTGTTTCTGTCAATATTTCCACATGACTTTCAGCATAGCGGTTAGCATTAGAGAGCAGGTTATCCAGCACCTCCAGAAAAAGATCCTCGTCAAGATACAGCTTCTGATCTTTCATCTGATTCCGGTAACAGATCCTTACCTCTTTTGCCATATTGAGGGCGTCCACCATCCCCAAAATCCGGGCCGCAATCTCAGAGGATTTCTTTCTGACCGGATGAAATGGAATCTCTTCCACCGAACGGAGGGATTTCATCGTCCCACTGAAGCGCTCCAGCCGCCCACACTGCTCAGCCAAAAGTCCCAGTGTATCCTTTAATTTTTCCTGGCTGATCGTTCCTTTTGGAAGGTAACGAACAAGAAAATCCGAATACCCGCGGATCACCGTAAGGGGAGTACGTAGATCATGGGCAAATGCTGCATTGAGCTGTTTCTGGTCCTCCACCAGCTTCCACATTTCTTTTTGATTTTCTTCCAGACTTTTCCGCATTTCCTCAAACGAAGCACAAAGTCTCCCCATCTCATCCTCACTCGCATAGGAGACCGTAAAATCCAGATCCTTCCTGCCAATCCGGTCCACAGCCCCCTCCAGGATGGTAAACGGTTTTTTTAGCCGCTTCCGGTAAAAAAAGGAAGCAAACACCAGCATCGTGATCACTGTATACACAAACGGACACCATTTGGAAATCTCCTGCAAAAAAATCATCCCGGTCTGCTCCCAGGCCGAAAGTTTCCCCTTCTCATGGTAATAAACATAATGGCCCCCATCACTGGCGTACATAGAGTCCGTATCCAAAGCATTTCGCTCTACCAGGATGTCCATCCACCGCTCGCAGACCTGGGTGGTAGCAAAATTCAGCAGTAATGCAGCCACAGCAGCAATACACAGATAGGCAATCAACGCCTTTTTGATCGGAAGGTTCCGAATCCATATCCGAAACGTTTCCATTTTTTCATCTACCCAATCCATTTATACCCCACTCCCCAGACTGTCTCAATGTAATCTTCCTTTGTTTTCTGTGCGATCTTCCCCCGAAGCCTCCGGATATGCTCCGTCACAATACTGTTGTCACCGTTTCCTTCCAACCCCCGGACCGCCTCGTAGATCTGCTCCTTACTAAACACCTGTCTTGGATGCATGGAGAGAAATTCCAGAATATCAAACTCCGTCTTTGTCAGACGGATCTCCTCCCCGTCAAAGCGTACACTGCGTTCATCGTAGCGAATCCGGAACCCTTTCGTCTCCTCGCTCTCCTTTTTGCTTTGTCTGCCCCGCTTCTCTCTCCGCAGATGGGCCATGACTCTTACGCCCAGCTCATCAATAGAAAAGGGCTTTGTGATATAATCATCCCCACCGGAGCGCAGCCCGTTAATCTTATCCTGCTCCTCTATCTTGGCGGTAAGAAACAAAATCGGACAGCGCACCTCCTCCCGGATCTTTCGGCACACACTCATACCATCCAGATCTGGAAGATTAATATCCAGAAGAATCAGATCCGGCTGCTTCTTTGCCAGTTCGACTGCCTCCCGTCCATTTTCCGCCGTCCAAGTCTCATACCCCGTCATCTCAAAATAATCTTTTAACAGCATCCGGATTCCCGGTTCATCGTCTACAATCAGTAATCGTTCCATCGCCCTTTCCTCCCCGTTGTTTGAACTGTCATACACTTTATAGTATACAATATCTTTCCCTATTTTTTCCCTATTTTCTCATAACACTTCAGGGCTTGTACATCCTGTAAAACATGCTATAATGAAACATAGGAAAAATTACATAGTAAAGGAGAACAATTTCCATGAAAGCTTATGAAAGATTACTAAAATATGTCGTTGTCCGAACTCCAAGCGATGAGACAAGCGACACTGTCCCATCCTCCAAATGTCAGTTTGATCTTGCAGGCATCCTTGTTGACGAGCTGAAAGAACTTGGCGTGGAGGCACATGTGGACGAACAGTGCTATGTCTACGGAAAGATTCCGGCAACTCCTGGTTATGAATCGAGTCCGAAGATCGGATTTATCGCGCACATGGATACGGTTTCTGATTTCTGTGATCACGAAATTGTCCCGGTACTGCACCCGGATTATGACGGAAAAGATCTGGTACTTGGAGAGAGCGGACGCACCCTGGAGGTCAGCGCATTCCCGCATCTTCCGGAGCTAAAAGGCCGTACTCTGATCACAACGGACGGTACGACTGTGCTGGGAGCCGACGACAAGGCGGGTATCGCTGAGATTATGACCATGATCGAGCGGATTAACGAAGAGAACATTCCGCACGGACCGATCCGAGTAGCATTTACGCCGGATGAAGAAATTGGCACCGGAGCATCCCACTTCAACGTGCCGGAATTTGATGCTGATTTTGGATATACTCTGGATGGAGATACAGAGGGCGAGATTCAGTATGAAAATTTCAATGCCTGCAAGGCAGACTTCGAGATCACCGGATTTTCCGTACATCCAGGTTCCAGTAAAGATACGATGATCAACGCCTCCCTGGTGGCATGTGAAATCAACAACATGCTTCCGGGCTGCGAGACCCCTCGCGGAACCGAAGGTTATGAAGGTTTCTATCATCTCGTATCCATGAGTGGAGATGTAGGAAAAGCAGAGCTTCATTACTTCCTGAGAGACCATGACGCCAATATGTTTGAGTCACGCCAGAAGACACTTCGTCTGATTGAGAAAGACTTAAATGAAAAATGGGGCGAAGGTACTGTGAAGCTGACGATCACCCAGCAGTACAAAAATATGTCCACCATCATCAAAGACTGTATGCATCTGATCGAAAATGCAAAAACCGCATGTGAAAATGCAAACGTACCTGCTCAGATCCTTCCGATCCGCGGCGGTACAGACGGATGTCAGTTAAGTTTCAAAGGTCTCCCATGTCCGAATTTGGGAACCGGCGGACACGCCTATCACGGCCCTTACGAGCACATCACTGTCGAGGGAATGGATCTGGCGACAGACGTTGTCATCGAGATCGTAAAGCTTTACGCAGAACAGAACTAACATCAATCGAGTAGGAGGGGATTTTAATAAATCCCCGACCTCTCACACCACCGTGCG
>OGRS01000132.1_pt1 | contig 79511 bp, 78 predicted proteins | sample 1553561 | NCBI WGS metagenome assembly OGRS01 (sample SAMEA2580103, study PRJEB22360) | human gut metagenome | biome: human gut; feature: human-associated habitat; material: faeces | place: Denmark | collected 2008/2010
GGTGCAGAAGCGTTTTCCAACATTTAAACTCTTATTTATATGAATACACAAGAAATGCTGAAAACGGAGCATATCCACCCAAGCAGAACGGTTTAATCCACCCACAATTATCGCTAAAATGGGCTTGAAAAGGGCATAAAAATCGGAGTAAATCCGTTCATTTTTGTCCAAAGGGTCCAAAATCACAAAAAAACGGAGCATGTCCGTTCACTTTTATACTCTTTCCCGTATCTTGTATGCAGAAAATAATCTTCATACGATACGACTATGGCAGGAAAAAGTAAGAATATGAGCCAAATCAAACAACTTCTTCTATTAAAGAAGAACGGAATCTCCAACCGCAAAGCTGCCAATATAATTGGCATGAACAAGGAGACAGTGAACAACTACATGAATAAAGTCAATGCTGACAGTCTTAGCCTTGATGAATTAATCAGGCTGGATGACCCCATTCTTGAGCACCGCCTCAAGGGCGGTAATCCTGCATACAGCGACAAGCGTTTTGAAACATTCAAAGCCCTTCTTCCATATCTTCAGGAAGAGATGAAGCGCAAGCATGTCACACTGAAGCTGCTTTGGGAGGAACACCGTAATAAACATCCTGATGACCACTACAGCCTGACACAGTTCCGTTTTCATTACAATCAGAGGTAGTGTAAAATAAACTGTGTCACGCATTATTTCCTATTAGAAAACTCATCGGTCGGGGAACGGCCAGCGCCAAGGGGCGGGACCACCCGTCCCGACGAGCGTAAAATTACAATAATTTAAATCGCTCTCCAAACTTTATGGCTAATTGTTGTGAGATTGTAGCCCAGTTAGCCAGTGGCATGGTCCACTTCTTCCGCATATTGCGGTATGCAAGATAAACCAGTTTCTCAAGGGCTGTATCCGACGGGAACGCGCCTTTGTTTTTTGTCACCTTACGGATCTGACGGTGATACCCTTCAACGGTATTTGTTGTATATATGAGCTTACGGATAGCCGGAGTATACTGGAAATATTCGGACAGCTTATCCCAATTCTCATGCCAGGATCTGATAACGATAGGATACTGTTCTCCCCATTTCTTTTCCAGCTTAAGAAGATCATTTTCTGCAGACTCTTTATTTACAGTCTGATAAACGCATTTCAAATCCTTCAGGAATTCCTTTTGATTTTTAGAGCCTACATATTTGATGGAATTACGAATCTGATGTGCGACGCAAAGCTGTACGGCTGTATTGGAATAAACACTTTGGATTGCTTCAGGAAAACCTTTCAAGCCGTCTATACAGGCAATAAGAATGTCTTCGACTCCACGGTTCTGGAGGTCTGTCAGAACACTGAGCCAAAAGTTTGCTCCCTCATTTCTTGATATATACATTCCGAGCAGCTCCTTATGTCCTTCTCTGTCAATACCCAGCACATTATAGATTGCACGTGTAACAGCACAACCACGTTCATCCGTTACTTTATAATGGATGGCATCCATCCAGACTATAGGATAGACAGAATCAAGCATACGTGATTTCCATGCCTTTATTTCCGGAAGTACACGGTCTGTAATGGCACTGATTGTATCGTCAGATATACGATTACCAAGATTCTCTTCCATCCAGTCACTAATCTCACGTGTGCTGTTACCAAGAGCATACAGGCCGATTATACGGTCTGCAACGCCTTCTGCAAGAATTGTTTCACGCTTCTTAATGAATTGTGGATCAAAACTTGAATTACGGTCACGGGGAGTAGATATGGTTACCTCACCCAATGCCGTTTGGACCTGTTTTTGCATTTTCCCGTTACGGCGGTTGCCCATCTGACGTTCTTCTTCTGTAAGATATGCATCCATCTCACCCTCCAGAGCTGCATTTAGGATACTTTTCAATAAAGGGGCAAAAGCACCGTCTTTACCTAACAAGGATTTACCCGCTTTTAGCTGTTCAATTGCCTTGTTCTTGATACTCTCAAAATCAAATTCTTCTTTCATAAAAAAACTGTGTTAGCAAAGTTAATACTTTATTCTTTACTGACACAGTTTAATTTACATCCTCGATGCCGTTCGTTCAATAATTTCATTGTCAGTTATTACAGTCTATTATTTCTTTGAAAAGCCACCCGTCATTGAGGTGAAATTTATCAATGACGGGTAGTTTACTATCTTTCTCACGTTAAATTAAGTTCCGACTTAAATTTTTCTTTAAAAAGCCTATAGTCTTTATCGTTAAACTGCTCTTTCATATTCTCCAGAACACGTTTTTCTGTTTCAGGACTCCAATATATTTTTAATTTTTCTTTAGCTCTTGTAATAGCCGTATAGAAAATGTTGTGACTTACCATTTCCTCAATTTCATTTGTAATTACTATCTTCACGGAATCATATTCTAATCCTTGGGCCTTATGAATAGAAACAGCATAGGCTATCTGAAACGGAACAATGGCATCCAAATTATCATCATCTTCATCTCTGTCATTTTGAAGATCTACCTTAAAACAAATAACAGACGTATTTTCAGCCACAGAATCCAACAGCACTAAATCTAACCCCGATACATCTAGTTCATTGACAACCATATATATTTCTATCGTGAAATACACGCAGTCTTCCTTTTCCTCTATAGCTAAAATCTTTCCTTTCAGATTATTGTAAATCAAAGGAGCAAATCTATTCGATTCATTAAACAAAATCGGATCCCCCACCTTGTAAGTCTGTACTCCGATTCTCACAGAAGGATTGGGATTATTGCTTTGTAGAAACTTATTTATATTGTTAATTCCATACAAACCGTCATAATTCAAGCAAAGAACAATCTCATCATCCATGCTTTTTGAGAATATGGAGTCATCCAAAGCTGATGAAAATCCATACTTAGTAATAAATTCTAACCTATCATCCGTAATCCGTCGTACTTTATCCCAAACTTCTTTCAAACCATGATCAGTCGTACGATATGTAGAAGTCAGTTCAACTACTGCACTTTTAGACATAATAAAATGAGCAATACTAAACCAATTTCCAAATAATATTGATTCAATTTGGTATACATCCCCAACTAGCAATAGAAGCTGAAAACTCGATTTTTCTAGTACCTTTACCATATCCCTGTTACTTACAGTACTACATTCATCTACACATAAAATATCGCATTCCCAATTAGAATTGCTAGCCGAAAGATATTTTGTAATTGTCATAAAATCCGCATTGTCTGCCGTCACCTTTCGACGAAGATTTTCTACCGCAGGATTTGTGTTCGCTAAAAAAATTTTATGTTTGTCTTTAAAAAATAAAGATATATAATTTATCATCATAGATTTTCCCGTACCAGCCGGACCGTAAATAAGAGTAACTTTAGAATCTTTGAACAAAGTCTTTATTGCCTCTTTCTTTTCTTCACTATCTATGTTAATCTCTGGAGTTCTCATCCAGGATTCCACTGAATTGACATAGTTTCTAATTCCACTTTCTGTATGCTTCAACAGATTTGAGATTATGTTTCGAACATGATCTTCATATTCTTTGATATAAAAATGTTTTTTATAAGACTCAATACGCAAATGCTGATGTTTTTTGTATAACACACCATTATATTTTTCTGCTAAAATCTCTGGCTCCTCGAAGTGCTGAACTTCATTTGCAGAAGTATACAATGCTCCATTACGCTCTGTATTATTTTTTATAAATCGAGCAAACAATTCATGTTTGCGACCAGAGTAGTCTATACAATAGAACAAATCAGAAATTGAAGGATTATGATTTACCAACGAAAAATTAAATGGAATCTTATCAAAAGGAATGCACTGATATTTTAAATACAAATTAGAAAGCTCAGCACATTGATTTACACACAATTGCCGCTTAATTATCTTATTATTCAAATGATAAAGCAAATAACGAAGTACATTTGTTCCTACCCCTCCATTAGAAATAAAACTTCGGCAAGTCGTTAAAAGACTAGATATAAGATTATTTCTAGTTCCTTCCCGTATAAATTTTATGCAATTTGCATAAAATTTATCTGAAGCATCCATCAAATCAATAAGATTCATTCTGGATTGAGTCAGGAGCTTCATTAAATTAGAATATTCTTTAAGATCTCCATATTCTTGTGAAAGCCCAAATATCTTTGCAAAATTTCTAAATTCACAAGCCCTTATAGATACATTCCAATCTACAATAACCACAATCGGCATCTTGCGTTCCAACACTTGAATATCAAACTCAGCCAGATGCAATTCCACTGCATAATACGAAGATATTTCCTGTTTCGTGAAGGCAATTATCCTATCAAATTTGCTAGATTTGTCGTGCGCTGGAATAAAAGTTACTTCATAAAAAATTACATCATTAACAATTACAGGATGTAACTTTTCAATATAGAACCGACCATGCTGAAGTATTTTCTGAGCTATGGCAGCCTTATTTTCAAGCACTTTTTCTATAGCTTCATAATATTGGGTAAATGCAGTATCAGTATTCAACGGGAACTTATGAAGATTTTCCAGCAATTCTATTCCATAGCTATCCTTCATAAAAGTCTTTACGCGCAACAGATATTCATAATATTTAAGCATCAACCTCTCTGAACTATCCGGGTCCAACGTATAATGAGAGACTGATATTTGTAATAATTTATGGAATATATTCAAGAAACGATACTTTCCCTGAAGGGTATTAATAAACTTAATAGCATTTTTTATGTTCTGATACTCATTTTCTATCAAGGAATTGCCTGAAGCCGCATAAATCTTTAAAAAAACACATTCCAAAAAATTACGCAATTGCGATAAAATATTCTGAGACAACAAACCTCGTTCATTAGCCTGCAAAGACTCTATGTTTTTACAGATTGCTTCATTGCAAGAATATATTCTTTTATCTATATCTATTATATCCATAGTTATATATTTTTCCAGTTTAAAATACGATAATTTTCACTCGTTCCATCTTTTCCACATACACCGGGCCACTTCCCACGGTACATTTTTTGTGTATCGTTTCCCTGATTTAATAGGTAGTTACTCCACCCTTCATACAACTTAAGAGCAACAATTCCGTTCTTTACCGAATACTCAAACAAGTCATATTTAATGATCGTACCATGTATCCGTTTTATCATTTCACTCTTTCTTTCCAGACTCTTAACAAAAATATCCCGGCATATAGATATCGAGACCTCATCATGTTAGTGTCGAGGTAAATATATAATTTTTTTAGGAAACAGCAAAGGACTATAATAAATATAGCACGGCTCTTTCATTTAAAACAACCTCTATAATCCTTGTTATTCTCCGAAAAACCATTATTTTTGCGCACAGCGATGCAGAAAGCACCGCTTCCGGTGTTTCTTTTTATCGTTCATTTAAGTACATGACAAAAATTTGAATACATCGAATTTGGGTGTGTATGTCGGTCGGAAAAGCACGTTTGAGATTTCCTCAAGACCATACTTGACCAATGACTTAGCCCTTCGCCCATGCTTCAGAATTTTTATCGGTTTAACGTATATATCTTTATGTTCACCAACGAGATACGCCCATACAAGAGCCATGCAGACCATCGCAAACAGACGTGCGATACGCACTCTGTCACGCAGGTGGGTGTCCTCGATGTTGAAGCCCGAAGATTTCATGGCACGGAAAAGCTTATGTAAAGCTTTACATAAGGCATTTTATGATAAGTATATCGTTATGAGAAGTGATCAGAAAAGTACTATTAATTATCAATATGATAGAAGAATACTTCTCCGTTCGACTTCTCATAACGAAGATTACTTTTTCAGTCCTTTGAGCCAATCTCTGAGATTTTTATTGCCTTCCCAAGACTTATCAGAATCTCGGTTAGGTGTCAGATTTATATATGCTTTCTCAAGATCTTCACGTTTTGCCTTTGAGTCTGCACGTGCATAGATATCGGTTGTCTGAATCGAGACATGTCCAAGTAAATCTCTGATATAAATTAGATTGACACCAGCCTGTAGGAGATGCATGGCACGACTGTGACGTATGGAGTGGCAGCTGATTTTCCCTGAGATTAATTCGGGAGATTCCATTCTTGCCATTTCCACATAAGTATTGAGGATGTAGGCAATGCCTTCACGTGTCAGCTTTTCATGCCTATCATTGTAGAAGAGTGGAAATGCAGTCTTGTTGCTATCATTAAGGTGATTTTCTTCCATGTAATCACGTAGTATTGACACTTGTTCCTTTACTAGAGGTACGATTCGTGCCTTACGTCCTTTGCCAAACAATCGAATGGTGTATGGTTCATGAGTGATGCGGACACTGTCCACTGTTAGGTCTGCAATCTCAGAAACCCTGGCTCCGGTATCATACATAAGTGACAACAAAGCTAGATTTCGTCTGCCCCTCCATGTGGACGTATCCGGTTGAGCTAATAGCAATTTGATACCGTCTACAGTAAGATAGTTGAGTGTATTACCCGATGTTTTCATTGCCTTGATTGAGAGTATCTTCTGCCACTCCTCAATCATATCAATGACTGCATACTGCAGATACTTACACAGGGAATGAATGGCGGCAAGGCGATAGTTACGAGTAGCAGGTGAGCATTTGCGTACGTCAAGTAACCATATGAGATATTCGCTAATACATTCCCTTGTAAGGTGCTTCAATTGCAATCTATCGACACTAATCCCTTTTTCGTCTTTCATGTAGTCAATGAATTGTACAAAAGCATCCCTGTAGGAAGATATCGTATTGGGACTTACATTGCGCTCATGCGGCAAGTATTCAGAAAGAAAACGGCTAAGATACTTTGCAAAATCAGTCGTTGTAGTCATAGGCCTTGCATGTTTTAGGATAGACAAAGGCGTTGATTTCTGAGCATTGCTCTTCCATTTCAGGATACATTGCACATGTCAGACGTACATACTGCTCTGTCGCACTAAGCGAGTGGTGACCAAGAGATGTTGATAGAATTGGTAAAGCCGTGTATAAATCCATTCCGTTATGTCCCATCTGTACAAGTGCATGTACCGCATTCGTATGTCGCAAGTCGTGAACACGAGGTCCGTGATGGTCTCCCTTGAAAGGAATACCACACTTATCAAACAGTTTGCGTAGGTGCTGATACACGCAATTTGTTCTGATGCTAGTACCATCTGATTTTACAAACAGAAGGCTATTATCAGCAGATATGCCATTGATAGGCATCCTGTCTCTATATCTCATATAGGTTTCAAGTACTTCCTTCATGGATTCGCATATCGGTACAATCCTTTCACTTCCGTTCTTGGTCTTATCTAAGAGAATATATCCTTCGTCTAAATGGACATGCTTGTTGCGGATGGACAAAGCTTCAGATATACGCATTCCTGTACTATAGAGCAGGCGAAGCAGGGCAGGCATAACGATTAGGGATGTTCCCATACGTATATCATAGAGTCTGCAATCATCCGCTGCTGAGAGGATGGCTGCAATCTGCTCCTTGGTGAAGATGTATGGAGTAAAATCCGGTTTGGGTTGCTTGGGTATTCTGGGAATAAAGCAGGCACATCCACATCTGCACATTAGCTTTGTCAGTTGAGACCAGACAGAGTATTTTGCATACAATGTCCTGTCACAATCGGCTATACGTGTTGCTCTCCACTTGTTGAAGAAAGGTTCCGTGATGTGTGGATCATTGAGATTCTCCTCATTGGCAAAGTCGTCTATCTCCTTCAGTATCCACTTGGTACGCAATGCACTGATTCCTGCAGAGATCTTGCCCTCCAGCAGATGATTCATATATGGTGCAAGTACACTAGAGTAGTAGAATCGCTCAGCCATAGAATGCCCCTCCTCTCTGATTATAAAATTCATCCGGCACTGGCGGAACCGGTATTGCACACTGCATGAGCGACTTGATGTCAATCCTGAGATAAGTGAGTGTTGTTTCTGTATTGCGATGTCCGAGTGATTCGGATATAACTGGCATCATCGTTCCGTTCTCAAGCATAGTGCTTGCAAGTGAGTGACGTAGCGAGTGAGGGCCATGGTGCTTTGCAGATACATCAATTCCTGACTTGCAGATGACAGTATTTATGGCAGCGCATACCATAGCTTTGGTTGCTGCCACATAAGGTGCTCTGCAGGAAAGGAAAACATTCTGCAATTCTGATTGGGGCCTTCCGTGTTGCAGGTAATCAATGATAGCATTACCAACATCTGCAAGCAGGGGCAATTCTATGGTCTTGCCCGTCTTCTGCATGATGAGGGTTATCATATCTTTATCCCAATCTATATTGGAAAATTGAAGATTGGCAATATCTGATGCTCGTAATCCCAAACGTGATGCCAGTAATACCATGGCATAGTTTCGTTTACCAACTCTACTGCTTCTGCTCACGGAATTCTCTACAGTCGTCACCTCTTCTGCTGTATAAAACGATGGGATACGTTCTTTCTTGCGTAGCTTGTAGGTGTTAAACAGGTCATCAAACCTTTCATCCACAATATGTTTCTCATTCCAGAAACGGAAAAGGACTCGCAGTGCAGATACGATATTCACCTTATTGGTTGGATGCGATGACACAAATGACAGGATGTGTCTGTCTGCAATCCCTGCAACTATCTTGACTCCACTGATATTAAGGTGAGTCAGAAATTCACTCAGATACAAACGGTAATCCTTGATTGTAACCTGACTTCTGCGGAGGTTTATGAGATGAGTGATGAGTTTCTCCATCTCTCGTCCAACTTCACCATCAAGCGAATGATGAACAGGAATGAAACAACGCTTACGGATGATTCCCAACGAAAGCATGTCGTCAAGGACTTGAACGCTACGGATTTTCTCGCGTTCCTGATGACGGATTTCGCCCTTTAAGTGGCAACAACTTGACACGAAATCAGCACCGACAGAAGGTGAATAATTCTCGATACTGCGTTCCGTCATGAAATGAACGATGCCTGTACGCCAAAGACTCTTGTATTTAGAGATGCGATTCTCCGTATAACAATGTTCTTTGAAGTACTCAATGCAACGCACCATTAGATCTTGGATTTTTACTTCTTGCATAATGATTATATTAAGTTTGGAGGCTTATGCCCTATACTATAATATAATATTATGAGAAGTATTTATGATAAGTGAACGAGATATATCTCAAGAAATCAATCATTTCTTAACAGAGGGAATGATTGCACTTCTCATAACGATATACTTATCATAAAATGCCGTTTCAATCTCCCAGCGTTTTTTATAGGTCGCTACTCCATCCTCAGGTCGGTTGAAACAGATCAGGATCTGAAGTTCGGGTATCCCGTCAGAGTTTTTGATTCGACTTCCTGCAAGATAGACATACTGCCCTTTATGCAAAAAGAGCTTGTAGTAGAATTTCTCCTGTCCGATTTTAAGGGAATTGAAGAGCCATCACGCTCTGATTCTTTCTCCTGTGGAGGGCTTGACAACCCAAATATCCTGCCGGATACGGATATAGTATCGAATCCTGTTGTCGTTAAGCCATTCAATCCACTCCTTGCCGATGAACTCGCGGTCGGCCACAAGGCAGTCGATGCAGTCATGTCCAAAAAGTCGGATGAACCGCTCCATGATATCCTTGCGTTCTTCCCAATTGGAATTGCCCCGTTTGTTCAAAAGACTGAACAGCAATGGAAAGGCAACACCTTTGTAGGTAATGCCGAGGGTGAGTATATTGATGTTGAACCCTCCAAACTTCCAGTTGGTGCGGTCCATACTCAAAACCAAACCATTCTTAACAGGAAGCAACGAGAAGATCATCATTGCCACCAGGTCGAGGTCCAAGGCATAGTTGGCGATGAATCGCTGAATGCGGCGCAGATTGGAATCACGTTCAACCGACGTAGGCATTGCCGAAGCCAGTTTGTGAAGGCTCACAGTCTGCACCACACAAAGTGCATGCAGCATATAAGCCATAAGCTTAATGCGGGCCAGATTCATCGATTTTCCAAAATACTCTTGCATAATCGGGAGGATTTGGTTAACTTTGGCCAAGTCCTTGGAATCAGTAGTCTTCATAGAGAAAGCGGCTAACTTTTCTTTAAAGTTACTGATTTTCAAGGACTTTTGCAAATATAATCTGTTGATAATTAAATGATTAACAATAGAATTTTATTTTTTGTCATCTACTAAAAAAGTTTTTTATATATTTGCACTGTTAGTCAAAGTGTTATAATTAATATCAAAACAAATGAAAAATTAATGTAAAAAATAATATTGATTATATCTTATGAAATTCCTATTTATACAACTCATTGATAGTTGTAAAGCCATAATATTGTTAATAATAAAATATCATGAGTATTGTTGCACCTTCTAAAGAGCAAAGTAAGCGTTCTGCTGCAGATATTTTTGCAGCTTTTGAATATCAATGGAATTATTTTATACTAATGCTGCTAAAAGAAGTCGATGAAGAAGTAACTATTAGCTTTGAATATCATGATGACGTTGATGTTCAGTCAGAAGATAAGATAAAATTATACCAAATAAAACACAGCATTCGTAAAAACAAAAAAAAGGAAACTATTAATCTAAGCGACCGCGATGTAGATTTATGGAAAACCATCTCTATTTGGATGAAAATTATTGATGATCAACCAGCTTTTTTGACAGATTCAGAATTTCATTTGGTGACAAATAAAGCTATTTCTAAAAATACTTTTGTTAAGGCAATTGAGTCTTATAAAGAGACAAAATCTGTTGAGAATTTAAAATCGGCTATTATAGCTATTAAAGAATCTGAAAGAGAGAAATCTGATATAGTCAACTCTGATTCTCAACAAAAAAAGAAGGGACTAGACGTTTCAAAAGTAATTGAAGAACTACTTGATAAAACCTATTTTACAGATTTTTGTAATCAAATTTTTGTATCAGAAACTCCAGGTCAGTTGAAAGAGAAAATAAAGAAAATAATGAGTAATCGTTTTGGGTTGAACTGTAATCGTGTTGATTGGGTTTATGAGCAATTAATGACAAAATTAAGGGATGATTCTATAGAATATATAGAGAGCGGACAAGCGGTTTCATATACTGGAGAGACTTTCACAGAGCGATATCAAAGTATACTTGATATTGGCCGTCAGAAGATTCATTTTCGGACAGACTATAGTTTCCAAGATTTTAATGGGGAACCTCGTGATTTACTGTTTATGAAACAACTTTTTTTAATTGGTGATACTAAAGAAAATGAGTTGGACAGGATAGCGGAATTAACTACAAAATGGTTATGTTTCAACAATAATCTTCATGAATATTACAATAATGATATTTTTATTCCTGATGATGTAAACAAGTTGACACAGAATGTTTGTTCGGCTTGGAGTAGTTGTTATCGTTCTAAACATCGTAAAATCACATTAGAATCAACTAATGAAGAATTATGTGATGCAGGGTGTAATACAGTTGATGAAATGCGAAATAAAGAATTCTCGCTGGCGGGTAATCAGTTAGAAGAATTTTTAAGTGAAGGATGTATATATTATTATTCAAATTCCGCTACAAATATAATTCCCGAATTACCTTTAATAGGCTGGCATCGTGATTGGAAAGATAAATTTAAGAAATGATGAACAGAGTTTATAATAATGAAGCTATAATTATGGTATGTATAGTTCATCTTCTCAAAAAAAAGGAGATGAGTATTGCTCTATCATATCTTTTCAGTACTCTTCTTATTGATGGGCAGCTAGGTAAAATTATACAGATGTCCGCAGATTTTGAAAAATTATCTAATTCTATAAAGAATCAAGGAAGCGGATTATTATCTCGTAAACTAATTTCTTTTGGCCCATATTTCATGAATGCAGTGGTTATATTGAAACAAAGTAACATAATTACTTTCTCTGATGGGGTGTTGCGTTTAATAGATCAAACCTTCCCTGACGATGGATTAGGCTCTAAAAGGTTAGGTCGCATTCTTAAAAATGCAGATATACTATTTGAAATGTGTAAGTATTTATCTACTAAAGAGATGTATAATAAATTAAATATTCAGTTATGAATCTATATATTGCGAGTATAAAATTGTGGCTCAAAGGTTTTCATGAAGATGTAAAAAGAACAATAACATATACGTTTGAACCAAATAAAATTAATGTTATTACAGGTGATTCCTCTACTGGTAAATCATCTATACTTGGGATTATTGATTATCTTCTTCTCTCAGATAATCCAACAATTGTTGAGAATATTATAAATGAAAATATTGCATACTATGGTATGAATTTATATCTTGATGGAGTAAGTTATATTATAATCAGAAAAGCTCCATATTTAGGCAATGGAACGCAAGATGTATATTGGAGCAACCAAAAAGAGTATCCAGTACCATATACTCCAACTCATACAATAGGAGAAATGAGAACTTTGCTTACAACAATGTTTAATGTACCTAAACATGAAACAAAAGTTGGACATAAAAAGTATCCTATGACATTTAGGCATTTTTTACCATTTAATTATCTCACAGAAGATATTATTTCATCTGCTAATACTTATTTTGATACGACTTTTTTTATAAGTAGGAGCTACGATGCTTTTCTTGATTATGCATTAGAGTATGTCAATGGTATTAGATGTCATAATGTGAAAGATTTGGAACTTGTAATTCAAAAAGCGGAAAAAGATTTACTCCAATATCAGCAGAAGCATCAAAAAGCGCAGGCTGATGAGATAAAATATAGAGAAAGTCTCATTTCTATTTATGATGATGCATTACGTCTTAATCTGGTCTCTGCTAATGATTTATTCCTTCGTGAAGATGCTAATAAATTACAACGATATATTCAACTTGCTATATCAGAGTATGATAAACTTATTAAGAATGATGAAGATACAAATAAGTTGGCTAGATTAAAGAAGAAAAGAGATGATATTAATTCTAAACTTAGCATTTATAATTCTTTACTTGTAGAAATGAAAAAGCAGAAGGATGTAGGGGTAAAAGTTCAAGATAGCTTGCGCCCTATTTCCTATATAAGAAAACATATTGATGAGGTTATAAACTCGCCTGAAACAATCGAGCTTCTTGATTTATTAGAGAAGCAGCTTATGGCTATTAAAGTTTCTGAAAAGGAAGAACTTAAATTGTCTTTTGACTTTACTACAAGGTACGAAGAATTAAAGAAAGAGCTTAAAGCTTGTGAGGATGAACTAAAAAAGTTAACGGTTCTTCGTAAAACTATTGTGAATCCTAGATGGCTCAATCTTGCAATAAGTCTTAAATATCGGATAAAAGAATTAAAAAAACCACAAATAGACATCTATCAACCAAGTGTGGAACAAGATAAATTGTCTGAGATTGAATCATTGAGAAATCAATTGAAGCAAATAAACCTATTACCTCATGATGTAAAAGAAGTATTGAACGCATATATAAATAAATATTTTCAATCAACAAATGGTATGGTGGATTCTTATCCAGATTCTACTATGCGTTATGATGATGAGGATCGCAGAGTTTCATTATTAAAAAATGGAGAAGAGTATTCTATTAGAAATGTAGGTAGCAAATCAAACTATATGTTCTTGCACTTATGTTTTTTTCTAGGTCTTCATCGGTCAATAATAATGCACCAATCTAAACAAGTGGGATCATTCCTCTTTATTGACCAGCCAAGTATACCTTATTATGCTGATAAAAATACGCTTGATAATGATGATAAAAAGCAATTAATCAAAGCTTTTAAATTACTTAATGATTTTATGAAAGAAACTATTGGTGATGAGGGAAATCATTTTCAGATTATATTAATAGAGCATGCTGATGAAACATATTGGAATGATTTAGAGTATTTTTATACAGCTAAAAAATTTGACAAATTTAAAGATGGTGGATTAATACCTAAATATATTTACGAATGATAGCAGATATTAAAATAGGAACTCCAACTATTGCCACAGTACAAAAAGTTGGTAATAAGACTAAGGAGGAAGGTATAACATTTACTACTAGAGCAGATGACGTTTCTTTTGCATCAGAATTTATATCATCATTGATAAAAAATACATTTAAGTTTGATGTATTTTGTCAATTTGATTCTATCGAGTCTCTAGATATGAATCTTTCTTATAGATTCGTGCGCAATATATTTAATAATAAAGATAATATTGTTAAACAGTCAAATAATCTTGCTAGACATCTTTATGATCAAAGCATACACCCTGATATCAGTAATGGTGAGTTCTACGTAATTTATATTAAAGACTGCATTCTTGAGCATAAAAATATCGATGCGCTTTTACTCCTTAAAACAGAAGCTAAAGACAGTTTTTTAACAGTGTCCTATGAAAATGGAGAATACTTCATTAGGCCGCATTTGGGTTTAAGCACAAAACACTTAGATAAAGGATGTTTAATTTTTAATACTCAACCAGATGAAGGATACTTAATTTCAATAGTAGAAACATCAACCGTACGGCAAGACGGTAGATATTGGTCAAACAATTTTCTATATGTCAAAGATATAATTACTGATTTTCAATATACTGAGAATATCGTGAACTTCTGTTCGTCTGTTGTGCAAAGGATAAACAAAGAAAATCCTGAAAAATCTATGGAAATGGCAAAAGCTTCCCGAAGAATCACACAGATGTTACAAAATGGTATTGAAATTAATACGAATAAACTAATTTCATCATTAATGATTGATGATGAAATTACATCCATATTATTATCATATCAGAAAGAATATGAAGACAGGATTGGTAAAATGCCCGAGACATTCAGATGTATTCAAAGTGCTACAAAACGAAAAAAAATTACAAAAGCAAATGTTTTAAAAATAGGAACAGATTTTGAAATTAAGATTTTAAATCCGTCAGCCATTATTGAACAAGGATATGATGACGAAAAGAAAAAGAATTGTCTCAAACTATATTATTAGATAAAGGCTCACATCATATATTAACCCCATTTCTAGGTTTGCGTTTCATCCCCTTAAGTATTTGTGCGGATTGTTCCTGATAGGATAGAGGTTGGCTTTGTTTTTTGCCAGCCTCTATCCATTTAAGGAGCTCGTCTTTGCTGAAAACGGTTGATATCCGTTCACCCAAAACGGGGATATCCGTTCACTATTCATACTCTTTACTTATGGCGATGCAAATTTATTGATTTTCATCTGTAATGCTACAGCTTGAACGCTTTTTTTGACGCAAACTACATCCTTTTTTATGTAAACGTTTACATAAAAAAGGCGAGTCTATGAGACAGCGAAAGAAAAAATAATATACATTTGCAAAGAATCTTACAGAACTGAATGCGGTACCGTTTGCAGCGTCATGACGGTACCGATTGCAGCGCTACAATGGTACCGATTACAGTGCTACGCATGGTACCGATTCAGCGCTATCGTCACTATGGCAACAAACTCATTAAGCAAGATGATTAAAAGCGGTTTGGATGTATATGCAGCTCTTCCTCTATTGTCTGCTTGTATAGGTCACAAGAGTCTAGCTTCCACAGAAGGCTATGTTAGATTAACTTGCGAGTATTATCCAGAACTTCTGAAACAGTGTGCATCACTGAATGAATTTGTATATCCTCAACATGATGAAACAGACTGATTTTTCAAAGCAATTAGCACGTTTCCTTGGAGTATATCTTCCTCATGAAAGAAACGTGAGTCCAAATACGATATCAACATATAGGGATACATTTGTAATGTTTCTTTCTTATATGTTTGAAGCAAAAAACAGGAAAGCCGAGAAAGTTGTTTTGTCAGATATCAACAAAGACAATGTAATGGATTTCTTGAGATGGTTAGTTGAAACAAAGGGTAACAGTATTTCTACTAGAAATAATAGGCTGGCTGCTATACATGCATTTGTAGCATATTTGCAATACGAATGCATAGATCATATTGACCAATGGCAGGTAAGCAATTAGTAAACCCCGTCTTGCAAGGTCTATAAACATAAAGAGATGCCTCTTAAAAATTCCGACTTTTCTCTTAAAAAGTCCCTATTTTTACGAGACATCTCTTAGTTTTTACGAGATTCTTAAATGATACCTTGTTTCTTTAAAGAGTGTGGCAACAGATTTACCAGATCCTTGGAGTAGTCACTGTCATATTCATGGACATGGTTCAGAAAATAATTCATCCACTGCTTGAAGTCCACGTCTGCTGCTTTGCAGCATCCCATCAGGGAGTAGATGACGGCAGCATCTTCAGCAGCGTCGTGATTGCCGCAGAAGAGATAATTCTTGCGTCCGACAGCCACGGGGCGCACACTGTTCTCTATCAGGTTCGTGTCTGGGAGATACCTTCCGTCCATCGTATACCTCACCAACCGGCGAGAGTTGTTCAGGAAGTAGCCGATGGCTTTTCCTATGGGACTCTTCGGAAGCACATTTCCCTGCTCACAGATACACCACTTCTCAAAAGCGCGTATGATGGGATAGGCAAGCCGCTTCCTCAGCTCCATGCGCTGGAGGGTATCCATATGCTGGTCGTCTGCCATGCTCTCCACATCATAAAGCATGCCGATCTGGGCCAAAGCGTATTCCGCCCTCGCCTTGTCATGGGTTAATGCCCTGTCAAAGTACCTTCGGGTATGTACCCAGCATCCCAATGTCGTTATGCCTTCCTGTTTTTCCAGGATGTTGTATCCGGCATAGCCGTCTGTCTGTATGGCTCCCTGATAATCCTTGAAGAGCTGCAGGACCACCTTGGCTCCCCGGGAACCTTCATTATAGGCGAAGAACACCAGACCGTTGACCATGCTCCGTACCAGCCACAGGTAACCTTTTACCGTCCGGTGCTTCTCGTTGTCGATGATGGGAACCGTCGTTTCATCGGACTGGATGTAATCGGTGGACAGGACGAGTTCCCTCAACCGGTAGTAGGCTGGCCGCATCAGGTCAGCCACATCGTGGAACCAGACTTCGATTGTGGAAGGGGGTATGCAGACTCCCAACCGTTTGAACATCTGTACCTGGCGGTAGAAAGGGAGATGGTCCACATACTTCCCGACCATCAGGTCGGTCAGCAGCGATGCACTGGCATAGCTCTTGGCAATGGGTTCATTCTGTACGGGCGCTGTAACGATTTCCTTCGTCTCCTTGCGCATGCCTTTATGTCGGATGGTCACCCAGACGTACAGTTCGGCAGGCTGGAGTTCCAGGTGTTCGGACGTTTCGGCATCCCCGAACAGGATCCATTCGTCTTCATGCCCCAGATAGCCGTCAGGATAGATGTGCTCTTCCACGCGGCGGAGTTGTCCGGCAGTTTCTGACGGACCGGAACCCGTTTTTCATGTTCCTTGACCGTCACCTCCCTGTATTCATTCACCTCCTCGACAGCCTTGCGGACCGTCTCTTCCTCTTCCGGGGTCATTTCCAGCAGGTCAAAGTCCAGTTTGAGCTGGTTGGGGGCATCGGGGATACGCCGCTTCTCGGACATGGCACCCCACATCTTGCGCTCCAGATAAAGAAGTTTCTGTTCAAGTTGTGCTATCCGGCTTTCCTTGGACTCCAAAGCCCGGTCGCGCTCCTGGATGGCCTTCTCCTTTTCAGCCAGTCTGGCTTCGTAGTCGGCCTGCATCCTTTTGACGTCCGAGAATTCCTTTAGCTGCCGTTCCGCTTTCACCGCCCGCCGGAACTCGGCATCACGGTCGCTGAGCAGCTGCTCGATGAGGGCTTTCTGGTTGGAGGTTTCTGACATGGTTTCTGTTCTTTTCTTACACTGCAAAGATACGAAAATCAGACCGTTTTACCTCATTTTCAGCCCATAAAAAACGACTTGGAACACTACTTTTTCTTGGGCTCCCATCGACTGCACCGATGAACTTCCGAAGGGGAATCCCTTGTACGATCATCATCAGGTCAGCCCATTTTATACCCTTTGAAGTGGCAGGGTCATCGGTGTCAATATCGGGGAGTTTGAAGGCTCCCCGTTCAAGTTTCATGTTGTAGATAACCAGACCACCGTACTCGGCATGGAGAATCTTCAACCCGGTCAATGATTTGTTGATAAAGATATAGGCATCACCGTCCTGAACGTTCATGCCCATGAGGTTGGTCACAATACCACTCAGCGAATAGAAGCTTTTGCGCATGTCCGTAGGATACGGGTACAGGAAAAATCGGTTTGAATCATTGAGATTGAACATGGGCTACCGGCATAAGAGGATTAACGAACGGAGCGCTTCCAGAGACAATTCACTCTGGATGCGCAAGACGACACCATTGGGATAGACCACTTCACAGGGTACATGATCCGTTGCTTCTTTAGCGGAGCCGGTGACAGACATGCCCAGCTTGCCGTTTTGGTCAAACATGTTCACCGGAACAAAACCGCCCGCCTGCGGCAGCATGGCTTCTGTAAGTTTCTTACGCCAATAATAAAACTTGCTTTCTTCAAAGCCGGTGTTGTGACAATAGTCACGAATGGAAAGTCCCGTTGACTTCCATTCTTCATGAATCTTTTTAAATTCTTCTAATGTCAAGTTCTTCATTGTTTCACGTTTTAAATTCACGCAAAACTAAGAAGAACTTTCAGAGGGGGAAATACGGGGTTTGCTGAATGCTTACAATGGCAGCAAGTGTTGTCTATCAAAACAATGAAAAAGGAACGTCCAATACCAATTCATTATTCAAGGGAAGGAGTAAAGGCTATAATGAGTCAACCTGATTCTACTGATCATGATGGAATTAGGCATTTAGCTATTCTTGAAGTAATGTATGATACTGGCTGTAGGGTGCAAGAGCTTATAGATTTGACTGTTGGGTCTATAAGAATACAGACATCCCCTTACTCAATAAAAATTATAGGTAAAGGACGTAAATCAAGAATCGTGCCAGTTTCAGAAGCTGTAGTATGGACTATTCGTAAGTACTTTGATGTATATAAAGTGGATATGGACATCGATTATAACAAGCCTTTATTTCTTAACAAGTATGGAAATAAACTAACACGGGCTGGTGTAACATATATTCTACAGAAATATGCAAACATGGCAAGATTAGATACACCTAATCTTATTCCGCCTGCTATTAGCTGCCATCAGTTAAGACATAGTAGAGCAATGAATCTTCAGGAACAAGGTGTAAATCTTGTATGGATAAGAGATCTGCTTGGCCATGAATCTGTTCAGACAACTGAAATCTATGCCAGAACAGCATCTAAACAAAAACAAGAAGCAATTATCAAAGCTTCTGAAGTACTAAATCCGAACCCTCCAACAGGGACTTGGAATGACAACAAGGATTTGATGTCTTGGTTAAAAAGATTGGGTAAGAAGTAATTATTATGTAAAGTTCAAACGTAAAGTCAAACATGTAATGTACCATAAACCAACGACTTACTGTTTGAACTTTACATAACTATATGCTTTTCATAACCTTTTTTATGTAAACGTTTACATAAAAAAGGATGTAGTTTGCGTCAAAAAAAGCGTTCAAGCTGTAGCATTACAGATGAAAATCAATAAATTTGCATCGCCATAAGTAAAGAGTATGAATAGTGAACGGATATCCCCGTTTTGGGTGAACGGATATCAACCGTTTTCAGCAATAAAAGCCCCATAAACTATATCTAATATAGCCTATGGGGGAGGTAGATAACACATCTTTATCTTATTTTTTCTTTTTATCAAACTCAAACTTCTTAGTTAATGAGTATATTGTTTTAGCCCAGAAGTTTCTCAAACCAAAGCCTCCTGCTTTACTTGTGAATTCTTCTTCCTTTAATATCTCTCTTGTTTCAACATCAAAAAGAACGATTTTATAGGTTGCTTTATTTGCTGATTTATCCAATAAGGTAGCTATAACAATAAATCCTTCTCCTGATGTCTCCTTTATTGGATAATTCTTTATTTTTTCAGCTATATTTATTGGTTCAATATCTTTATCCAGAGTCTTAATATTAGAAAAATCACACTCTTTAGTAGAATTAAGAATCATTTCTAGTTTTAATTTATTGTTTTCACCTACTATATCAGTGAAATCATATTTTTTTGCTTCATTCATTAACAGAAGATTTATGCCTTCGAATGCATTTTTAAACTGGTCTTCTGTTTCTTCGGCACCATATACTTTTACAGAAGAATAATCAACCCCGTAAACATATACAGATTCTGTACTTTTTGCATTAACTACCAACATGCTAAATAAAAGCAGAAGTGAGAATAAAATTTTCTTCTTCATAACTTTAGAACTTTAGATTATTAATTATGAGTTAATTATAAGATACACAAATATACTAATTATTTCTTAAATCAAAAAACTTAATAGGTTTTCTGCTCATTTCAGGATGTTGTTGTCTTGCTATAAGCTCAACCGGAACAAAACATATATCTGGTGCAACCCTTACTTTAGAACGGAAAACATCTTTTATTTGCTTGATAAATACATCATTCTGATTCTTGCATCCTATTTTAATTTGAATTTGGTCTGTACCAAGTGTATTGGTAAAAACTTCAACAAGATAGTTCTCTACCTCAGGTATATTGTCCAAAATATCAAATAATGCAGGAGGATATAAAGTTGTTCCCTTAAATTTAATCATCTGTCCTCTTCTTCCTATAACAGAACTTAATCTTGCACTATTGCGACCACATGAGCATTTGCTACTTTGTTTTATACATATATCCCCAGTCTTAAAACGCAATAAAGGCATTGCTTCAACTCCAAGTGTCGTAATTGTAACCTCTCCTGGTTGGCCATCAGGAACAGGATTATTATTATCATCAAGCATTTCAACCAATATGAGATCTGTAGGGATATGACATCCACTGTGTTCTTGACATTCAGTATATGAGGATTGCATTTCTGTAGAAGCATATGTTGAGTACAGCTCCAGATTAGGCCATTTTTCTGATATTTTTTTCCCTAATGTTGTGTATTCACCTGTTGGGGTTCTTAAGGCTTCTCCTATACAGATAGCCTTTTTTAATGAGGAGTTATTATAGTCAATTCCATTATCTTCGGCATATTTGATTAGTTTCATCAGGAATGACGGTACTACGATACATACATTTGGAGAAACTCTTTGTATAGTATCCCATTGCAGTTCTGGAATACCGTTTCCAACACGAATTATACCACAACCTAGTTCTCGCGCACCTAAGAAGTATGCAAGTCCGGCCATAAACCTTCTGTCTATTGTCGTCATCAATTGTATGATATCACCTTTCTTGCAACCTGCCATGGTAAAGGAACTGGCTTCATTATAGGCCAGTCGGTCTAAATCATTATTGGACAGAGCAAAAGTTACTGGATCTCCCAATGTTCCTGATGTTGTAACGTAATCTATTATACTTTCTTTATCTATACAGATAAACTCATTGTTACGTTTCTGTAAGTCCTCTTTCGTTGTAACAGGTAATTTTTGAATATCTGACAAATGTTTTATCTGGCTGATGTCTATATTATTTTCCTTAAACATTCTCTTATAAAATGGAGAATTCTGTGATAGGTACTCCAATGTTTCCTTAAGTCTTTCTTCTTGAAATCTGATTATATCAGATTCAGATGAATAATGTAATGTACTATTCTTTATCATAATCTTTTATTTTATTTCTTATTTTATTTGATTCATAAACAGAGGGTATCTCACAATCAAGAGATTTTTTCCAATATTCTACCGCTTTTCTTATATCGTTCATTTCATTATAGTAATCTCCAATAATATTGTAGACTTCATAATAATTTGGATTAAGCTCTATAAAACTATGTATCTCCTGAACAGGGATTGCCAACCCGCTATTTATACTTTCCCTGATTTTCTTAAATTGCTTTCTATAGTCCAATATATTCTGGTAATCGTTTTCTAAAAATAAAGTATCAGCAGGAATCGTTAGCTGCTTGTCATTACTCTCAACAAGTCTATTAGGGTTGCCGAAGATCTCTTTTAAATCGTAACATAAGAATGCACCACTTTGCCACGGTTCTGTTGATACCCATATCTTTAATTCTTCCGGTTTAAAGATTACAGAATGGTGTGCAATTGATTGATTAATAGATTTCTGATTGGTCAGTCCAATATCTTTATTATTTAAACCTCTTCTGTCTCTCAAAATTGTGGCGACCTTATCTGGAGACAATGGTATTGATTCTCTTATTAGTTCAGAAATCCTATCATATCTGTATTTGCTGTCTGAATTGTTGATATTTTCTATATTGTAGGAATCATTCATAAACTCTTTAGATTGAAAATGATTCGTACAAATTATTTCATTATCAGATTCTTTATAAAGTGACGTTTTGCTTGGCGTCTTCTCTATAATTGCGGCACTTCTGTCAATAGCAGAACCTATAAGTATCGATTCTGATACAAAAGTTTTATGGAGCTGAGCTATCTGATAAGCCTCTTCTATTGTTTTTGCATTCTGTAGTATTTCTCTCACCAGTAAGGATATTGGCATTGCTGATGTAACCGGTATTGCTTCCTTTGCTGCATTGATGGTTACAGTGAGACCTTTATCATTCATACCGGATACAACTCCCATCATTCCAGGCCAAGATACAGAAACAAACTTATACCCCTTTTCTGGTTCCATAAAGAGGATTATTTTGTTTCTTGCAAATTTATCGTTTACATAGAAGTCAAAATTTCGTCCTATCAGTAAAGTTGAATCAGAAGTGTTCTCATTCCAAGTAGCAAATGAACTACAACCAACAAGCATATATTCCTGCATAGTATGCCCTATATCATGTGCAGCATGATAATTCAATTGCCTCTCATATGGTGTTCCAAAAGAGTCAAATTCATGGCTACATGATTGAGAGATTGCATATATCTCTTTTCTATATTCCTCAGGTATATAGCTGGCCATATCCCAATTGAATATAGCTATAAGTTTATGTAGGAAACTGAAATAGAAGTCAGATGGTATAATTTCTTTAATCTGCTCTACAAAAACATTCTCTTGATATTGCAGTAAGTCTTTTGTTAATACTCCATATTTTGTTCCTCTTTCTAAAGGAGAACCACTTATATACACTTCCCATAATCCATATTTATTTCTATGCAACAGGTCATACTCAATATACTTTATAGAGTCACCTACAGATTTAACATGATACTTCTCTGGATATATACTATCATTCGGGCATTTGAAATCAGCCTTGTTAAAGTAGTATATACCTACTGTTACCGGTATCAAAACCGTAAGAAGGAGAATCACCATAATGGTAAAAACTATCCTTTTTAATACTTTACTATATACGCCTGTTTTATTCATTGCCAATTTTTTTTGCCAAATATTCCTTTCCTATGATTTCGCTACAAGTTACAGCAGCCGAGACTGTTGTTCCAAGACATCCGTGGACATTCAGGTTTTGTCCTGTCAAATATAAATTATTTATTTTTGTCCTCGGTGATAAATGGGTTATCATAGGATTGTTGAAATCTTTAATTATTCCATATGCACTGCCTTGCGGCATCGAGTTATAATCCTTGTAACTTAAGGGAGTCGTTGAATATATATACTGTATACAGGATTTTAGACCGTGGAAATATTTTGATACAAATTCTATCATAGCGTTTGTATATCGCTCTTTGAATTCTATATATTCTGCTGGTCTTTGCCCTACTTTAGAATCTTCCCATTTTGATAATGAACTGAAGTCCATAGGTGTCATCAGTGTTATAACTGAAGCATACTCACTGTCCCCATTATTCTGGCATGAGAACAATATAACCGGTATGTTACAAGACTTATAATCAGCAAACTTATTCCATACATCAGGAGAATTGTACAGATAGTAATTCCTATTTATATACTTGAATGTATTTGGCTTTAAAAGAAGATAAGTCGTAAATAATCCGAAAGAGTTCTCCAATGAATTTACCCTAGTCATAAATGCTTTTTTAATGACCGTGTTATTCCTCAATAGAGACATGGTTAATACAGGATGAATGGCAGATATGACATTTTTGGTTTCAATGATTGTTTCATTGTTAATCTCCACACTATTTATTTTACCTCCTTCAACATCAATACCTGTTACTTCTGAGTCACATATTACCTGTCCACCATTTGCTTTTATAACATCAAAAAAAGCATCGGCTACGTGTTGCGTATTTCCAACAAATCTATAAGCCCCCTCTATATTTGAGTTATGAATCATTCCATGTTCATACAATGAAGACTTGTTTTTATCATATCCATACAATGGTATATTACCGGCTATGACATTCTTCAGCAAGTCTGATTTAAAGAGTTTATCTATAGTCTGATACGCTGAAATACCCATATATTCCTCACCACCACTTGATATATGCCCTTTCTTAAGTATATCAGGCTTAATATTTTTTCCTATACGTTGCAGTATAGAAACATACTCTGATATAGCTTCTCTCTCTTCTGGAAAACTCTGTGATAAAGTATCTATGAATCTGTCATAACCTATAGCATGACTATATTCTTTTCCTTTACCAAGATTTATCACATCAAAACCATCTGTGTCAAGTTTCTGGTATCTAATCTTGTCAAGTATTCCAAAGTATTTGAAATATTGATACATAGTGTCTCCTTCTGAAAGGCTGCCTACATAATGCATTCCTGTATCAAGGCTATAACCTTTCCTTTTAAAGGACTGCAAACATCCTCCTATATGTTTTTGTTGTTCCAGAATACAGACACTAAGACCTTCTTTACTTAGTGTCGCACCACAGGAAAGTCCTCCTAGACCTCCTCCTATTATGACTACATCGAATTTATCCATTATTTATGGTTTAGTTATTATATATATAGTTTGAGAGGTTTTTCTATCACATTGTTCTATTTTTAAATTCAGATCGTACCTTTTGGTGAATTGCCTGATCCAATCAGAAGAAATAAAATTTAGAGGACCTTCTGTCTTATTGAATTTTATTATTCTTGTTGACCAGATTTCTGATTTAATAATAGTCTTATGTTCAGTCTTCTTCGAAGAATCTCCTTCCCTTATCAATATTACTCCATTTGGATTGAGTCTTGAAGCGCAATGGCACAATATCCTTTCCTGACATGATGGGGTGACGTAATGCAATGAGTCATTAAATATAAAAGCATCCGATTCCGGCAATATAATATCCTGCATATTACCTTGGCTAAAACGGATTTTACCGTTTGCTAGGAAACTATTATTTGCCAGTTCTATCTTGTCTGAATCGTAGTCGATACCTATTATTTCACGTTTGGGAGAAAGAAGTCCCAACATGAAACATAACTGTCCATATCCACATCCAACATCGACTATCCTTGCTTCACGTGGCAGTTTCCTATCCCAAAAGTTATAATATCCATCCATCTTACATTTAATTCTCATATACCATTCCAAAACAGGGCCTTTGTATATATAGTTCTTTATAAGCAGTTTTTTATAATAATCGTTTGTTGTCCTATTATATTGTTCCTTAAGAGTGTCATATTCATGCAGGAATAGTTTTCTGTAATATTTGGTTTTCTCCTGATAGGTTGTATTGCTTGATAATTCTGAATATGTTGAATTAGGGATAACTTTGGCTATTATTTCTCCTTTTTTAATATAGAACGGCTGTTTTTTTGAGGAAATTAGCCCAGTTCCGTAAATTACCAAAGGTTTTATCTCTAATTGAAGTTTCTCTGCCAAATAGAAAGCACCCTTATGGAAACGCTTTATTTCACAATCGTCGGAACGTGTTCCTTCCGGGAAAACAACAATAGAGTAGCCTTCTTTAACTAGAGGATATAAAGAATCAACCAGTTTTTCATAACCTTCTTCTATCGTATAGAAACCTGCATATTGGACAATACGGCCAAATACCGGTGATTTCCATACCCATCCTTTAGTTACCATGACAATCTTTGGTGATAGAGATAGAAGTATCAATATATCTACAAATGATTGGTGGTTTGATATTATTACAGAAGGTTTGTTAAAGTCAATTTCCTTAATATTCTGGTATTTCGTATTCACCATATACATTGACTTAAGGAATATCTTAATAAAATAATAGATTACATAATGGAATACACTCCGCTTGCGTTTATCACTAATAAATGTAAATTTAAGGAGAACATAAATTACATTAAGGACTATACATCCTATTGTAAAATACAAGAACGCATATATAGTATTAATGCATGATAATATAGTGTAAGGTTGTCCTCCTCGTTGAGTTGGTCTTAAAATCAGTAAATTAAATAAATACGGTTGGACTGTATAAGAAACAATAACAACTATACACAAACCAAGGACTGAAATTGCACCAATTGATTGAAGAGCTGGATGCTTTGCAAAAACAAGAACCCCCATTCCTATGACAGTAGTCAGTGCCGAGAAGAATATAGCAGATTTATGAGCCTCGAATAGTTTGCTTCCATTCTTATACTTGTTCAGCAAACCATCCATAGTGAATATACTGAAATCATCTCCTATACCAAAGATAAATGTTACCAATATGATATTTACTATATTAAACTTTATATTTAATAAGGACATGATACCTAATATTATTATCCAGCTTATGCACATAGGTAAGAATGTAAGTATGGCTATTTCTATTCTTCCGTAAGTAACGAGTAAGGTAAAGAATACTAAAAATGATGTTACCAGTAGTATAAAATTAAAATCATTACTAGTTGTTTCTATCATTTTAGAAGAAAAATATGCCCTGTCAATAATTGTTGTATTTTCAATATTGCTTATTTCCTTATAAACTTTGTCCTTATTTTTCTGTTGTATAGAAATTTTACCTATCAAAGTAAGAGATGAAGAAGATGTATATATCCAATCGTCAAGAATTGATTTGCCGCAATCATGCATATTATAATCACAAACTTCATAATGTTGACTCAGGGTTTCCTTTAGTTCATCGAAAGCAGTCTCATTAAAACCGAATGACTCTCCAGCTTTGATGACCTTGGACATACTCTCATCGGCTCTCTTTTCCCAAAATTGTGACCATTTAGATATACGAGCCCTTTGAACTTCATCATCAATAATGAAGTCCTTTATATCTGTATATTTATCTATGCAGTCCTCGTTCTTTAAGGATTCATACAGCTCATGAAGTTGTGTATATGCTTTTATTACTTCTTTATGATCATTTCCACTTGTTACGATATATATTTGTTGTTTGCTGTTTCCCAATATAGATGTGGCTTTTTTTTCTGCGTCCTTGATGGAAGGGCTTTCAAAATTGATAGAAGACATATCACTGTCAAATTCTACCTTGTTGTAATGAAAAAGGCATATAATTGTGGCAACAGCTACCCCGATTATTATATATCTGTTTTTCTCGAAAGCATAACCATTATATTTTTCAATTCCTTTTAATAGCTTACTGGTTTTATTATTATTGTTAAATCTAAGGAAATGCGGTAAAAAGACCAGACTGAATACAGTTGTTCCAATAAGCGTTAATGATGCAAAAAGCCCCATGTCTTGCAGTAAAGACGAATCTGTGAACATTAAAGCTATAAATGCTCCTATGGTTGTAAAACAACCTACAGTAAGAGGATAAGCCAAATCCCTTATAATATCTCTTGGATTTTTAATATGATTGTTATGTGATATTATATGTATGGAGTAACTTAATGAAATACCTAATACAACAGCTCCTGCTCCAATTGCTATTGCAGATATAGAACTTTTCGTTACAGATATAATGGCCAGTGCTAATATTGCTCCAGAAATTGGTGGCAATATAATGAATAAAAGACTTAATTTATTCCTGAAACTCAGATAAAGTAAAGGGAGAATTATTATAAATGCAAGAGACAAAGTTAGTACTGTATCATTCTTTATCTGTCTTGCATTTCCCACTGCTACTATTGGCCCTCCTATACATTCAACTTTAATCTGGTCATTTGAAAGTTGATTGCATTTTTTTTCAAGTTCTCTTACGAGTTCCTCATTTTCACCTGTATTCGTCATACTTTTTGTAGGCTCCAAATACATATATAGTGTCGTCATATCTTTATTAAAGATATAATCATCGTAAATCTCGTAATCGAAATCAACACTGAATCGCTCAAACTTTTTCAACATATGAGTCCCAAGACTAAGGGGATCTTTGTGCAGAATATCACTTATAGCAAAGCCAGATGGGGATGTCAGCAAGGTGTAATATCGGTTCAAGGACTTTTCTATACAACTGTCCGCTAAATCATTCTCTATTCGGATATAATCATTCTCTTCAAGAAAGATAGGCAGGTATTTGTAAATAAAATCTGAGCTGTTATTTATTATTTCCTGATTCACACCAGTTATTACTGCATTAACCAGTCCCCTACTAATAAGAGGCTGTATGCTGTCTGAAAAGTATGAAGCCGTTTCAACCATTTCATCAGGTTCCGAACCGGAAACCATAACCAGTATTCTGTCCTTTAGTCTGAAGTTCTCTAGAATGTTGCTATCATTTTTATCCCCATCATCAAAAAAACTGGAGATATTCTCTTGCAGCTTTATTTGTGAAGCATAAAAACCACTTGCCCCAATTATAAGAATTAATAGAAAATAAAGAAGAATACGTCGTTTCTCAAACCAGTCATATATATGAATGAATATATTACACATGCGTTCTATTTTTTTCTTATTATTGCCAAAACTAAGTAACTCAAAATGAAAAGTGCTAATCCTGATACGATAGCCAATAATATACTTCCTACAATATATTGAAATAAGGATGTATAGGCACTCTCGAATGTAATATTATCAAAAGATATTTTTGTATCTGAAGGATAAATGACATATCCTATTTTCATACTTCCATATAGGATGAATGGTATCATAGGTGGTATGCTTATATTCGAAAACATTAGTGCTATAACCTTATTTAGTTTGAAGATATGAGCTGATATTGCAGCAAATATCATCTGATAGCCCCATATCGGTATTATACCGCAGAAAATACCCCAGCCGATTGACATGGATAATCTCATATTGCTTTCCTTATTATTTATAATCTGTTCTTTAATAACTTTCTTTATATTCTCTTTTGTCAGAAACTTCAAGCATTTCCAAGGATAGTAGAAAAGCAATGCATAAATGACCAGAAAAGTATTCAATATACTAATTCTAGTAAAGTCTCTTAATGGTCTAAAATGGGAAACTCTTTCTTCTTTAGGTGGATAGTAAACATTGATAGGTACATTTTCAACGTTAATGCCTTTCCATGCTGCTCGTACAATAATCTCTACCTCAAATTCATATTTACGCGTCAGTAAATGTATTCCTTTTATCAATTTTAATGGATATAATCTGAAACCGGACTGTGTGTCCTGAAGTGTATTTCCTGTTTCTATCTTATACCAGAAATTAGAAAATTTATTGGCGAATGTATTCTTGCCAGGCATATTATCTGCCCTTAGGTTTCTAGCCCCTATCAGAATGCTTCCAGGCTTTTTCTCAATTCTATCTATAAAGGTTGGGATATCATCTGCAAAGTGTTGGCCATCAGAATCCAAAGTGATAGCATAATCAAATCCTTTCTCTGTAGCATATCTCAGACCAGTTAATAAGGTATATCCTTTCCCTTTATTTTCTTTATATGAGATATACTGTATTCCGGAATACTCACCGAGTATTGCAGATGTATGATCTGTAGAACCATCATTGACAACAATAACATCATCACAGTAATCCCTAACACTGTCAACAACTTTCTTTATAGTCTTCTCATTATTATAAGTAGGTATTATAACAGCACACTTTAACTGCTTTAACCGGTCCTTATATACAGTATATTCCATATTTATATTATTTGATTGTTGCTTTTAGTTTTAAGACTGTATTGTTGTTATTATATACTATAGCTGATATTGTATCTTCTTTTAAAAATGTAATGTCTATTGATATTAAAAGCCCTGCTTTTGGTTTAATAACTGATATAAACTTGCACTCCTTTATTTTACTGAAAGATATATTCTTATCAGAATAAACACTTAAGCAGCTTCTTATAATAGCCAAAGTACAGACTCCAGGAACGATGGGTTCAAACGGGAAATGCCCCTCATATATAGGGTGTTTCTCCATTAATTCAACAATACACTTAAATCCATTCTCTCCTTCAACAACATGTTTGATTCTGTAGAAGTTATTTTCCCAATTCATCGTTTATCAAACTGTTTAATTTGTTTGTTAAATTCTTTATCCAAAAATTCATATAGTGTATAATCACCATTAGGTTGTGTCATTTTCATCTTATTAAGACACATATTTCGCCTGTCAAATTCAAGCATAATCTCTTTTATTTTAGATGCTACCCTCTTTTTTTTAGGCGTCATTATAATTGTATATTTAAGTTCCTCTTTCTTCAACTCATGATTAAAATCTTTTGTAGAATTCATTACCTCTCCTGTCATGCAAGCTGATAATATATTCTTCAGCTCACGAAGCATTGGATTAGATTCTACCTTCATCTCGTTTATTTTGTCTCCATTTTTCATCTGGAAATCTTCTGATGTCATCTTTATATAGTCTCCGTCATTGAACAAGAGTAATATCTGTTCTGGCCTTTGATAATAGAAGACACCTTTTTTCGACACTTTATTTGACAGAACAGATAAAGATTGAGTTTGTGTAAATTTACAGGTTATTGTTTGTATTTTGGATGTCTTACTTTCTAATTCATTTATAAATTCTTTATCATTTCCTTGGCTTCCTTGTGCATTTACTGACAAGAACATGCCCAAGCACATTAAAATACATATTATTCTATTCATAAGCATTCTTATTTATAAGTCTATTTAGTGGCACTATTTCAATACCTTTCTTTTTAATTCCTTCTATAACTGATTCCAGAAGTATATCAGATCCTTCTCTGTTATCATGTAGTAGAACGATATCACCACTCTTTATATTGCGTATTATTCTCTTGCTTATAGAAGTACGCTTTAAAAACTTTAATGTATCATATGAGCGTATATTCCATCCTATGCATACAAATCTATTGTTTACTGCTCTTCGTATAAGCGGATTGGTAACTCCGAATGGTGGTCTAAAAAAAAACGGAAACTTACCTGTTATTTTATATATAATATCATTTGTCTTCCGTATATCTTCATAAATTTTGTTACTATTCCAAAGAGTATATGATGGAGAATGAGAAAAGGTATGATTTCCTATTATATGCCCTTCCTCATAAATCCTCTTTACCAGTTCTGGATATGTTTCAATCTTTGAACCGATAAGGAAGAAAGTTGCTTTAATATTATTCTCTTCAAGTATATTAAGTATTCTGGGGGTATGAATAGGATCTGGCCCATCATCGAATGTTAATGCTACTGCTTTCTCCACACTACTCCCTCTACAAATACATCTTAAGTATATTCCACTTCTTATATCAGCGGAAGCCCATACAAAGAATAGCAAGATAAAGGAAATTATTATAATAAGCATATTACACTCCTTTCACTATAATTATTGAGGAACTCATACCAAGATAATTATTGCAAAATATCATTTCTTCATCTCTCTCCAAATCCTTGGTGAACTCATAGAATATTCGTGCAGAAACAGTTGGATAAATACCATATTCCGTAAAATTGTTATAGACGATTTTTTCTTCTTTAGATTTGGCATATCGATAGATACATTCATCCTGACTGAGTACATTACTTGAAAACTCAATGTGCTCAATTTTTATTTTACATGCCTCTGTATAATTTGATGTCAATTCCATGAAAATAGCACCTTCTCCATTCTTTTGTCCCTTACGAAAAGCCCCTAGTCGTTCTAATATATTGTTGGAACTTTCAGTTATTTCATCAAAAGTTCCTAGTAATATTCTTTCTTTTCCCTCAATGCCTATCTGCAAATATGCATCTAGTAATGCATCCTCAAAACTGTGAGACCTGTTTACGTATGTAATATTCTCACAATGATTCTTTGAAAGTAAGGCAATTTGGCCTCCTACGGTGTTAAATGTAGATTGGATAAATGGTGTTGGATTTAATAGCTCCTCATTATTCTCTATTACATTTCTCAGGAATTTTTCGCTGTCCGCCAAACATCCGTATCCGGTTGCAGTTATTATGCTGTCAATATCTTTAATATTATCAATATTGCCACAACATTCTACGGCAGTTGTAACAGCCATTCTTAGGATACGAGACATTCGTCTCCTCACAGCAGCTTCAGGAATTAATGCCTTGATATCTGATATAACATCATCATCAGCAATTATATTTTTTACATAACAACTCATTATTGTTTAGAGAAAATTAAAGTTGAACAATTACCTCCAAATCCAAAAGAATTAGAGAGAACAGTTTTTATTTCTTGTCTATGAAGGCTTGTATTTGGTATTACTCCATTATGCATTGGCACAGCAAAATTAAGTGATTCAGGTACAAAACCTTCCTTAATTGATAATATGGAAAATACAGCTTCTATACCTCCCGATGCTGCTAATGTATGTCCTGTATAAGACTTTGTGGAGCATATTAGAGGCATTTTCTGATTAAATATGCGTGATATAGCTATTGATTCCGTTAAGTCGTTATTCGGTGTACCTGTACCATGAGCATTTATATAATCTATCGATCCCGGGTGTAAACCTGCCATCGATAGTGCTTTATTCATAGCAAGATAAGCACCTTCGCCATTTTCTGATGATGCCGTTTGATGGAATGCATCATTCGTATTGGCAAATCCAGAAAGACGGCAGTACTTTTTATTACAGTCTTCTTCTCTTTGAAGAACAATGTATCCAGCACCTTCGCCAAGATTAAGTCCGGTTCTTCTTTCATCAAACGGCTTACATAGTTCTTTGTCTAATATCATAAGGGATTTAAAACCGTTCAAAGTAAATGCACTTAAAGCATCGCAACCTCCTACAATAACTGCATCCAATACACCATGCTTTAATAAGTTATATCCTTTTATTATAGCATTGGCTGATGAAGAGCATGCTGTACTGATAGTCGTTGAATAACCATTAATGTTACAATAATTGCATATCGCTTTAGTTGAAGCTGCACAATCGTGCATGAGTACTTGCCTTAAATCACCTTTAGTATTGTCTTTAATATAATCTTTAAAGAATATTTCTGTTTGATCCATACCACCTACAGAAGTCGATGATATTAGACCAATTTTATAACTGGTCACATCTATTTGTGAGTCTATAATGGCTTCTTTAACGGCAAGCATTCCCAATAATGCTGTTCTAGATATTACTTTATTTGCTGATATACCTAGTTTTTCTTTTAGTTGTTCGTTTGAATATCTTATTTCACCAACAGGTAATTTATTGTTGGTTATTAGTATTTCAGGACAAAGAGATATACCACTTTGTCCTGAATATAATTGTGATAAGTTTTCTTCTACTCCAATGCCTAGTGAAGAAACTATACCTAAGCCGCTAACTACAATGCTCATTATAATATTTTATTTCTTGTTTTTCTCAATGTATTCAGCAAGTGTTCGTACAGAGTAAAAGATAGGTTTGGCTTCTGCTGAATTGGACAATTTAACACCATAATACTTTTCAAGTATGAGTATTACTTCCAATGCATCTATTGAATCCAGTCCTAATCCATCACCAAATAATGGTGCATCTGTATCAATATCATCAACAGTTATTTCTTCTAAATTTAATTCCTCAATCAAATACTGTTTGAGTTCTTTTACTAGTTGTTCCATAATTATTTATTTTTCTCTAATTAATAATTTCAAATTTACTTCATACTTTTCACTTAACTTTTCACACCATCCACAAATGACAGCCTTTGCCTTTTCTGTTTCAATCAATAGCTTCGCATATTTTTCTGCGGTTCCATTGTCTTTATCTTCAACAAAGAATGTGTTATTCCCTTTTATCTTATGGCGAATACACAGTTCTCCATTAACAACATTTGGTAAGGTATATACAAAGATTGCAGGAGAAGCCCCTTCTTCTGAATGCTTATTGATGACTTTCTGGTGCTCTATATCCGCATCAAGAGACGAAGACCTGTTTGCTAGAACTATGGATATATCTTCTGACGAATATTGATTCAATGAATACTGTTCCAACAGATTTGCCATAGAAACATATGCAGCCTTACATAAATCACTCATCTTATAAAATTTCATGTTGGTCTCACCTAACTTCTTGTATTCTGCCCTAATAAAATCATGAAATGCTTCACATGAAACTGGCAAGCTGTAATGACATACTTCTTTTACATGAATATCATAGTTTGGATGGATACCTTTATAGCATTCAGAAGAAACAGCAATGGCAGCATTGCATCCACCAAATCCGGAAGCCGTTTTTATAAATGCCTCCTTTGTAAACGTCTGTTCATTAGAACTTACGCTTATGGTACATGAAGTTCCAAGTTCCTCGAATCCTAAAGTTGCAAAAACTCTTTTTGTCAGAAGTTCTTGAATGCACAGTATGGTTTCTACCACGCCTGAAGCACCTAAAGTATGGCCTATATATGACTTAAAACTATTTATAGGCTTATCAGTAAGTCCAGACAAAGCAATAGCCTTACTCTCCATTTCATCATTATATACAGTTGAAGTGCCATGTGCGTTTATAAAGCCTATATCATTTTTATCTAGGTTGGCTTCGCTTAATGCCCTTTCAATAGCTAAATACAATCCGTCACCGGTTCTTGACGGACCAGATATATGATTTGCATCATTGGTTATAGCACCGCCGTTAAGATACAAATATGGGCGCCTGGCTTGACTTTTATCTGATGTTAAGAGTATAGCCCCACATGCTTCTCCCAGACATAGCCCATCACGATTCTTATCATATGGTCTACAAGGTTTTGAACTAATAGACTTAAATGAAGCAAATCCCTCTGTTATAAATGGACTTAGCGTATCACAGCCGACTACGATAATATTGTCATATATACCTTGTAGTATGATTTCTCTGGCTATGATTAGGGCTGACACTCCAGAAATACAAGCATTGGAAACAATCAATGGCAAATTTGAAAGTCCTAAATATGCTTGTAGCTTCAATGCAGTTGTACCTAAAAATGCATCTTCTGGGACTGGACTGACATTTTCTTCTAATTTATTGATATTACCTTTTGTCGTAGATAAAATGACTAAAAGCCTTTGGTCTTTTACGTCTAACTGAGATTCATTGATAATTGCTAATGTATTATTTATCACTAGTGATTCAAAGAATGTGCATCCCTCTTGTTGATATGCTAAAGGTAAGGCCCTGTTTATAGTCCCTACTATCATTCCATATTTTTCATTATAGCTGAGTCCACACTCTTTTTGCTCTAATGCATAGAAGGTTTGCATCTTTTCTCCTAAAGATGTTATCAAACTGTCATGTCCTATATATACTTGTTTTACTTTATCCATTTTTCTTTCCATTTCTCGTAAAACGGAGGATTGTTCAAGCACATTTCTCCATTGTTATCTATGAAAACCTGAACGGAACTACCTCTTGCAACAATGATATTGCTATCAGACTTTCTTATCAGGTATTCAAAACAGATCTTAGCTGCTGGTGTCTGAATATACTTCGTTTCTATTATGATGTCATCATCTATTGTAAGCGGGTTTAAGTACTGTATCTGTAAATCCACTATTGGAGTCATATATCCGCTGGCATATATATCCAAATACCCTATGCCTGGATATTCTCGGCCAAATGCTTCTCTTCCATCTTCAAAATATTTTACATACGAACCATGCCAAACTATTTTCATTGAATCAACCTCACTGAACCGAACTTTGGCTTTTGTTACACCCACTAGGGACGGTGTGGAATCATTTTTCCTCTTCTTCATGAATTCAAGAAAATTTTCATTTGACAGCTTGCTGCTAAACGGCCATCAGTAAAAGATTCAGCCTTGATAAGAGTAATATTAAAAACTTCTTGAAGAATTTCAATTCTAGTTTCTAATATGTCATTTATTTTCGGTAGAAATACTATTTCCATATTGGAAATAGCTCCTATATAACCTATCGATATTGGCTTGTTTTCTTTTCTGCAAATATATCCTACTCTTGCTGCAGCTGATTGCGCTATGTGTTCAATAAGACCAAAATCAGTAAAACAATCATTTTCCACAAATATATTGTCATTTTTGATTGTCAACTGAGTTTCCGAGATACCGTTTGTTATACCGACAAATTTGTCTACCATAACTATCGGTTCTCTTTGTGGTATCAAATCAATTATTTCCATTTTTTTTCTTACAGATCATTATTGAATGTCCTAATCCCAATCCATCAACAATCTCTTCAATTTCAAGACCGGCATTGTTGACACATCTTTCCATATCAGATGAATGATACATTTTACTGTTTCCGTTTGCTAGAGCTGTAAAATATATGCTTGTTAATGTGAGACAATAAGCTGCTGTTTCAAACTTCTGTCTGTCCCAGAAAGTTTCCATAATATATAATCTTGAATTTTCATCCATCGATTCAGCAGCTCTTTTACATATACTAGTCACTTCTTCTTCCGAAAAACAGTCCAAGAACTGGCTCATCCAGATTACATCAAATGCAGGAGAAGGGAACTTGACAGACTTATCTAACAAATTACATGGATATGCATGTATTCTGTCTGCACCGTCTATATTCTTTGTCTGTTCACGCATCATTGCAAGCTGTTGTGGCAAATCCATAATGGTTACTTCAACAGATGGATTATATTGAACACATTTTGTTGCCCATCTTCCTGTATTCCCACCTACATCTAATAACCTGTTTACTTTCTTTGTACCATCAAATATAATTTTCAGAGCAGCTTCAAATGATTCATCAGAATAGAAATGATCAAAGCCGAACCAGCTTTTTTGCACATGCTCAGGTAAACTTGATAAGGCTTCGTATATGGTTGGCCACTCCCCAAAAGATTTCAATCCGGATGGTTTGCCTTCCAAGAGGGCTTCTTCCAGATTAAATAGACCTTTATAGTTAACATCATGGTTGAAGTTCATATTCACCTTTGCCATATTGTCATTTAAAAGGAACCAACCTGTTTTAGACAGTTGATACTTATCTTCTTTTATCAAGACTGTCCCTATAGACAAGGACGCTTCCAGTAAAACTTGTGCAGCGTATAAACTTAGTCCTATTTTTTCTGCTATCTGTTCCTGGGTTAAACCTTCTCTATTATTTGACAATAGGTCTAGAATCCCAAATTTTACCATAAGTCTTGATACTTGAAAGACTATTGGACCAAAGGCAATTTCTTGCGCTCTTCTTTGAGCTTCTATTGCCGTAAGTCTCTCATGGGAATATATTTTCTCTAATTGGGGTGTAAGTTTCATTTTCAACAATTTAATTCCAGAATCTATAGAAATTAAACCACTGTTGTGGATACTTTCTAACTATTTTTTCTAAAGACCTGATATATTGATTTATTAAATTCTCTGTTGTTGTGTCCTTAGTTATGTCTGCTTCTTCAAAGATAAATCTGTAAGTACAGCCCTTTTCTCGCATTGAATAATAGAACACAACTGGAACCCTACATTTATTGGCAATCTTAAACGGACCTATGGGAAATCTAGCTTGTCCACCCAGGAATTCTAAACCAATAGATGAATTTTCATCCAAATACCTATCTCCATTAAAACATACGTATTCGCCATTGTTAAGTGCCATTTTTATATTTATCATGGCACCCAATGTATCTTCATTTACTGGTATTATCTTAAAATTCTGCTTTTCTGACGCATCCTCTATTGCTTCCTTAATACCGCGATGTTCTGTATCGAACATTACAATATTGATTTTTTTCCCATAGTTACCGAAAAATGCTGCACCTGCTTCCCAGCATCCGACATGAGCACCTATCAAGATAACACCTTTACTGTTATCTATTATATCAATAAATCTTTGATAATTATCAAATTCAAAATGATATTTACTTGATAGGCCGCTCTTAATCGCTAATTTGTCAATTAATGTCTGACCAAATACATAATAATGCTGGTACAGTTTCAAGATTGATTTAAGTGTCCCGTAATGAAGTCTTTTCCTGTTATATAGCCATATTGCATTTGTGGCTTTTGGTGCAAAAGGAATAAAATGGATAACGACAAGGGCCAAGAAACAATAGGCTATCTTGATTCCTAGTAATTTTATTGTGTAAATAAAAAACAGATAGCCTAATTTCCCTCCTCTTGATTTTCCACTCCATTTACGTTTCACTGATTTATGCATTTATTTTCTTTTCCAATAATTCATAAAAATCTGAGAAAGTTTTCACATCCACGAAGTCAGGACCAGTCAATGTAACTCCAAAGTTCTGCTGAGCCAAAACTACCACATCTACAAAATCTAGACTGTCCAATCCTAATGTGTCCTTTAAAGACGCATCTGGCGTTATTGTATCAACATCTATTTCAAACTCTTCAGCAAGGATTGTGCGAGCTTTTTCAATAATTTCTTCTTTTGTCATATCTGTTTATTTTAATTTAGTTACTATTAATGATGAATTTGTACCTCCGAATCCAAACGAATTGCTCAGATAAGTATCAAAAGGCATGTCAATTCTTTGTGAAGGTATATTCAATAGAGCGGATGCTTCATCAGGTTCTTCAAAATTTAGGTTCATTGCTATGAAATCGTTTTGCATCATTAATGTTGAATAAACAATTTCACTGGCTCCGGCCATCCACATCTCATGACCAGTGAAGCACTTTGTTGAAGCAACAAAAGGTTTGTGATCACCAAAAACCTCATTAATCGCTTTTGCTTCATTGAAATCACCTATAGGTGTTGATGTCGCATGAGCATTTATATACTGAATATCATTGATGTTTATTCCGGCATCTTGAATAGCTCTTCTTAAAGAACGTGTTGGTCCATCTACATTAGGTACAGATATGTGATCACCGTTTGAAGAGAATCCATAACCTATTATCTCTGCTAATATGGTTGCTCCTCTCTTGATTGCCGATTCATAACTTTCAATAATTACACAGGCTGCGCCACCACTTGGTACTAAACCATCTCTGTTCTTATCAAAAGGTCGGGATGCTTTTGTTGGCTCATCTTCTCTGATGGAAAATGCGCTTAACGCATCAAAGTTCCCCACAGAGAAAACATTTACTTCTTCGGCTCCACCACATATTATACAATCCTGTAGCCCTTGTTTTATAAGTAAATAACCTAAACCTATAGCATGAGAACCACTTGCACAAGCTCCAGACACTGTAAAGTTTATTCCTTTCAGATTGAAAATTGTGGACAGATTCATGGTTATTGTTGAGTTCATGGTTTGAAATATGTTCCCTGAACCAACCATGACCGTACTTTTCTGCTCCCTTATAATATCAGCACCTTTTATTACAGGTTCTGCACAACTGTCGTTACCAAACAGTATTCCTACTTCATTCTTTTTCAGATAGTCTTGGTCTATACCAGCTTGTTCCAAGGCCTCTTTTGTTGCTACAAATGCATATTGTCCTTGTTCTGGCAAGCATAACCTTTGTCTTCTATCCAATAGGTTCTTTAGGTTCGGTGTCTTTAAAATTCCAGTCAGAGAAGAGCGATATCCCATTTCTTTTCTTTTGGGATCCAAACCTATACCTGACTTTCCTTCAAACAATGATTTAAGTACCTCTTCTTTATTTTGGCCGATACAGGAATAGATTCCCATACCTGTTATTACAACTCTTCTATTCATATATTCTTAAGTATAAATACCTCCATTAATAGATATAACCTCTCCTGTGATGTAAGCTGCTGAATCTGAAGCCAAGAAATTTACAAGCTCTGCAACCTCTTCCGGCTTGCCAAATCTTCCTACTGGTATATGCGCCTTCAATTCTGATTGGTTCAAATCACTTGTCATATCAGTTTCTATGAATCCTGGTGCTACAGCATTCACTGTGACCTTTTTCTTTGCAACTTCTAGTGCAAGTGCCTTGGTTGCTGCTATTACACCTCCTTTTGCAGCTGAGTAGTTTACTTGACCTGGCATTCCTTTTATTCCAGATAAGGATACGATATTTATTATCCTTCCCCATTTCTTCACAAGCATATTCTGTAATAATGCATGTGTAACATTATAGAATCCATTTAAACTTATATTAAGCACCTGAGACCAGTCGTCTTCAGGCATCCATATGAGAAGATTGTCTTTTCTTATCCCGGCATTATTCACCAATACTGATATATAGTCATTCTCATGACTGCTTTTCCACTTCTCAATAGCTGCAATTACTTCACTCTTTTTAGAAACGTCAAACTGCAGGATTTCAGCTTCTACTCCTAATTCCTTGATTATTTTCTGAGTTTCTTCCGCTTGTTCTCTATTTGATACATAATTTATTACAATATTGTATCCGCTTTGCGCAAGTCTTATAGCGACAGCTCTTCCTATACCTCTACTGCCGCCTGTTACAAGTGCATATTTGTTAGTGTTGTATGACATACTAAATCCCTTTTAGTTTATTGTTTCAAGAAAGTAACGAGCTTTCTTATCTCTTCATATTTTGGTGTATCTTCTGCAAATGACGGAACTATATTCCTTATTTGATTATATAAACTCCTCGTTTCAGGTGCTAAGTCTTCTGCTATTTGTAAGCAATCTACAGCCTGAGCTAAAGCCATCATATGAATAGCCATGACCTGAAATGAATTTTCAATTACATGAGCACATATTAGTGCTGAGTTAGTTCCCATTGATACTATATCCTGATTGTCATTGTTATTTGGAATAGAATGTATATACATTGGATTCGATAATGTCTGACACTCGGCTGTAGTAGATGTTGCCGTGAATTGTGAAGCCTGGAGACCATAATTAAGTCCTAACTTTCCTAAATTAACGAATGGTGGCAATATTCCATTAATTCTATCATGGAATAGGTAATTCATCTGTCTTTCGGTCAACATGGTTAATTTAGTAATAGAAATCTTTAGCTTATCCATTTCAAAAGAAACATAATCTCCATGGAAATTTCCTCCGTGCAAGACGGTGTTATGATCTTTATCAACGATAGGATTGTCATCTACAGAATTTAATTCATCAATTAAAACTGTTTTTGCATTTTCCCATTCATCATAGATTGGCCCTAATATTTGCGGTATGCATCTTAATGAATAATAAGGCTGTACCTTATGTTGAAATACATTTTTATCCTGTGGATGGTAAAGTTCTTCTGTTCTATTTCGTAGTCTTTTACTACCAGAGGATATCTTTCTCATTTGTTCAGCCACTCTTTTTTGCCCTTTATGCAACTTCAGTCCATTAAGTACTTCTGACATAAAATCATCATAAGAAGATGCTATCTCATTCATCATGACTGAGGCCATTAAAGACCAGTGTATAAGTTTCTTTGCTAATAGTAGATTAACCAAACCTATACCTGTCATAACTGCTGTTCCATTAGTCAAAGCAAGCCCTTCGCGAATATACATTTTCATAGGTTTAAGGTCTAGCTGTTCTAGTACATCAGATGATTTCAGTATTTTCCCTAAATAAGAAACTTCTCCTTCTCCAATTAATGCTAAAGCCAAATGAGCTAACTGTACCAGATCTCCACTTGCTCCAACACTTCCATGCTCAGGTATAATTGGGTATATTTTATTGTTGAAGAACTGTATTAATAATTCAACACTATTGGTATGCACCCCAGAATGACCTTTGATGAAAGTCATAATCCTTGATAAAAGAGCGGCTCTTACATAAATAGAGGGAAGCGGATTTCCTGCTCCCGTTGAATGACTACGAATTATATTGTATTGTAATTTTTCCAGGTCTTCTTCTTCAATCTTCCATTGAGCCATAGGCCCGAAACCGGTATTGATACCGTATATTACCTTTTCCTTCGAAAATTCTTTAAGAAACTCATAAGATTCACTTATTTGTTGCTTTATATCTGATGTTAGATTTAACTCCTCTTCTTGAAGAAGAAGTTTATCTATATCTTCTAAAGATAGTTCCTCTTTTATCTCCATAATTATAATTTGTTGATTTTATCTTTTGATTAAGATAAATCATTTTAATTGAGTGTATTATTCATTCTTGCTACTATATAACAAGTCCTTAATATCTATTCCTAGGATTTCAGCTATTGCTGAGAGTGTCTGCAAATCTGGTTGAGAAGTATTAGTACACCATTTAGATACAGTTGTTGGATCTTTTCCTAATTGTGCAGCCAACCACTTCCCTGTTCTCTTTTTTTCAGCTAAAACTACTTTTAATCGATTTAATTCTTTCATTACCTATTTATTAGAGTTGAGCGCAAATTTATAGAATTATTCTCTAATTACAAAACACTTAAATTAAAATTTTTATTCAAGTCACTTCCAAAACCTTTGCAACAGTATGTGTCTCGATTAATGCTTTCTTATTTGAAGAATCAGGCCTATTTTTATGGTATTAATTAGTACCAGCCGAGCCTCTTTACAATGCTTAAATAGGCTGGGCTTTTTTGATTATATGCGCAAAATAATCCCCTCTTGATATACCCCAACCGCAAAGCCAGTTTATGCCATCCTTTCACAGCATTCGCCACCTTACCCATGAGCACACTTTTTCTAATGTTTTAGCATATTATCTGCACCATCAAGTACGTCCTTGATATCCTATCACCGAGAAATGACATAGTTGCTAAGATAAAATTGCAATTCAAGTGAACGCATGTTCATCAACTCCTCGTTATTTCTTTTCACAGAATTCTCTCCAAATTTCTTCTGCAAGGTATTTATCGCTTCTGCAATGCAAGTCTGCCACACCATCTTCCAATAAAGGAAGCAATTCTGATGTATAGAATATATCCATTGCCTGTTCAATAGAGACATCATGCATCTCACTAATTTCAGAGATAATGCGCGAATACTTAGCTTCCAGGATAGCATGGTAAGCTTCATCATGAGGTTGTTTCATAAAGATACGCTCTGTTTAAAGGTTAAACAATTGTCCAATACTGCTTGATTACGGATACAAATCTGGTTATTCGGTTTCTCATATATTAAGCGTTTGAGGCATTCCTGCTTAGTGATATCGCCAGCATAGTAAAGATCGACCGTCCGAAACACCTTATCGTTTGCTATACCACCGATAACAATGTCAAAATTCCCCACAACACGTCCGGCTCTACATGCTGTAACAAAATCAAGCCAGGCTTCGTCATACTTCTCGAACGTGATTACGTTCCACGCTGAGAGGTCGTCCAGCAAAGCATAAGTATTGATAAAGGCCTGTTTTCCTCTTCTCACGAATCTGGCAGCATATTTCTCTGCCTGGTCATACATGGTTGTAATATAGAAGCCTGGACCGAAATCAAGAAACTGACGAGAATGCAATGTATCAGGTTTCTCAATGATACAAGTAGATGCATGATAAACTTCCATTACGCCAATACTCCTTTCTCTCTCATATATTCGGTGAGATCTTCCATAAGATATTCCTTGCTGAACGTATGAAGTACGTCGTAACTTGGTACAATGTATTCACTAAGGATACCTGAATCCTTTAACATCCGATACACTTCGCCTGCACTCAAATTCAAGCGTCGAGCAAGATTGCCGATGCAGTATGTAACAAAATCTACTATATTCTTACTCATAACCTTTTGTTTGCTATCTTTTAGAAGTTTACTTAGTTACAAAAATAATGCTTTCATTTTGAATACAATGAAAGGAACAATAGAATTCTGTATAAAGCAGGACGTTTTACACCCATATCAACGCACAACATACCTAATTATGTATGACCATTTGTCCTAGGGTATTTGAATTTTTCCAAGAGCATCGGACAAATGGATTTTTTCACATCAAACCATTCAGTTATTTCTGTTTTGAAATTCCAAAGGTAATGGTATCAATTCAATGCTACACCTGCACTCTCATTCGCTCAATCTACCAGCATCCTCCACAAGAGTTGGATACTGGATTTCACAGGCCTCTTTGAACATCTCCATAAGCGCTTCATATTCTTTTTGATAGCGTTCCAATCTAACGTAATCCTTTTCGGTTGGATTCGGCAAGCGGGAAATATCCATATTATGGCGCAAATCGTTTAGTTTGACCTTTATGGCAAGAAAATGGTCCTTGAAACGATTGATATATTCCTCCCGAGTCTTTGCTGTTTTGGCATTCATCAGATGAAGGGCTTCTTCGATTTCATACCATTCGTCTTTGGAAGGCATATGTAAATGTTCATGGGGATATTGATTAACAATCTCGCTGAAATCATCTATCCAATCTTGTTCTTCGGGACGAGCTTTCCATGCTTTTAATCCTTTCTGAAGGAAGCGTATAACATCCTTGACTGAATAACTTGTATCCTCGGCTACATCATGCAGGAAACCTACTGTTTTTTCTTTCCAGTCATAACCACTTCCTCCGACTGTGGCGAGGTGTCCTTCAAAATAGTCCTTACCAGCCTTGTCCACCTGTCCTTTGTGAAGTTCCTTGGCAAGGCGTGCGGCCACGTATGCTGTATGAATTTTATATCCCATAGAATCCTCATACATTTCACGTCTCTGTTTAGCCTCCTTGGGCGAAAATGTTTCCAAATACTTTAGAAACCGAAGATAAGTGCGTTCGCCCCTACCAGACAGACCCAGCATGGTATCGAATAATGGATCTGCCAATGAATCCAGAAGGTTGATATCCTGGCAACCACTTTTCATGGCCGCATTCAAACGCCTGATGTTTCCGCTTGCGATTTTCTTTTCCATGTCTAAACCATAGACAATCAGAGAAGCTAATTCATCATAAGTTTCATTCATAGGCAAAATGTTATTAGGCTGTTACACAATCATCTTGATTCAAAGATAATCATCTTGTCTGTAATAACCAACACAAGTGTAATTATCTTCTAAAACTGGTTATTTTCTCCATCTATCATGTTAAGCCATTCGTACAAGCACACTACTTTTTGGAAGAATTGCAGTATCTTTGTACATGACAAGAAAGTAGTAAGATAACCAGCAAATTGACCTTACGTTTGCTGATATAATGCCCCACTTGCCAGGTGAAGCTGATAACAAACTGGGAAAAGATAAAAGATGGAAAAGAATAACGCATTGACATACTGCTATCCCGAAGCCAAGAGTGTCGTCGTCTCCGGTGATATCCACGGTGACTTTAATGAGTTGGTGTACAAGCTCTGCATTCAGTATCAGATGACGGACACTCTGCTCATTGTGGCAGGTGATTGTGGTTTCGGATTTGAAAAGAAAGCGTATTATGAGCAGATGCTGCGAAGAAATGCCAAGCGACTGAATGAAGCAAACAACTGGATTGTGTTTGTTCGCGGTAATCATGATAACCCGGCTTACTTCGATGGTACCACCTTCAAGCACAAACGCATGAGGTGTGTACCCGATTATACAGTGCTGCAAGCCTGCGACCATAACATTCTCTGTGTAGGTGGGGCTATCTCCATCGACCGCAAAATACGCAGGGAGGCATGGGACAAAAAGAAAGCTAAACATGGTTTCGACTCCAATCTCAGCGACGGCATTCCCCGTGCTTACTACTGGCCTGACGAACCACCCGTTTACGATGAAAAGAAAATGGATGCCATTCGCTCTGCCCACAGCATCGATATCGTCATTACCCACACGGCTCCCTCTTGTTGTGAATTACAAACCAAGAGCGGACTTACCAGATGGGCAGCGGATGATTCTGAACTTCTGTCGGATGTACAAACAGAACGCACCACCATGGACCAACTGCTACATCGTCTTCAAACTGACAGGCATCCCGTATCGCATTGGTATTATGGCCATTTCCACCAAAGTTGGCATGCAGCCATAGATGGAATCTTATATCGAATGCTTGATATTATGGAGTTCTGTATGGTCTAATAGAGAAGGATATGCGACAATCAGATTTTCTGTTCCAGTTTTCGGGGCAACTTGGTCCCCATCGTATTCTTTGCTATACCTGATTTGTTATCAACCTATCATATAGTATGAAAATATGGCTGTTTTTATTTATTATATGATAGGTTGATGAAGAAAGACAATCAGCCATGCAATGCCCAATCACACTCTTTCGAGGAACATATTACCTTATAGTTTTTTAAAAGTAACTACTCACCATACAACATATCAATCATTTCTGTAGCCAATTGTTTATCTGAGAATCATACTGCACAGTCTTCTTCTGTTGCATATCCTATGAAATTGATACTCCCATACCAGATATCCTTTTTATCGATAACGACTAATTGGAGAGTCAACGATTCTGAGACATAAACAACAAATCCTTCTCTTTGCAGCCACTCCACTTGCTCATTCCTATTTTTCACGAACACAATCACTTGTACTCCTCTGCATATAGCTTCCTTCAATGCTATCCAAAGGCCAGACTGTTTTTTCAATCCACTTTTCATGGCAGCAATCAGTACAGAATGTTTGGCTTGGGATATATGTTCCACCAAAGACGCTTGATAGTTATTTCCAGAAAATAGACTTTGAGAATGATGTTCAGTTACTATTGATTCTTTTCCTAATAACTGATAGCCTATAGCGGCATAACCTTTCAATCTGCGTTGGTACATACGTCCGCATAAAGGAAGGCGGATATCAATGTAATCATAGATGCGGACATCAGTCTTTCCATGATATTCTCGGTGTAAACGTCCTGCATATTGCGCTATAATCCCTTTCCATGAAACAGGTGAAGCCAGAAATAACGTATCTAAACGGGGGTAGTCAAAACCTTCTCCAATATAACGTCCGGTTGCCACAATCACTAGAGGTTCTTCTGGAGAAAGTTCTGCCAATTGTTCCATCTTTTGCCTTTTATCTTTCATGGATTCAGACCCCACTAAAGTGATGATATTTTTGCAGCATGTAGAAAGTAATTGACTCAATTGCTCCACATGTGAAGTTAGTGTAGTCAACACAATCGGCGAGCGTCCATCAGCCAAAGTCTTACATACATCTTCAACAATTAGAGCGTTTCGGGCTTCGTCCGTAGCTAGTGATTGCACTATTTGTGCGTAGGTTGATGAACTATCCGACAAGTCACGATAGGCTGTAAACCGAGGTATCAACCATCGCTTGAACGTTTGTTTTGCCAGTTGACTCTTGACATCTGCTGAATAGCGAATCGGTCCACACTGCATAAAAATGATGGGCTGATGTCCATCCTTCCGTATAGGAGTGGCAGTTAGTCCATATACATATCGTGCAGGAATCGATTTCAATATTTGTTCAAAATTGACAGCAGAAACGTGGTGGCACTCATCAACAATCACCATACCATACTGACGGACAAAAGGCTTAACACCTTCATCAGTCAAGCAGGATTGCATAAGAGCGATATCTACCCAACCATGCAAGCTATTTCCTCTAGAATCCAACGTACCAAAGGGTGAAAAATGTTTTTTTCCACCCCGCTTCGGAGCCATTTCTTCTATAGGATATTCCAATTCCAAAAATTCTTCCAGCCGTGTTTTCCATTGTTCCAGCAAAGTTTGGGTATGTACTAGAATCAAGGTGTTCACTTTACGTTCTGCAATCAATCCGATAGCTGTTACGGTTTTACCAAAGGCTGTAGTCCCATTCAAAACACCTTGGTCGTATTGCTTCAGCGCCTGTACAGCTTCGACTTGTTCTGTACGCAACTGTCCTTTGAAATGCACAGTAAGAACCTGCCCCTTCTCTCGTTCATCCTGAATGGTATAGGACACCCCACCTGCTTTCATTACATCAATCAATGCATCTTCACAGCCGCGAGGCAATGCCAAATAATCCTCCAGTACTTCTGCGCAACAAATCACTCGCGGAATATTATAGGTAGAAAGACGCATTCCTTGCCTTGCATAGAATTCCGGATTCTTAAAGGATGCTACCCGCTTTAAATGCGCCAATACTTTGCCAGAAAAGTGCTTCAAAGGTACATAAATCTGATTGGAGCGTATGATGGTTAGACTTCGGGGAAAATCGTATCGGGTGAACGGCTGTACTTCTGGAATTTTCCAAGGGGTTGAATCGCTGGTAGTGGATAAATCGCCCATTTCTGTCAAAATGCCTTTCTTTTGAAGGAGAGCATCGACCTCGTTCTCCGTGATTTTCACAATTTGTTGCAGGTATGACCATTGATCCTTGAAAGCAACAAAGTCTTCATCTACAAATACGCTATTACCTAATTTACGAGCTTGTCCCTGTAAAGGTAAGGCCACAAGATTCCCCAGTCCACCCTCCGGAAGATAATCTTGGTTCGGAAACAAGCGGTCATAAGATTTAAAGGTCAACTTTACATTTCGCTCCATGGCCTGCGTCAATAAAGCAAACCCCAACTTTCTGGCTTTCACTGCAGATATGGGATGCTCAAAGAAAACCCATACATGGGCTCCATTCCCCGAGCGCGAACGCTCTATATAACAGTGTAGACCCCAGGACTTACAGACTTTCACATAAGCCAGAACATCTGTCTGATAGCCATGAATACAGGATTTATCATCAAAATCGGCACACAAAAAATTGCAGGTATTATCAGGTAGAATTGCATACGCACCAATTACGTCACATCCATCCGGATGCTTGCCCTCCAAGTGCTTGTACACATCTTCATAAGAAAGTGTTTTGAATTGGCGATGAGGACATTCTGCACATTTGAACTTCTTTTTGTCACAGAAAGTTCGATGCCATTCGTTTAAGCACACAGGCTGATACCCTGATTTGTCAGTAGTATGGCTATACCATCGTCGTGCAAACACATCTTCCCGACCCCGAAACAGGCTTCTGAACAAGGCTACTTTTTCTTCTAAAGATAAGCAAACTTGGTTAAATTCTTTTTGGAAAAGTGTATTGAGTTCTTTACACTCCCCTATATTCCGACCTTTGAGTTGCTGTATTTCCTGTTTCAAAGCCGTATTTTCCGCCTGCAGTCTTTGATAAGCTTTCCAAAGTTCTTCATAAGTATATTTCATATCCATAGTCGAGTGGGTCTTTTACCCAAAGTACTTCGAGATGGCATAGAGCGGAATATTCTCCATCCAATCCTGGTCTTGATACCCCATCATGGAGATGCGCAAACCTTTCAACGAATACTCTGGATGGTTCTTGATGTATTCCGACATGGACCGAGCTCGCACATTCTCCTCCGCCTTCACCTCGACCGGAATCACGCGCTGGTCCGTCTGCAACACAAAGTCAATCTCGGCGGGCGTTTTGTCGCTGCTCCAATAATAGGGCGAAAATCCTTGGGCCACCAATTGCTGCAACACGAACTGCTCGGTAAAGGCGCCCTTAAACTCCTTGAATACATTATCGCCCACCAACATCTGACTGGCAGGTGCTTCGGTCATACATCCCAGCAAACCGCAATCAAGCAGGAACAGCTTAAAGGCACTCAGATCTTCATAAAACTTGACGGGCATCTGCAATTCTTTTACACGACTTACTTTATGTACCAGTCCCGCATCCATCAACCACTGAATGGCAAGTTCATATTCTGCAGCACGAGCACCCTTTTTCAACACGTTATATATGAATTTCTTATTTTCCCTGGCCAGTTGCGAAGGCAGCGACTGCAGTACTTGTCCAATGCGCATGCTCTCCATAGGGGTGGTATGCTTGGAAATGTCCCGCCGGTACGCATCCAATATTTCACGCTGTTTGTTGCGTACTTCCTGCAAGTCGTGATGCTGAATGAAATGATCCACCACTTCGGGCATGCCTCCTACATAATAGTATTGACGAAGGAGATCAATGTATTTCGTGCTGAGAATCTTCAAGATTTCCCAATCGGGCTGATGCAGCAGGTTGCACAAATCGGCTTCACCGGCAGCCATCAAAAATTCCTCAAAATCCATTGGGTACAGGTGCATCGTGTTGACCTTTCCAACAGGGAATGATTGCCCTTTGCCTAAAGTAATTCCCAACAACGAACCGGCAGCCATAACATGATACTCGGGTGCATTCTCCTGGAAATATTTCAAGCTATGCAAGCCTCTTTCCACTTCCTGCAACTCATCGAATATAATCAATGTTTTCCCGGCTTCAATATTCGTCCCAGTAATAGCTTGCAACGTCAGCAAGATACGGGGTATGTTATAATCGGCTGCAAACAGTTCCTTGGCCAGCGGTTCCTCATCGCAGTTAATGTAGGCTACATTCTGAAACTCAGTCTGACCAAAGTGTTTCATCACCCAAGTTTTTCCTACCTGACGAGCACCCAGCAATATCAGCGGTTTTCTTTCAGGATGATCCTTCCAACTTTTCAGCTGCCCAATAATCTTCCGTTCCATGGTTTTTCTTCTTTTATTCTTTTGACTCTATGCAAAAATACACTTTTTCGAGGATAAAAACCAACAACCATCACACTTTTTCGAGGATACTTTTGCCGAAATTCTACACTTTTTCGAGGATAACTCCTTTCAACCACAGAAAAATCTTTCATGCATCCCTATTTTTGCTGTCTCTTCATAACATTGTAATGCTCTTTGTTGTTCCATAATTCATATTGTTAATTTGAGGCAACAAGATAGGGTAAGACAGATGCTAATACAATGTTGTCAAAAGGGACAGCGCACCTGTTGGAGATGCATAACTTCGGAGCGATCGGAATGATACAACCGGCCACGCCCGACGAGAAGGTGAAATTCCTGCAACGGTACAGTTCTCGTAACGATCGGGTCAGAAAAGCGCAGTTCCATGTAGCCATCTCCTGCAAGGAATAGGAAATGGGGTATGCCGAACTCGGACAGCCATGGATCATCTATGCACACCATGATACCAACAACCTGTACCTGCATGTCGTCACCTCTCGTGTGGCACCAGACGGGCACAAAATTAATCACCACCATAAGCACCGACTCATATGCTCATCAACCTCAATGCCGAAGGTTTTGACCTGGAACGGGTGAAACGGCAACCACGGAAACAGCAGCTTCCCAAGCTACACACGAAAACCAAGGCTCCTGTCAGAATTGCTACTATTCCCAAAGCGCCCAAACCGCAAAGGCTTTCTGAAGTTTTGCAAAACACTGATGTGGATAGTCTAAGTGTCAACAGAGAATGGAAAGTTGGGCAGAAGAAGGATGAGGAGAATGTAGAAAGAGGACGCGGAATGAAGTGGTGAAAAGGTTAGTGTGTGATAAATCAGAATTTAGAGGCGATGGCGAAGCAACTCTACGATTACTGGTTTGTACAATTTGACTTTCCTGATGAGAATGGAAGACCATATAAGTCAAGTGGCGGTGAAATGGTTTGGAATGAGAAGTTGAAACGTAAGATTCCCGCATCTTGGGAAAACAAAAATATAGAGGATATTGCTGATGTTTACAATGGTGCAACCCCTTCTACTATTAAAGAACAAAATTATGGAGGAGATATTGTTTGGATTACTCCGAAAGATTTATCTGACCAGAAGCAAAAGTTTGTATATCAAGGAGAACGCAATATTTCGCAAGCAGGATATAATTCTTGCAGTACTCATTTATTGCCTCCAAATACAATATTGATGTCAAGCCGTGCGCCAATAGGTCTGTTATCTATTGGTAAGACTGAGTTGTGTACCAATCAAGGATTTAAGAGCTTTGTTCCCAAAGCGGAAAACATATCAACTTACCTGTATTATTATCTAAACATTCACATCAAGCAGATAGAACAACTAGGCACTGGAACAACATTCAAAGAGGTGTCTCGTGAAGACGTGCTGAAATTTCCAATTCTAAAGCCAAGTGATGCAATCTTGGATTTATGGAAAAAGCAAGTGTCAGCTCTTAATAACAAACAGTTTGTAATTCAAAAAGAAAACGAATTCCTTACTAAGCAACGAGACGAACTTCTCCCACTTTTGATGAACGGTCAAGTGTCGGTAAATTCTGATTTATCGCACGATTAAGTTCTATTTTGCGGTCTATTAAAGCAAGAATAGATACTAATTTATTCTGTTCATCCTTAGTAGGAGGCATTATTAACTTCAACTTTTTTAGTTCTGCTTGCGAAAGATTATCTCTTGCAGAGCCACTGCTAAGACCGACAAGATGATCATAAAGCGTATCAATACTATATTTAAGAAATGTAGAACTATAGTCTTTGTTTGGAAGAATCGCACAAATAGCTTGATTTGTACACGCTTCCATTTTAAGCAAAGATGCCTTACCTGCTGTAGCACCATACATTGCTACAAGCACCGTATCAATAGGGTATATCTCAGTACTTGAATTTTCGAATCCAGCCTGTGATATAAAATTTGTTGTGCCATAAATATACGGATTTGCTAATTCGCCGCTATTAATCCAAGGAATAGTACCGTTTTCATAATAGCTTGCTTCCGTGGACAATGGTGTAGCACCAGAGGATGTGTTAAAAGCATCTGCAAGTGTTACCTCTTTCCAACCTTGTGGTGTAATCCTTTTCTTTTTATATTTTTTCAATTCCATCACTTCATCTTATTACTTTTCACCCAACATTCCCCTAACTTCTTTGTCGAAGTCAGAATCAATCCGTTGGGTTTTATTGAAAATATCGTATTCGCTTTCTGCCTTTGTCTTGGCTTGTGCCGCAGATATTCGTCCTTTATCCGGCAATATCTGATATTTGCGGAAGGTCAAAAACTCGTTGACACTGGCTGCAAACTGCTCCATATTAAACGTGTTCTCTCGTTCAATGAGGTCTTCGATATAATCAAAATATCCCGTTACGGCACGTTCCAACCGACGGATTTCATTTTCCTGCAAATAGTTCTTGGCTATTGACACATCCGATTTCAAGATACGCCCATCGGGAGCATTCTTCCATGTGGTCAGCCCCATGTGTTCTTGGGTATGATCAGCCTTAGTGTAGATGATTTCTGCTGCCGTTTGCCCGGTAATGGCATAATGAAAGCGATTCTGTATCATGGCATAGAAATCGTGTGTGGTAGGCGAGTTCTTGTCATAGTCAATACTGCACTCTGCATATATGTCGGTAATCTGTTGCCAAATACGCCGTTCACTAGCACGAATGGAACGTACTCTTTCAAGCAATTCACGGAAATAGTCTTTTCCGAATACTGCCGTTCCCTGTTTTAAGCGTTCATCGTCAAGCACAAATCCTTTCTTGATATACTCATTCAGAATCTTGGTAGCCCACTGACGGAACTTGGTAGCTTTGGGGGAAGATACACGGTAGCCTACTGCAATAATCATATCAAGATTATAGAAATCAACCAGCTCTTCAACCTCGCCTCTTATGCCTCGATTTACGACGGTTGCAATTTTTGCAACTGTCGTGTCTCGCTGTAATTCTTCCTCTTTAAATATATTGGCTATGTGGCGGCTAATACCTGATTTATCAATACCGAAAAGCTCCGCCATAGCCTTTTGCGTACACCAAATGGTTTCGTCTTTTATAACTACCTGTACTCTTCCCTCTTTATCGGGAAGATTGTATAACAAAAACTGTATTTCGTTACTCATTGTTTCCTGCATTTGCGTTGAACTGCAAAGCATCCAACTGCTTCATGATTTCTTCTTCCAACCGATGGCTTTCTTTAAATTGCTCGGAGAGTGTTTGTTTGTAATTTGCCATACGGTTGTTAAACTCTTCTTCCGTTATATCTACATAATCTATCTTAATGTCGAAATATTGTCCGGCAGAAAGAGAATATCCTTTTTCCTTTATCTCATCGTAAGAAACAGCTACGGAAAAATCCTCCACAGCCTCCTTGCGCTGGAATCCTATTACAGGCATAAGCATTTACCATACTGAAACTCTTGTCGAGTTTCTTTGCCAACCATGTTTGAGAGATACCTTTTTCAGATAATACAACCTTTATTCTATTCAGTTTCATTCTTTGATGCGATTTTATAATACAAATATAGCGAATTATATTCGATAATAGTGTATATTTGTATTAAGAAAAGTCAGTTCTTAAATGCTTCAAGATTACACTTCTACTGAGAACGGAACATTGGTATTGACGTCAGATAAAACTTTTTCAAGTCCCAGTACTGCCGCAGATTTCTGTATTGGCAGCAGTAATAATGGCTGGTTGATATGGAAAGACAAAGATGGAAACACATTGGATTCAGTTTATAGAAAACAGCTGGATTAATAACATATCAATTGAAAGCATATATGGAAGAAAAAGGATTGTTTGGAAATTAGCAGGAATGTAAAATACACAATCAACTGAAAATCAATCTATGTCAAAAGCAAAGCTAAAAAAACACTTGTTGTCACTTACAAAAGAACAGATAACTGATATTGTTCTTGAACTATACGATGCACGTAAAGAGGCAAAAGATTATCTGGAGTTTTATCTTGCCCCGGATTGCAACGCTGAATTAGAAAAGAGTAAGAAAGCTATCCGAAACGAGTTCTTCCCAACTCGTGGATTTTCCGAAAAACCGTCATTTGCCAAATGTAGAAAAGTCATTTCCGATTTTCAAAAGCTAAAACCGGAGCCTGCCTTTGTTGCCGATTTAATGTTGTTCTATATCGAACAAGGATGCAAATACACACTTGAATTTGGCGATATGTGGGAACAGTTCTATACAACACTGGAGGGAAATTTCGATAAGGCTATGCGCTTTATCTTTCTCAACGGATTGTTAGCCTGTTATTACGAACGGATTGAAAAGCTTATTGATAGCGTATCGGATTGTGGCTGGGGATTTTATGATACACTACAAGATATTTATTCTGAATATCGGTAGTGTTTTTTAATCTTTGACAAAGTCTTGCCCTACACAAAAAGTAAGGAACTGAACCTGTGCGCATAATAGCACAGATTTAGTTCCTATCCTGTCCCTTTAAACTACTCCATTGATTCCCGAATAATACGCAAAGTTTCTTTCTTATACTCCTTGCGGTCATATTCAAATCCTCTGCACATCCAGCAACTACACGGAGTTCCTGTAGTTTTGTAAACCTGTGCCCATTTGTCTTTTGCCAACTCAAACCAATGAGGATGTTCATAATAGCTTCCATCCTCACGAATGATGCAATGACCATAAGCGGCATACAGAATCATACGAGTCTTAAACACACGAGCCATTTGTTGGCGTCTCCACAATTTGTTTCTTTTGTCCATCGTCTCTTTCTATTAAAGTTAGGATGAACAATGATGTTACTTTGGTGAGACTTAATATATCCATAGCATAATACCTTTAATGTTATACCCTTTCGGATACAAAATTAAGACAAAATATCAACAATATACCAGTATGGGTATAATTTGTTTGTATTTTTTAGAGGTACAGTATTTTAAGCGAATCAGTCAAGAAACCATCAAAAAATACATCGAAAACCAAGGGTAGCTGCGCTACCCCGCATTTTCCATACCCAAACAGGATGGTCACGCACATGCAATGGTCTTCCATATCATAACCCCTTCTGCTTATCAACCAGTTTCTTATACTTCCTAATCAGTTTGACATACGCAGGCATTTTCCGGATGTTATCCAGGTCGTCATCAGATTCGATATGTTTGATACCCTTAAATCCTTTTTCTAAAGCTTGTTGCAAATAAGATATAGCCTCATCCTTGCGCCCCATGCGGCTGTACAAACAGGCAGCGTCATAATAGCAACCGGCATTAGGGTATTCGTTCAGAATGCTGTCGTTCACGGCTATAGCCTGTTCTGTTTCCCCAAGCGCCAAGTAAGCGTATTGTTTGCACGTTTCCTCCTCTATCCCCTGATCGTATTGAATGCAATTCCGAAATGCTTCCTCAGCTTCTTCGGGACAGTTCAGGTAATCCTTCAGCACATTCCCTTTCATCAGATAACTGTACGCATGAGTAGGGTCGAATGCCAAACTGATATCATAATAATTCAGCGCATTTTCATACCGATGATTCATCTCGTGAATCCAGCCTATTCTATAGCAACAATAGGATCCGTTTTCTCGATTTAAATTCATCGCTTTTCTATAATCGGACTCAGCACCCTCCCAGTCTTGTTCATAGAAACGGGCATCAGCACGTAACTGATAGAATTCTGCATCTGGCGAGACCAGAGATAATAAAGTGTTGCTCAAACTGATTACTTTCTCATACTCCTGTAAATTGCTATAACACATTATTCCCCAGTACAGGCTTGATTCCTGAAAATCTGACGGGCTATTCCAAAAGCGCTGAAGCAGAGGAATCGCTGCTTGATAATGTCCGTTCTTAATATAGATAAAAGACATCATCAAACTCAGCTGACTATTTTCGGGGTCCTGCTCCATCCTTTTCTGAAGGAAGGAAACGGTTTTTTCAAAAGCTTCTTCCGAAAGCAACAACAATGCTTCTACAGACTCATTATATTCATCACCATAAACACCTTGCTCAACAGATTCAGTAGCCAGTCTCAAGACTTCATCATAATTTTTAGCCGCAAATTCAATGCGCAAGCTCAAGCTATAGATGTAAGGATTCTGACTATCCAGAACGCGGGCATAGTCCAGCAGTTCCCGCGCTTCATCATATTCCTCACAGTACATCCGGCTGGTTGCTAAACCACAATAAGGAAACGGATTATCGCCATCTATCTTTATGGCTTTATAATAACAGCTGTCTGAAGATGCATAATCTCCGATTTGAAAGAACAGGTTAGCCATCCGATAATAGATAGCTGGTTCGTTTTGCGTTAAGTCAGCAGCCTGCCGATAGTCGTTCACAGCGTCCAAAGTATCTCCTAAGACAACATAGACATCCGCCCGGTTGCAAAGGCTGTATGACAGCAGATCAACCTGATCTGCCGGACATTTTTTTATCGCTTCACTCCACGAGTTCAAGGCTTTGCCATATTCTTTATTATATACATGCAGAATACCCATGACAGCATGCTTCTCTTCTTCTTTTAAACCCCCTTGAAAAATACTATCAACAAAATGCTTAGCTTCCTCTAGCTGTTGGTTATTCAGCAATTCTTTTAAATATGTGACGCTATTTACATAGCCACTTTCCTGACCGAAAGCTTGGCCAACAGTCAGTAACATAAGGATGATTTTAATAAATGTTTTCATGTGAATTTTACTTGTTTTTGGGGGAAATTATCTTTCGTTTTAATTTTGATCCAAATTACCCGATTTCATTCTTTCGGAACTTTATACAAATACCCGAATCTTGTTTAAATCAGCACTGCAAATATCCTAAATTATTGAATGCAAAATAAATAAAAAGCACCTATATGTATCAGATGAAGCGTTCAGTGTCCGAACTTACATTCAAATGGAGATTTCATACAACCGGGGAGATACTGACAAACTAATAAATCAGAGCCCCTCTCCCTGTTATTGACACTTATAACAGGGAGAGGGGCTCTGACGATATAATCAAAAAAGGAATCTTATTTTCGGAAAACAAGGTAACTGGTACTTGGAGTGGAAGCATTCAGACGATTTCGATTCCCCCATGTCAGCCTTTCTCCTTTCGGGTTGACACACCATCCGTAGGAATCACTCCCCACCAAATAAATAGCCTGGGTACATCCCAAATCAACCAGTGCCTGCGCAAAATCATGGAAAGATTCTCTGTTGACCGAGTGTACCATGAAGATCTGGTTGCCCTGCTGACAAATTGCTCTTCGCAAGGCCTTGCCTTTAGGCTTGTTTTCACAGACAATACCATTGCTCACTAAAGGATACTGACGGAAAAAATAACCCTCCTTTGCTGTAGCCTCTTCAAACAAGGCAGTATTGTCCGATACACCTATATGTATTTTCTGGTTAATAATGGCACAATAGCCTTCCTTCGAAACTCCCCAGGACAGGGGGGTTCCTTCCAATACAAAAGCTCCTACAATATGCTGGTTGTCTGCTCTGACATCGGCAGCCTGAGCAATGTAAACAATCGTAGAATCCTTAATATCTGGAGTCCCCATCTGCAAAACCACCTTAGTGTAATGAGGGGTATAGACAACCATCGGCACATCATTAATGATTGTATCATTCGCTTCTGTCCCCCCCTGCCATCCACTTTCATGAGATTCATTCCCGGGCAACCGAACAGATTCTGAAGCCGTGGATGCTGTCTGCTGCCCCCCAACTTGCAGTTCGGCATTGCTGTGCTCCGAGAGGCTTTTAACACCACCCGGTCTATAAAAGAAGAAAAGAAGTAGCAGTAAACATACGATGATGGCAGCTGCAGTCACCACCATCCACTTTCGGATCCTGCAGCCTTTCTTCAGTTCCGGTTTAGCCTTTCCCAGGACTCTAATCTCCGTTTCTTTAATATCGTATTCGTTTTTCATATAACCTCCTGTTCAAATAATTCCTTTAATGATTTCAGTGCTTCCTTGGAAGCATTGAGTGTATGATTCGCCCCATGCTGATTACTCAAAATGAGTTTCTGCTGAGATATATTGATGTAATAAACGAATGTCCGGTTTATAATCAGGCTACGCCCGATACGTATAAAAAGCATTCCAGCTGAGCCCAGTTGGGTTTCAATAAGCTTCTCCAGTTGACCCAGTTGCATGGTTAAGACCCTACTCTCACCATCCGAAAGCACCAAGGTAGAATAATTCCCATCGGAAGATATAAAAACCAGATGTTCCGGATTCACCCTGACGAGTTCTACGCTGGTCGAAAAGATTAATGTATTCATATTATTTATATACTTTTTTCTAATGGAGTCTCCAATACATGAAGAATAACGGCTCGAACAGTATACGGCAAAGATAAGTGATGTTTTTCAAGGCAGATAATCTTGCAGGAATCCTTGTATGTAAGCTGTCATTGAATGTATGAATTCTCCTTATTCCGCTTTATATGCATTTCCCGTCAGCTGTTGCTAAATAACCCGGCATACAGATTAATCCTTACATCAAAAATAATTACATACATATTTACAGGATGTTTATCTTACCCATCCTGTAAATATTGAGCTATTCGATGAAATACAAACTATTTCTCATTCAATCTATTTAAGTCTCTTTTCTGATTCTGACACTCCTCAAAATATTCCCTTGAAACACCTTCTACTTCATAACCAGTTCCCGTTTCCATCGCATATAACTCGACAGCCGTCAGTTTTGTTATGTCAATAGGACTTCCAGTTCCACAATAAAAACTCCAATGATGCTCTTTTTCCTCCTCCGTTTTCATATCAAGAGGATCCCCGGCATACCATCCTTTATCATATAAAAGTGCTTCAATTTCCACATCATCATCACTTTCAATGTATTTATTCTGATAAGTCTCGTCCCAAAGACATGAAATATAGCTCTTATCTTTCGATACAGTAGTCAGTTTAAAGCACGGAAGCGTTTTGACTATATCATAAAACTCTTCCCGATTGTTGTCTGCCGTCAGATAACTCACCTGTTGTTCTCTTGTCTCCATAAGTCGGTTATTTTGATTGTTCACATATATTTTTGCAAGGTTCAATGCACGTTCTATTTTCAAACACGTACTGGTACGCGCATCATAATTCCCGTTTTCTATTTTACTGATAATTGCGATTGCAACTCCAGACCTCTGCGACAGTTCCTTTTGAGTCATACCACAGGATTTACGTAAATCACAGAGTATTTTTCCGTAATATGCAATGTCTTTTTTCATGCTGCAAATATAATAGCTTCTTTTCAATGTTGATTAATTAATCAACTTCGATAACATCTATTAACTTATACATTCCCTCGTCCAGAAAAAAAGAACAGACACGCAGCAGATACCATTAGCATCTACCGCGTGTCTGCAGAAACAACCGGAAACAATTAAACTTAAGGCTGGTAATACCCCGCCATACTCATCTCTTTAGCAGTAATACTTGTAGATTTACCTGCAAGGTAAGATGAGCGAAGTTTTTTTTCCTATACCGTTGTATATTTCTGGTGTCATATTCCTGTTGATATCCCGTCACTCTGCCGAGAACTCCTTGATACGCTGTTCCTCACTCAAACGGCAAACCAGCAGCGTATTATTCTTTTCAGCCACGATATAGCCATCCAGACCCTGAACCACCACCTTCTTCTCCTGCGTGGTATGCACCACACAGTTACGCGACTCATACAACTTGATATTCGGACCGATACACACATTGTTATGCGCATCCTTCTCCGAATTCTCATGCAGCGACCCCCACGTACCCAGATCACTCCATCCGAACGAAGCAGGGAACACATAAATCTCGTCCGCCTTCTCCATGATGGCATAATCCACCGAAATATTCTCACACGTAGGGAACAGTTCATTCACCACCGCCTGCTCTTCATCCGTGTAATAATAGGGCAGCATACGTTCAAAAATCTCCGCCATCGAAGGCTGATACACGCGGAGCGCATTGACTATCGTATTCACATTCCATATAAATATACCGGCATTCCAGAAATAATTGTTCCGCTGCAGATAACGCTCAGCAGTAGCCAGATTCGGCTTTTCCTTAAACGCATCCACGCGGTAGATTTCCTTATTCGACGGACATGCCATAGTCAAGTCGGCTTCAATGTATCCATACCCGGTTTCCGGACGGGTAGCTTTCATACCCAGCGTCACGATAGCATCCGATTCAGCTGTAAAATTCATAGCCGAAGTCACTACCCTGCCAAATTCACGCACATCCATCACGATATGGTCACTCGGAGTCACCACGATATTCGCCTTCGGATTTTTCGCTTTGATTTTCCAGCTTACGTAAGCAATACACGGTGCCGTATTTCTGCGGCAAGGCTCCAGCAGAATATGATCTTCAGGCACTTCGGGCAACTGTTCTTTTACAATTTCCGCATAATTTGCCGAAGTGACCACCCATACATTTTCAGGGAGGCAAATACCTTTAAAGCGGTCTACAGTCAGCTGAATCAGCGTACGTCCACACCCCAATACATCGATAAACTGTTTAGGCAGTTGTGCGCTACTCATCGGCCAGAAACGGCTTCCGATACCCCCTGCCATAATGACTAAATGGTTATTACAGGAATTCATAAACAAAAACTATCAAAATTTTGAGCACAAAGTTAACAATTAATAAGAAGAAAACATACTTTTTTAAAAGGAAAAGCAGTGTTCTACAGCATCAACTCACAGTCTTTTACCCCAACCTCACAGTCCATACAATCGAAAAGGCCGTTTCAGCCTTTGCATTCCCGCAAATAAGCCAAAACAGCCTTTTCCCCTAATTATTATAGTTAAACAAACCAGATGCTCAACAATCAGCAATACATATTCAAGATAGCTTCATACAATTCCTGCTTACCGCTGGTCTGTTTCGGCTCACCCACTTCCTTAGCATAAGCCACAACCTCTTCCAGCGTCAGTTTGCCTTCTTCAAACTCTTTACCCTTACCACCATCAAATGAAGCATAGCGGTCGGCAAGCATCTTCTTGTAAGGAGATTCTTCCAACAACTGAGCAGCACTCAGCAATGCACGAGCCATCACATCCATACCTGCGATATGAGCAATGAAGATATCTTCCAAGTCGGTAGAGTTACGGCGAGTCTTCGCATCAAAGTTCGTACCACCGTCACCGAAGCCACCGTTACGGATAACCTGCATCATCGCCTGAGTCAGCTCATAGTTATCGATAGGGAACTGGTCGGTATCCCATCCGTTCTGATAGTCACCGCGGTTAGCGTCGATAGAGCCCAACATACCGTTGTCAACAGCCACACACAATTCATGTTCGAAAGTATGACCAGCCAAAGTAGCATGGTTCACTTCAATATTCACTTTGAAATCCTTGTCCAATCCGTGAGCCTTCAAGAAACCGATAACCGTTTCTGTATCCACATCATACTGATGTTTAGAAGGTTCCATCGGTTTCGGTTCAATCAGGAAAGTACCAGTGAAACCTTTTTTGCGAGCATAGTCACGAGCCAGCGTCAACATCTGAGCCAAGTGTTCCTTTTCACGTTTCTGGTCAGTATTCAGCAATGACATATAACCCTCACGTCCGCCCCAGAATACATAGTTCGTACCACCTAATTCAATCGTAGCATCGATGGCATTTTTAATCTGCACAGCAGCACGAGCCACCACGTCGAAATCAGGATTGGTAGCCGCACCATTCATATAACGTGCATGACCGAAAACGTTAGCTGTACCCCACAACAGTTTGATACCTGTTTCAGCCTGTTTCTGTTTAGCGTAAGCCACTACCTCTTTCAAGTTAGCTTCATATTCTTCAATCGTATCCGCTTCTTCGCACAAATCCACGTCATGGAAGCAGTAATATTCGATACCCATTTTCTGCATGAATTCGAAACCGGCATCCATTTTATCTTTCGCAGCCTGCACCTTGTCAGCATTACCGTTCCAAGCGAATTTTTTTGTACCGCCACCAAACTGGTCAGCACCTTCAGCGCACAAAGTGTGCCACCAAGCCATAGAGAATTTCAACCAATCTTTCATTTTCTTTCCCATTACCACGCGTTCAGCGTCATAATAGCGGAAAGCCATAGGGTTTTTACTTTCTATACCTTCGAATTTAATTTTTTCAATTCCGGGAAAATACTGTTTTGTTGCCATAAGATTTAAGTTTTTAAGTTTATGAGTTTTTAGTTTTTAATTTTTAATTTTTCGTTTTATCCAAGATAACCCTTCCAGCGTTCATAAGCCTCTTCATACGCAGCCCTGTCACGTTCATTCGGTTCAATCACCGCCAGTTTATCAAGCGTAGCAAAAGCCTCTGTATTATCCTTATAGATACCAGCACCCATACCGGCACCCTTTGCAGCGCCCACCGAGCCATCTGTATCATACAATTCAATTGTAGCCCCGGTCACCCCGGCAAGCGTATCGCGGAACAGCGGACTCAAGAACATATTTGCATGTCCGGCATGAATTTTATGCACCTCCATGCCCATCCCCTTCATAATATCGATTCCATAACGGAAAGAGAACACGATACCCTCTTGCGCAGCACGAATCACATGACTCTTCGTATGCCGGTTAAAGTTCACTCCATGAATCGAGCATCCCACTTCGCGGTTCTGCAACATACGTTCCGCCCCGTTACCGAAAGGCAAGACACTCACCCCCTCAGCACCGATAGGAGCCTGTGTAGCCAAGTCATTCATATCCGCATACGAAATACCTTCCGGAGCCACCGTACGCTTCATCCACGAGTTCAAGATACCCGTACCGTTAATACAGAGCAACACCCCGAGGCGAGTCTGTTCAGCCGAATGATTCACATGAGCAAATGTATTTACGCGCGATTTCGGATCATAGTTTACCGCTCCGTTCACCCCATATACCACCCCCGAAGTACCTGCCGTAGAAGCAATTTCTCCCGGGTTAAACACATTCAGCGAAAGCGCATTATTAGGCTGGTCACCCGCACGGTAAGTCACCGGAGTACCCTCTTTCAGTCCCAGTTCCTCAGCCACAGCAGCCGTAACACGACCCTGCTCAGCAAAAGTCGGACGAATATCCGCAATCAGCGAACGGTCGAATCCATAATAATCCATCAGGAAGCCAGCCACCTCATTCTGTTTGAAGTCCCAGAACATCCCTTCCGACAAGCCAGAAACCGTAGTACAGATTTCCCCGGTAAGACGCATGGCGATATAATCGCCCGGCAACATGATTTTATCAATCTTCGCATAAATTTCAGGTTCATTTTCCTTAATCCACGCCAATTTTGAAGCCGTAAAGTTTCCCGGAGAATTAAGCAAGTGCGAAAGACACAAATCCTCTCCCAGTGTCTGGAAAGCCTTTTCTCCATAAGGAACCGCACGCGAGTCACACCAGATAATAGCCGGGCGCAACACCTGCTGATTCTTATCCACGCAAACCAGTCCGTGCATCTGATACGAGATACCGATTGCCGCAATATCCTCCTTCTTCGCTCCGCTATGAGCAAGAATATCTTTTGTAGCAAGTTTCAGGTTTTCCCACCACATATCCGGATGCTGCTCAGCCCATCCCTGACGTACCGCCATAATTTCGGCTTCTGTTTTCGGATAAAAAGCGGAAGCTACACATTTTCCTGTCTCCGCATGAACGATGCTCGCCTTTACCGAAGAGCTGCCTATATCGTAACCTAGTAAATACATGTGTTTTTAGTTTATTAGTTTATGAGTTTATTAGTTTTTTAAGTTCGTAAGTTTAAGAGTTTTTACCGAGCCAGTTACTGCATCGTTTTTTTATATACAGCCCGGTCAAACCGATAATAACGTGCAGCCCGATGACGCACCCCCTGCTCTTTCTCCTCCAGCGGAACGACGTAAGGCATAAGTGCAATTTTCTTATGAAAGTTACGCACATCAAACTTCTTGTCGTAAACCAATTCAAAGAGGATACGCAACTGTGCCGCCGTAAACTTGCGCGGAAGCAAGTCGAACATCACCGAAGGCGTTGCTTCCACATAATGACGGATATACGTCAGTGCATCCTGGCAAATCTGCAAGTGGTCGAACGCCAACGCTTTCACCTCCGAAACCGGAGTCCAGCAAGCATCATACGTATTACTCAGCCGGCGGTTCTCTCTGTCAATTTTCAGCAGAGAGAGGTAAGCGATGGTAACAATTCTCCCCACCCTATTCTCCGTAATCCGGTGAAAACGCTCCAGCCACATCACATCCTTCGGATTCGCCGTACGGTCTTTCGACCCATACGCCTTAAACTGTGTCATCTTTATGTTTTTCAATCCGGTCAACTCATTCAATACGCGTTTGGCTGCATCATCCAAATCTTCATCCGCATAAATCAAGCTACCCGGAAGCTTCATATCGTTCACTTCTCCGTCGGTCTGCTTCCCCATCTGGCGAACCAGCAACACACGAAACTGCTCTCCGTCAAAACCAATCAACACACAGTCCACTGAGACATGTACGTCAATTACCAAATCTTTTTCTTCAAGCTTATTCATAGCGTTTATTTTTAATTGACGCTGCAAATATAAACACTTTTTCAATTCATCAAACTAAAACAAAAGAAAATTTTACCATGTTATAAAGCACTATTTTCCAAGCAGATAGTTTTCATCTATTATACGATATTAATAATCAAGCTTATTGTATCAAATACGATATATAAAAACCCCTCTGAAAACGCCTAGGCAAGACAAAGGAAACGCCTAAGCATTCCAGTCCGCACACCTTAATATATAAAGCAAGACGAGCAGGCGTTTTTTTGCCGGAAACACCCCTTCACCCTCCGCATATCAGAAAGCACCCCGATGCTAAATACAAAATAGTTTCAAAAAACACACTTCATCCCAAAACTTGACCCTTTTCATAAATCCGTATATAACAGCATATTATCCCCTAATTTTAGGCTCAAAAAAACTTTGTAAACAAAGGGTCAGTGCCAAAGTGTCAAGACACGATTTTTCCTGCTTCCATATTTAACCACCCATGCACCCACGAATGTGGTACACATCACGACCAAGACTTCAATGCCGCTTGCAACATCAAGAAATTTGGCTTGAAAGCCCAACCCACGGAGCCTGGAAAAATCAAGCCTGTGGACTGTCCTCTTGTGAATGACCGACCTCGTGTCCTAAAAAGCCGTGACAGGAAGAAGCAGGAAAAGAGAGGAGGTATTGGTATCTCCGAAGTCGCTAAATCTTTAGTTTAGCAGTAATTCACAGACTCATAATACTCCCCTTTTCCTCGCGCGCGCGGAGAAAGGGTCAAGAAAAAAAGTGGCACTGACACTTTGTTTACGACATTAAAAAATCATGACAAGCAAGATACAAAAAGCTAATTATCAACAAAATACAGAGAAAAAAGAAAGTGCCAAGCAGCTCATAGATTGCGGTTTACGACACCCGCCAGAAGCAAATCCAAGAGACCATCAGGCATTTCCACCCCTCTAATTCAAAGTGTAAAAAAGCCCCTCATCGGTGCAGTATTTGTCGAATCCGCTCATTCTCTTATCGGAATCCTCAAAAAACACATTTTTTCCATATTTGCCCTTTGCCCTTTCGGTAGGAATGCGTATTTTTGTGGGATAAATAGATGCCAACGCTTACCTTGCATGCAGCTTCTGCATGGGACAGGTAACGGCGGAGCCGTACCCAAAGGTCAGCGTCAGAGTGAAAACAGATTCTTATCATACCGAAAACGGTTCTTATCATACCGAAAACGGTTCTTATCCATGAGAAAATTATTAGACCTGAAAGCAGGAGCCATCTTCCACGAAGAAATGGACCGCATCACCCTATGCGTACGCAAGGAATGCATGGAGATTATCTACAAGCTGAAGCCAGGCAGATTTATGATCATCAACATGATACGCAGCGATGACGACGAAGTACTTCTGATGACCAATTGGGGCAATTTCTTCAGCCGCATGCAGAATCCGGACGTGCAGCTTCCCAAGATCAAGCAATGCTGCCCCACCCTCCATGCGGTACTTACAGGCGAAGACCCGGATGAAGTGTTCCGCACCAGTTGCGGCAAATCATCCTCACCCGACCATGTTCACGGCTTGGCTCTGACCTGCAAGACCGATCCGCGTGCCCCACTCATCGGTTGCATAACCGACCCCTTGCTGCGCAAAGTAACGACTCTTGTAAACAAGAATATCGCCATCTATAACGAGCTGAGCTCAAACCCTCCTTTCCCGGCATGGAAAGACGGGCTGATGGAGGTGTGGAATGGGTGAAATCATTAAACGAAATCAACAGCATTGAACTCAAAATAAAAAGTGATTATAAAATCATATATGACCATAAATAATAAAAAAAGGCTATCGCTAACTATAGATTTCCTGCGGTTTCCTTTAACCGTTGGAGTTGTTTTTATTCATGCCCCTCTTGAATTGATAACAAAGGATATAAACTCATTTCCTTTTGCCAAAAATATAGACTATTTAATTAGCGAGAATATAGCACGTATAGCCGTTCCCTTATTCTTTTTCATTTCAGGATTCCTTTTCTTCAAATCAACCCATACTTTTGATAAAAGTATTTATATTTCTAAAATCAGAAAGCGCATAAATACTTTAGTTGTACCATATATTTTATGGAATCTAATTATTCTTATTCCCATAATAGCCAAGCAGCTTCTTGTTTATTACACAGGAGCTTCTACAGAAAAAGGGATGTTTATCGTTGAAGATGCATGGATAAATTGGCTAAGATGCTTTTGGGATTGGAAAAGAGATACCAACTTTAGCTATCCTATCAATTACCCACTTTGGTTTATCCGAGATTTGATAGTAATGTCTGCATTTTCCCCTTTCATCTATTACCTTATCAGAAAACTGGAAGTCTTTTTTATTCTATTTTTAAGTATTATATGGCTATTAAATTTATGGCCCAATATAACAGGATTTAGCATTACTGCACTTTTCTTTTTCTCCTTTGGAGCTTATTGGAGTATCCATAAAAAAGATTTTATTGAGATTTTATCAAAATACCACTTTTCCGCATGGGGAGGTTTCTATATGATCATAACAGCAGCAAACTTAATGTTCCAGAATCAAGTATGGAGCTTTTACCTGCGTCAAACAGGAATTCTAATTGGAATGGCTGCGGTAATCACCTTATCAGCACATTATATCCAAGAAGGAAAATGGCATAGTAATACATTTTTTAATTCATGCAACTTCTTTATATACGCATTCCATGCAATACCACTTACCCTTTTAATAACGGCAGTATCTCAACTACTACAACCAAAATCAGAATGTAGTATAACAATCATCTATTTGGCATGCCCATTACTGATTATTGCATTGGGAGTCATTTTAAGCTGGACTATAAATAAGTTATTTCCGCAGATTGCACGATACTTAACAGGAGGAAGATGACAATCCAAATTCAATATAATGACAAATAAAATGGGAACATTAAACACAAAACGAATAGCCTCAAACACACTCTTCTTATATACCAGAATGCTCATTTTAATGTTTGTAGCATTCTATACCTCACGCGTGTTATTAAAAGAACTTGGTGTCAATGATTTCGGGCTCTACGGAATTGTAGGAGGAGTTGTTGCTATATTTTCTTCACTCAGAGGGCTCTTTGCCACTGCCACCCAGCGTTTCCTCAATTTCGAGATGGGCAAGGGCAATATGGAAAGGCTAAATACCATATTCAACATCAGTTTGCTGATTAACATCATAATATGTATCATATTCTTTGCCTTTGCGGAAATAATAGGATTATGGCTTCTAGAACACAAATTAGTAATTAATCCTGACCGGATGGAAGCAGCCAGATGGGTCTTCCACTTTTCCGTACTAGCCGCCCTAATATCGATTTTGACCATTCCATTTGATGCGCTCATTATCGCGCATGAAAGGATGTCCTTTTTCGCATATGTATCTATCCTAGATGCCAGCCTCAAACTGGGCATAATTTTCATTCTTCCTCTTTTTAGCATCGACAAGCTAAAACTCTATGCAGTACTAATTGTAACCGTTTCACTCATCATACGATCGATCTATTCGTTTTACTGCAAAAGGAACTTCCCGGAATGTAAATATAAATTTTGCTGGGATAAGAAACTTTTCAAAGAAATGGGAACATTTGCTGGATGGAACTTTGCAGGGAACCTTGCCTTTGCCCTCGTAAACGAAGGACTTAACATCTTGCTCAATCTCTTTGGAGGAGTAGTAGCCAATGCTGCCAGAAGTATCGCCTACCAACTAAAAGGTGCCATTTCTTTGATTTTAAGCAATATTATGCTTGCCATAGACCCGCAGGCAACACAGCTATATGCACAAGGAGAAACCAAGAAATTCTACTACCTCCTATTTACAGCATCTAAAATCGTTGCTTTCATGTACTTGGTTATAGCATTCCCCCTATATTTTTATGTAGAAGAAGTGCTTCGTATATGGCTTGATGACACGCCACAATACGCTTCTCTATTTATTCAGTCTATTTTAATTTACCTAACAGTGAGGTCTTTTCATGAACCCATTAATGCATTTTTCTTTACCATTGGCAAATTAAAAGAATTCCAGGTTACAGAACTCATTGTCCTGTCACTTCCCTTGCCCCTATCTTTCATGGTATTGAAACTTAGTGACCTACCTTTGCAAAGCATATTTTACATCATGGCTATCATTGAGTTCATTAACCTGGCAACCATTCTCTATTGGGCAAAAAGGGTTGGAGGGTTTGAGATTAAACAATATATCTGTCAAGTAATCAAGCCATATTTACTCACCTTTGTGTGTAGCAGTATCATTCTGTACGGCATTCAGTTTTATTTCCATACACTACAACCAACCAATGACTTTTATGCTATACTGCCAATACTGATTTCGGTGCTGGTATTTATGATCATCGTTTTTTTTGTTGGTTTTTCTTCCAAAGAGAAAAATGCAATTATTACTACACTGAGAAAAAAATTATAACATCCTTTTAATATTTATGAGTACAATCAGCAATAGAATTATAGTCTTCGGTGGAAATCATCATAACACTTTAGGGGTTATTAGGAGTCTAGGAGAAGTAGGCTGCAAACCTATCCTTATTCTGCACGGAGCATCAAACAGCTTTGTTTCAAAAAGCAAATATATAGATAAGACACACTATGTTACAGATGAAAAAGGAGGTATCGCTCTTTTACTTGAACAATATACTAGAGAAAATGTAAAACCTATCATCATATGCTGTAGCGATGGAGCCTCTTCTTGCCTAGATGAGAATTACGATAAATTAGCCCCCTACTTTATTTTCCCCAATGCAGAAGAAAAAGGACGGATAACGAAGCTGATGAATAAAGAAAGAATGAGATTACTTGCTGAAGAAAATAATTTAAGGACTCCAAGAACATGGACGATTTCGAAAGGCAAACCGATTCCTACATCTATCAGTTTCCCTTGCATCATCAAACCTCTAGTCAGTATTGAAGGAAGCAAATCTGATATACACGTATGTAAAGATATTCATGAGCTCAACCAGGCTATCAGTTCAACTCATTCACCACATATTCAGATACAAGAATTTATAGATAAAGATTACGAATATCAACTAATTGGCTGCCGTATAAAAAATGAAAATAAAGACCGCATTATTATTCCTGGTATTTCAAAAATAATTAGAGCTTCATCTGTATCAAATACTGGATTTTTAAAATATAGTCCTCTACAAGGGAAGGAAGAAAAAGAACTTGACAATGTTAATTCATTTATTCGAGCCACCCAATATATTGGTCTTTTCAGCGTTGAGTTTATAGTAGACAAAAACGGAAATAGTTACTTCATGGAAATAAACTTCCGTAATGATGGAAATGCATACGCTGTTACTGGTTCTGGATGCAACTTACCGCTTATTTGGTGCAAAGGAATGTTGGGAGAAAGTATTGATGAAGAGCCAACAGTTATAAAAGAAAGACTTGTCATTCCAGAACTTATTGATTTTTTCCAAAGCGTACTTACACATAAAATATCACTCATTCAATGGGCAAAAGATATCATTAAGTCTGACATTTATCTCTTATACAATAAAAAAGACACAAAGCCTTTTTATGATGAGCTAAAGAGTTATTTTCAACGCGGCATAAGAAAAATAAAACGAAAATCATTAGATGTTTCATGGAATATCGGATTCATTGAAATGGATACCGATTTCCTAAGCAAAGACACATGGAACATCCGTTGGATGAAACACAGTTATAAAAACCGCTGGTTTGCAGACCCATTTATACTTAGAGCGACCGATAAAGAAATTATAGTATTAGTAGAAGAATTCTATGACCCAATAAACCGAGGAAGATTATCCAAGCTGACCATAGACAAGGATTCTTATGAACTGAAAAAGATAGATGTAATTTTAGAGCTGAGCAGCCACTTGTCATTCCCCGCTATCTTCAGAAGCAATAATAAGGTTTATATCTATCCGGAAAATTCAGCTCAAAACCATTTGAAGATTTACGAATTTGACGAGGAAAACAACACACTTATCCCCTACAAGGTTTTAATAGAAGAGCCTTTGACAGATGCGATTATTTCAACTGACTTTGATAGTTCATATCTATTCTCTACCAAACTGCCCATTCAAAACGGGAATAAATTATTTATCTACAAGTCCGATAAATGGGATGGAGATTACAAGATGATTCAAGCCATCGAGTTTCCAACTAATACAGCACGAAATGCAGGAAACATCTTTAAACATAACGGTAAAATCATCCGACCGGCACAAGACTGTAACGGAGCCTACGGTAAAGGACTCATATTCTATGAGATTTTTTGTTCTGATGAACATTTTACCTTTAAAGAGCTAAAATGCATATATCCTCAAAACACCATCTATGACCAAGGCATGCATACGTTTAATGCTTTTAATAACACCCTAGCAGCTATTGACGGAAGAAAATTCCGCAAGCCATTTATAAGCAAGTCCTTATTAGCTATCAACAAAACAATCAAGAAGATAAAATGAACAAGATACCTGTAGTATTTAGCATTGACCACAATTATGTCATGCAAGCTGGAGTCTGCATATTGTCTCTATTGGAGAGTTCGAAAAAAGAAGAATATTACGACCTCTTCATTCTAGGGGCAAACGACATTACAGAAACAGATAAAGGGCTATTAAGACAGACAATATCTGCCTATCATGCAGACATTCATTTCATAGAAATAGACAATCGTTTTGATAACACTTTTGAAGTTCGAAACATTTCCAAAGCAGCCTATTTCAGGCTTCTGATTCCTGATTTAATACCACAATACGATAAAATTATTTATTCTGATGTAGATGTTATTTTTCAGTCTGGACTACAAGAAGTTATGAATATAGACCTAAAGGATAATTATTTTGGTGGCATAAGAGCTATAGGGGCAGAGATTATAAAAAGCCATATCACGGGATTAGGACTGAAAGTTAACAGCTACATCAACTCGGGTTTCTTGCTAATCAATACCAAACTCCAACGCGAAGATCAGTTGTTTAATGAATTCCAGAAACTTTTAACTAAGAAGTTCCAATTTCAAGACCAGGACATGATAAACATCGTCTGCAAGGATCGCATTACTTTTCTTCCTCTAAAATATTGCTTCACCCAAAAAAGCTATGACTTATATTACACAGACCAAAAACGTTTATTTAATACTTTCTCCCCCAAGGAGGTAGAAGAAGCTTTTGCAGAAGGAATTATACACTATGAGGGGACTAATAAACCCTGGAATAGTTACTGCTATCGCTATGAAAACTGGTGGAATCATTATCAAAAATCTGTCTTTTATAATGAAAATTATCATTTTCAGACAGCGTATAAGATTTTACATCCGAAGTGGACACTAAAAGATGCTCTCCGGCTATTAAGAAACGTTATTCGAGGAGATTATAAATCATGACTATAAAGACACTTATTAGAAAAATCAAATATAAATACCTCTATCATACTGATGGAGTCAAAGCAGCACGCTTCTTAGGTGCAAAAGTTGGAAATCGATGTCGATTAATACACTGCACATTTAGTTCTGAGCCCTACCTTGTAGAAATGGGAAACCATGTTTCGGCTACACGCACACACTTTGAAACTCACGACGGAGGAGTATGGGTCTTTCGCGACCAATATCCAGAATGGGACAAAGTTGCTCCCATCAAAATAGGGAATAATGTATATATAGGAGAAGGATGCATCATCCTACCTGGAGTCCATATCGGCGATAATGTGATTATTGGTGCAAGAAGTATAATTTCCAAAGACATTCCCAGCAATTCTGTAGCTGTAGGAAGTCCTGCTAAGGTCATAAAGAGCATTGATGTGTATTTTGACAAGGTAAAAGACAGGGTCTACCCAACAAAAAAAATGTCTCCACAAGAAAAAAAAGAATATTATTCTCAATTGTTTTTACAAAAGTAATAGCATGAAAAAATTATTATTTGTCTCTACAACATTGGGTAAAGGAGGCGCAGAACGAATCATATCTTACCTACTCAATGAATTTGCAAAAGATCAAGATAAACAAGTAATCTTATTGCTTTTAAAAAAAGAAGGGAATACATACCTGAACAATGTTTCTCCTAACGTAAAAGTAATCAACCTCGATATAAAAAACAGAATACGCTATTCGGTTTTCACCATCGTTCGAAACATAATTTCCATACGCCCCAACATCTGTTATATCGGGCTTGACAAGCTGAACATCATGCTGGCCTTTTTCATTCCTTTCATGAAGCTATGGAAAATACGCTTCATCGTAAGAGAAACGAATGTATTGAGCCAACAATACAACTTCCGGAACCCACTCATCAAGCTGTCGTATAAGATTTTCTACAATACCTATAACAGTGTCATCGCCCAATCGATAGACATGCGCGATGACCTTGTCAATATATGGGGCATCAAAAAACAGAAAATCAACCTTATAAATAATCCCATTAATATAGAGGCTGTAATTACGAAAAGTTTAGCTACCAGCACTTGTGAGCTTCCGAAAGAAGAAGGAAAAATAAATTTTGTTGCCGTCGGAAGACTGGAACACCAAAAGGGATACGATATCTTGCTGCAACGAATGGCTGAGTTGGGTGAAAACCTTCCTTTCAATGTTTATATTTTAGGAGAGGGATCTTTGCTGTATGAAATAACCCGCACCATCAAGCAGTTCAAATTGGAAGAGTCTGTGAAACTTTTGGGATTCCAAAGTAATCCATACAGTATCTTGAAGCAGGCAGACGGAATCATCTTAAGTTCCAGACATGAAGGCTTTCCCAATGTCCTGCTAGAAGCAAATGCTTTAGGTATTCCTATCTTTAGTAATCAGTGCCCTGGTGGAATCAACGAAATCGTTATCGAAGGAGTAAACGGTGTCTCATGCAATTTCCAGTCGAAAACATCCTTCCAAAACGGGCTGGAGAATTTTATCACCACTCAATTTGATGCAGAGAAAATCAAACTAATGACCAAGAATCGATACGATATTTCCGTGATACTTCCTAAATACAGAAATGTCTTCAACCAAACAGAAGGAAAATGATTTACATCATCACCGCAAGTTTCATCCTGCTAATGGCTGTATGGTCGGTTGACAGACGAGCAAATAGAGCATATGTTGCATTAAGCATTTTTACAGCTGTATGTATCTTGACACTTTTCGCCGGTTCCAGAAAAATAGGTTTAGATTATGATACATATTTATATCACTTCCAAAAGGTTCCTCTTATATTTGAATATACCTGGACGGACAAATCAATAGAAATGGGCTATGAAATTGGGGTAAGCTTATGTAAAACCATATGCAATTCCTTCCATTTTTTCTTATTAATTTTCAGCCTTACTACCATTATTCTAGCTTTAATCTTATTCAAAAAATATTCCCCCTATGTGCTGCTGTCGTTTTTCATGTTTTTCGCCTATGCCTTTTACCCCCAAGTCATGGGGCAAATGCGGCAGCCTTTGGCTATCATTCTGGCTCTTTTGGCTATAATTCCACTACTAAGACAAAAGCGTATCAAGTTAGCTGTTTTATGGATTTTCTTCATAGGTTTTTTTTTCCATAAGGCAATACTATTCTTAATCGCTCCTGTATTCTTCCTAACATGGGATTTCAATAGAAAAAAGATAACCTACTTTTCAGCTATAAGTTTGACGCTCTATCTTTTATCCCCTATCTTATCAAAAATACTTATCCAAATTATTCCGCAAGGTTTTTATCTTTCAGATGCCTTAACTGCTTATTTGACATACAAGTCAATGGCTGTTAGCTTTTCAATGGGGATGCTTGAACGTGTAGGCATGTGTTTCATTTTATTTTACTATGCGTTCAAATATAACCTCTATAAACAAAACCAAACACTCAAGCTACTCATCAACATGTATTTTGTAGGAACATGTATGTATTTCTCATTCATCTCCTTGTCTGCTGAATTTGCATCTAGAGGAACTCTCGCATTGGTCTACCCTCTTTTCATAGCATTGCCACTTTTGCTAAAGCATGTAAACTTAAGAGACAAATACATCATATTGACAATCATTTGCGCATGGGGCATTTATCTGTCAATGAACGTGCTAAATGATGCCAGTGAATATATTCCATATAAATCTATCTTATTTTAAATAAAATGAAAAATAATGCTCTTATTTCGGTTATATTACCTCTATATAATGAGCCTGAAAGCTTGGCCAAGCAAGCTATTGACTCCATTCTCACACAAACTTACAGCAAGCTGGAAATTATCTTATTGCTTGATAATCCAGGCAATGATATTTTAAAGAACATTCTTTCAGAGTATAGTAAAAAAGACAAGCGTATTATTGTTGCTATAAACGAAAAAAACAAAGGTTTACCAGAGACCTTGAACAAAGGCATTGACATAGCAACTGGAGATTTTATCGCTCGCATGGATGGAGATGATATTTCAACAGCCGACCGATTAGAGAAACAACTGGCTTATATGCAAACACATCCCCAAACAGACTTGTTAGGCAGTGATGCTTTTGCTATCAATGAAGAAGGCAAATTAATTGGAGAGTATCACAAACTAGCCACTGATTATTCACAGAAAATGATGTTACGCCACATCTCTATCAACTTAATACACCCTACTTGGTTTGGAAAATCTAAGCTGTTTAAGCAATGCAAATACAGAAACTTTACCCATTGTGAAGATTATGACTTTATGATACGCGCCTATGCCTTAGGCTATCATTTTCATAACTTGAAAGAAAAGCTATTTTACGTCAGAATTCAACAAACAAGTTTGCGCTCTGTTTCTAGAAAATATGCGTATGAGCAATACATCAACACGCTGCGCGTAAAAAGCCAATTCAAAGAATTCAGAAAGAAGCATATGAAAAACTATCCCGAACTGCCGGAACTTACCTACGACCTCAACGACAAAGAGCGGTACCAGTCTACCATTTCTTTGCTCAATGAACTGCGGGAGGCCTTCTTTCAAAAACAATTTGTAAAATTTATCAATCTGTTTATAAAAATTGCACGAAAGGACTTTCGTCCACTTGCTTTCAGAATCAAGGTCTTTACCTTGTCGAAGGTATTGGTTCTTGCCGAAAAAATCAAATTAGCTGAATTACTATCTAAATAAATAATTTTATGAAAGTATTAGTCACTGGAGCTGCCGGATTTATCGGAAGCTATGTTTCTTTGCGGCTATTAGAACAAGGAAATGAAGTAGTAGGATTAGATAACATCAATGATTATTATGATCCTAATCTAAAATACGGTCGTCTAAATGAATTAGGGATAAAACAGGAAAACATAAGCTGGTATAAATTTACCCCCAGTGAGAAATTCTCCTCATTCCGCTTTATCCGAATGAACTTGGAAGATACCCAAGCCATGCAGATGCTTTTTGCAAACGAAGGCTTTGACTGTGTATGTAACTTGGCTGCTCAGGCTGGCGTACGCTATTCTATTCAAAATCCGTATGCATATGTGGAAAGTAATGTGGATGGTTTCTTAAATATATTGGAAGGTTGCCGCCATAACCAAGTGAAGCATCTGGTTTACGCAAGTTCAAGCAGTGTATACGGATTGAACGGAAAAGTTCCCTTCTCGGAAGACGACAGCATTGCCCATCCAGTCAGTTTATATGCTGCTTCGAAAAAGTCAAACGAGCTGATGGCTCATGCGTACAGCCATCTGTATAATATCCCTTCTACCGGACTCCGTTTCTTTACAGTCTATGGTCCGTGGGGACGTCCGGACATGTCTCCCTTCTTGTTTGCTGATGCTATTCTAAACCATCGTCCTATTAAGGTATTCAACAACGGGGATATGTTACGCGATTTCACTTATATTGATGATATTGTAGAAGGTGTATTGAAGGTGATTGCTCATACTCCTGCAGCCGACCCGAATTGGAATGCCGAGCACCCCTCGCCTGCCTCTTCTTCTGCTCCGTATAAGATCTACAACATCGGAAACTCTCAGCCGGTTAAGTTAATGGATTTTATCCGCGCCATTGAAACTTCCATCGGAGAAGAAGCTGAAAAAATCTTCTTGCCCATGCAGCCGGGAGATGTATACCAAACTTATGCCGACACGTCCCGATTAGAAAAAGAATTAGGGTTTAAGCCCAACAAAGACCTGAATCAGGGTGTCAAGGAAACCATCGACTGGTTCCGTAAATTTTATCATATTTAATCTTTAAAATACTTAAAATCATGAATATAGCAATTGTTGGTACAGGATATGTAGGTCTTGTATCAGGAACTTGTTTTGCAGAAATGGGTGTCAATGTAACTTGCGTTGACGTAAATGAACAGAAAATACAGGCTTTGCTGAGTGGAAATATTCCCATTTATGAGCCGGGGTTGGACGAAATGGTTCTGAGAAACCACAAAGAAGGAAGATTACATTTTACTACTGACATTACCACATGTCTTAATGAAGTAGATATTGTATTCAGTGCAGTAGGTACTCCACCAGATGAAGACGGTAGTGCCGACTTAAAATATGTATTGGAAGTGGCACGCACTGTAGGTAAAAACATGAATAAATACCTTGTACTGGTTACCAAGTCAACCGTTCCGGTAGGTACGGCAAAGAAGGTAAAGCAAGCCATTCAAGAAGAACTCGACAAGCGTGGTGTAACGATTCCTTTCGATGTGGCAAGTAATCCTGAGTTCTTGAAAGAGGGAGCAGCTATCAACGATTTCATGAGTCCTGACCGAGTAGTGGTAGGTGTTGAGTCGGAAAAGGCAAAAGAAATTATGACACGCCTGTATCGTCCGCTCATGCTGAATAACTTCCGGGTTATCTTTACAGATATTCCTTCTGCTGAAATGATTAAATATGCTGCAAACTCCATGCTTGCAACTCGCATCAGTTTCATGAATGACATTGCCAACTTATGTGAATTGGTGGGAGCTGATGTAAACATGGTTCGTAAAGGTATTGGGGCTGATACACGCATTGGAAATAAATTTCTTTATCCGGGATGTGGATATGGTGGTTCTTGCTTCCCCAAAGATGTAAAAGCTTTAATCAAGACTGCCGAAAAGAATGGCTATGATATGAAGGTTTTAAAAGCGGTAGAAGATGTAAACGAAGCTCAGAAGAGCATTCTGTTCAAAAAACTCTCCAAACACTTCAACAATGAGTTAAACGGAAAAAGAATTGCAATTTGGGGATTAGCTTTCAAACCAGAAACAGACGACATGCGTGAAGCTACATCGCTTGTGATGATTCAAAAACTGATTGAAAGCGGATGCAAAGTCAGAGTCTATGACCCGGTAGCCATGGATGAATGTAAAAGAAGAATTGGAGATATTGTAGAGTATGCTACAGACATGTATGATGCTGTTCTCAATGCAGATGCTTTATTGCTCTTAACTGAATGGAAACAATTCAGAATGCCTAGCTGGGGAGTTATCAAAAAGTCTATGAACAAGCCCATTCTGATTGATGGACGTAACATCTACGACAAACATGAAGTAGAAGAGGCTGGATTTAGCTACATGTGCATTGGAAAATAATAAATTTATGTTTTCCGTTCTTTTATCAATCTACAAAAAAGAACACCCCACCCACCTCAAGCAAAGCCTCGACAGCTTATTCGCTCAAACCTTACTTCCCACTGAGGTCGTTTTGGTCAAAGATGGACCATTGACACCCGAGCTTGACAGTGTTATTGCGGAATATGTACAGAAATATCCCGTAATAAAGCCTGTGCCGTTGGCTCAAAACGGGGGATTGGGAAAGGCTTTGAATGAGGGGTTAAAGCATTGTTCTTTTGATTTGGTCGCCCGTATGGATACGGACGACATTGCCAAGCCTATGCGGTTTGAGAAACAAGTTGAAGTGTTCCGTCTGCACCCGGAAGTGGATATCTGCAGTGCATGGATTGATGAGTTTGAGGGAGACACCTCACATATCCTGTCTTGCCGGAAACTTCCTGAGCATCATAAGGAAATAGCAAAATATGCAAAGAGCCGGTGTCCGCTGAATCACCCGGTGGTGATGTTCCGCAAAAAGGCAGTGACGGATGCCGGCGGTTACCTTCATTTCCCGCTGCTGGAGGACTATTTCTTATGGGTGCGCATGCTGATGAACGGGTGTAAATTCTATAATATCCAGGAAAGTCTGCTTTACTTCCGCACCTCGCCCGATATGTTCAAACGACGCGGAGGGTGGAGCTATGCCATGAATGAAATCCGTTTTCAGCTTATGCTGCACCGGATGCATTTCACTTCTTTAGCTCTTTGTTTAAAGAATATAAGTGTACGCTTCGTCGTTCGTCTTATCCCTAATGGCATCCGAAAGTTTATCTATCAGCGTATGCTCAGAAAATAATTCCTTTTTTCTGCCTGTTTCTCACCACTTATCTGTGGTACGGGGTGAAAAAGTCCATCAAATAATTTCTCCTACAACAACCTCTTATTTTGAAATATTTTCGTTATCTTTGTTTGTTACAAAAATACAAGACGAATGAGTCGCTTTTCAGACCAAAATGCAGTTTAAAAGTATGAATACCGATATTTCCATCCGGATTGACAGAGTTCTGGATTTTTATGATGTTCCTCAGCTTTTTACCGCAAGAGATGCCTTTGATACGTTATATCTCTGCCTGCTGTATGAAGACAGCCCGGAATGCAGATATACTGCCATACGCATATCGGGAAGGAAGCTTGACTGCTTTCTGACCGGGAAGACGGACTTAAGGGAGCTGTTTTTACATCCGGAAACTCCTGATGAATACTTTGAAGTATCGGTTCATGACAAGCTGTTCAAGATTTCAGGAAAGGTGAATGCTCCTATCCCGGAAGCACGCCTCCCTCAGGAAGGATATACAGCATACGCTGAAGAAAAGGAAAGCGTGGTTATCCACATTCCTGCAGCCGATAAGGGGTTGCTGAAGGAGCTGGTAAGGAAGTTCGGATGGGCATGTATGTAGCATACGAAATAATAAAATCATAACCATATGGACGCATTGATATTTTTATTTTCAGCCATGTTGGTATTTGGCATAGGCTTCCTGCTCTGGA
>OGRS01000137.1_pt1 | contig 78160 bp, 73 predicted proteins | sample 1553561 | NCBI WGS metagenome assembly OGRS01 (sample SAMEA2580103, study PRJEB22360) | human gut metagenome | biome: human gut; feature: human-associated habitat; material: faeces | place: Denmark | collected 2008/2010
GAGCAAAATTCCACCGCTGCGTTTTCGGTTGCTTATTTATTTTTTATCATATACTCAAAATCTACAGTTGGCCAACTTACAAAATTAAAATTTAGAATGTTACATCCTTACCATAATAAATACATTCCAATATCTTTTCCATATCCTCAACAGATGTTTCTCTCGGATTAGATCCCGTACAAGCATCTCCAACCGCTCTCTCTGCGATCATATGCTTCTTCTCAAGAAATTCGTCTTCATTTACGCCAAATTCCTTCAGATTAGACACAATATGAAGACTTGTTCTCAGATCTTCTACTGCTTTGATCAGTGATAAAGTCAGTGCTTTATCAGTCACTCCAGGAAGTCCTAATTTTCTTGCGATCATTGCGAATCTGTCTTCACAGACTTTGGCATTGTACTGAATAACATATGGAAGATAGATTGCATTGGCACATCCATGAGGAATATGTCCTGTATCAAAGACTGCTCCTGTCTTATGTGCCAAGGAATGTACGATTCCAAGCAACGCGTTGGAGAATGCCATTCCTGCTAAGCACTGTGCGATATGCATATTCCCTCTTGCCTGCATATCTCCTTCATAGGATGCTTTCAGGTTATCAAAGATCATCTCAATCGCATGGATCGCTAATGGATCTGAGAATGGGGAATGTAATCCTGCAACATATGCTTCGATCGCATGGGTTAAGGCATCCATTCCTGTATGTGCCGTTAATGTCTGTGGCATTGTCTCTGCAAGTGATGGATCTACGATCGCTACATCTGGTGTGATCTCGAAATCAGCCAGTGGGTATTTGATTCCTGTGCTGTAATCTGTGATCACTGAGAATGCTGTTACCTCTGTTGCTGTTCCTGAGGTTGATGGAATTGCGATAAAGGTTGCTTTGTTACGAAGTGGTGGAATGGTAAATGGATCTTTGATATCATCAAAGGTTGTCTCTGGATGTTCATAAAATACCCACATTGCCTTTGCTGCATCGATTGGTGATCCTCCACCCATTGCAATGATCAGGTCTGGTTCAAATTCCTGCATCACTTTGGCACCTTTCATAACTGTCTCTACGGATGGATCTGGTTCGATTCCTTCGATCAGTTTTGTCTCAATTCCTGCTTCCTTCAAATATTCAACGACCTTGTCAACAAATCCAAAACGTTTCATGGACCCGCCACCCAGGCACAATACTGCTTTGTTTCCTTTGATTGTTTTTAGTGTCTCTAATGCATTTTCTCCGAAGTATAAATCTCTTGGTAATGTAAATCTTGCCATAACTAACATCTCCTTTACCTGGATGACCGAAATTGAACCTTTTCTTATATATCCAACATTTGAATATCCGATTTCAATCGATTGTTTCGCTACAAATACATTGTACATCATTGTTAAAATTTTATCAATACTTTTCTTGCAGCTTTTTGCTATTTATACTTTCGACACTTTCATCATTCATATATAAACAACAAAAAAGAACCTTGTACCATCACAAGATCCTTTTCTCTTTCGTATATTTTTATTTATGTCCTCGGACTTTTAAATATTCCTCTAATCCATGTCTTCTCAACTTACATGCTGGACATTCTCCGCATCCATCACCCATCACTCCATTATAACATGTCAGAGTTTCATTTCTTACAATATCAAAGACGCCTAATTTATCAGCCATCTCCCATGTCTGTTTCTTGTCAATCCACATCAATGGCGTGATCACTTCAAACTCGTAATCCATGGCAAGTGTTAATGTTGTTTCTAAAGATGAGATAAAGACATGGCGGCAGTCTGGATATCCACTGAAATCACTCTGGGAAACACCCGTTACTAACACATGAATATCTCTTTGTTTTGCAAAAACAGCTGCAAATGTTAAGAATAACATATTTCTTCCATCAACAAATGAATTTGGTGTTCCTTCTTCTGGTGCTTCATGATCCACTTCCATATCCACTCTGGTAAGAGAGTTTGGTGCTAACTGATTTAACAATCCCATATCCAGGATATGATGTTCTACACCGTGTTCTTTACAGATTTTCTTTGCACATTCAAGTTCCTTGGAATGTCTCTGTCCATAGTTAAATGAAAGCGCGATCACTTCATCATATTTCTTCTTTGCCCAGAAAAGGCATGTTGTGCTGTCTTGTCCACCGCTGAATACAACAACGGCCTTGTTTGGTTTTGCCATTTTGCTTCTCTCCTTTTCTTATTTTCCTGCCTGCATCATGAAATGCCATTTTAATGTGGAGTCTGTGTCAAATGCTCCTCGAAGTGTTGTTGTTACTGTCTTGGCATTTTGTTTTTTGATCCCTCTTGCACTCATACAGCTATGACACCCTTCAATATAAACAGCTACATCTTCGCTTCCTGAAACTTCCATGATGATCTCTGCAATATCACTTCCGATCCTTTCCTGAAGCTGTAAACGTTTTCCAACCATATCACAGATTCTTGCAATCTTGCTAAGTCCTAATACTTTGTCTTTTGGCAGATATGCCACAGAGACTTTCATATCATACATTAATGCCATATGATGCTCACAATAACTAAAGATATCAATATCTTTTACGATCACCATGTCTTTATGATCTTTGACACTTAGATCATCTTCAAATGTCTTTGAAAACATCTGTGCAATCTCATGATTGCTGTAATTCATTCCTTCAAAGACTTCTTCATACATTTTTGCTACACGATCTGGTGTTTCCTTTAATCCTTCACGGTCCGGATCATCTCCAAGTGCAACAAGGATACCTCTTATATGTTCCTTGATCGCTTCTTTATCGATTGCCATAGTATTTCCTCCTATACACCTGTCTTGTCAGGATCCCATACAACTTTATGAATCTGAATCTGGAATCTGACTTTATTAAGCTTGTTTTCTTTCATAAACTCGACGATTTCTTCTGGTTCAATCTTACCAAATACAGGGCTGAAGTATACGATTGCTTTTTCACAAAGTCTGAATCGTTCCATGATTTCTTTCGCCCTGTTTAAATCCTCTCTGCTTCCAATAACAAATTTGACAACATCCCATGGTTTTAAATATTCCATATTTTCAAGGCACATATTCTCTTCCATATTGCTGGATGGAAGTTTATAATCCATTGTCATTGTCAGTCTGTTGTCTCTTTCTTTATAATATCTGATCGGTACACTTCCATTTGTCTCAATCTCAATCTCAACTTTTGGCATCATCAAGATACTTCCGATCAGTTCTGACACATTTTCATCAAGAAGAGGCTCTCCACCTGTTAATGTAACAAGTTCGACTCCTGCTTCTTTGATTCTTTCTACAATCTGCGGTGCCGTCAATAATTCACATCTTGCATCTCTTTTATTGGCCCATGTTGTATCGCAGTAAGAGCAGTTTAAGTTACATCCTTTCAGTCGGATAAACATGGCAAGACGGCCTGCTTTCTTCCCTTCTCCGTTGATACTTACAAAGGTTTCGACTACTTTAAATGTTTCCATCTCATTTACTCCCCATATGCTGCCATATTGTTTGGTGTCTCATAAACTTTCGCTAACTTAACATCATATCCGATTTCTTTCACTCTATCATAAAAATATTTTGCAAAACTCTCTGCAGTTGGACGAAAATCTATGAAAATCATTTTGAAATTTTCCTCTTTCAATGCTTCTACTGTCTTCTCTTTTAATGTTCCATCTTCTATGATCAGACTATGATCAAACTCATCTGCTAATTTTTTAATATCATCTTTTAACTGTCCAAAATCGACAACCATTCCTCGAATCTGCCCTGTCTGTTCTAATGTTTCACTTTGTACGGTAACTTCTAATTTCCAACGGTGACCGTGGATGTTGCTGCATTTTCCTTCATAGCCCGATAAAAAATGAGCTGAATCAAAGGATGCATGTGTTGTTAACTGATACATTTTCTTCTTTCCCTTCTACATATATTTACAATCAAAAAAGGATACAAGCACGCGTACCTGTATCCTGAAAATCTTCTTCTCAGTCCTAGTTTTGTTTATAGACAGGATGGTACGAATGAACTGTCTTTGATTCCTAAAATCTTATCTAGTATATCATTGTTTTATCAAAATAGCAAACAGAGATTGCAAAATTTCACAATCTCTGTTTACTTATTATAAATATTACTTATGAAAATATGAGGAATTAATTTATTGTAAATGGGTATTTACAATCTTATTTATTTAATGGTTTCTTTGTAAATGACATAACGATCATTCCAATAACTGCACCAACTGCTACAGAAATTAAGTACTGTACTGGATTCGTGATAACTCCGATAACAAAGATTCCACCGTGTGGTGCTGGAAGTCCACATTTAAATGCCATGGATAACGCACCTGCTACTGCAGATCCTACGATACATGGTGGCAGGATATGGATTGGATCTCCTGCTGCAAATGGGATAGCTCCTTCTGTAATGAATGATAATCCCATGATGTAGTTTACAACACCAGATTTTCTTTCATTCTCTGTAAAACGATTCTTGAAGAATGTTGTACAAAGTGCGATCGCAAGTGGAGGTACCATTCCTCCGGCCATAACAGCTGCCATGATCGCATACTGCTCTGGACCTGCATTGGCTACTGTTAACTGTGCTGTACCAAATACATACGCTGCTTTATTAAATGGACCACCCATATCGATGGACATCATTGCTCCAAGGACTGCCCCTAAAAGAATAGAACTTGTTCCACTCATAGATGATAAGAAGTTATTCAGTCCTGTATTGATCGCTCCAACAACTGGATTAACTGCGATCATAACAACACCCATGACTAAAATACCACAAACCGGGAATAGTAAGATTGGTTTTAACCCTTCTAATGCACTTGGTAATTTATCAAACAGTTTTCTTAATAAAACCATGATATATCCGCCAACGAAACCTGCAAATAATGCTCCGATAAATCCAGAGGAAACGGCTTTGGCAGAATCATATGCCATGATATTTGCAAATGTATAACCACCATTCGCTAATGCTCCACCAACGAAACCGATTGCTAATCCTGGGCGGTCTGCAATGCTCATTGCGATAAATCCAGCTAAGATTGGAAGCATAAATCCAAATGCCTGTTCACCGATCGTCTTTAATAATGCTGCAAGTGGTGTATTCTTACCGAAGTTCGCTGGGTTGATTGCCTGATTATCTACTAAGAATGCAAGAGCGATTAGGATACCTCCACCAATAACGAATGGAAGCATATGAGATACACCATTCATCAGATGTTTATAAATCTGACGTCCAACACTTTCACCTTCTGCGCTATCTTCTTGTGCTGCTGCTCCTGAATGATGATATGTTGGTGCTTTCTTATCTAAAATTGTCTGAATCAGTTCTTCTGGTTTATTAATTCCGTCCGCTACTTTTGTCTGAAGAACCTGTTTTCCATCAAAACGTGCCATCTCAACGTTCTTATCTGCTGCTACGATGATTCCGTCACAATTTTCAATCTCTTCTTTTGTTAAGACATTCTTTGCTCCACCTGAACCATTTGTCTCAGCTTTTAATGTAATTCCCATCTCTTTTGCTTTATTCTCAAGAGATTCTGCTGCCATGAATGTATGAGCGATTCCTGTTGGGCATGCTGTAACTGCAAGAACTCTGATCGTTCCATCGTCTGCTTTCTCTTCTTGTACAGCAGGTTTCTCTTCTTCCTTCGCTGCCTCTTCTGGGAATTTTTCTGTTTCTTTCTTGTCGATCAATGCAAGATATTCTTCCTTGCTTGTTGCCTTCAATAAGCTGTCCTTAAATACTGGATCCATTAAGATCACAGATAATCTTGACAATGCCTCTAAATGCACGTCGCTTCCTTCTGCTGGTGCTGCGATCATGAAAAATACATCAGATGGTTCTCCATCCATTGCTTCATAATCAACTCCGTCTGGTACTGTCATGGAAGCTAATCCAGCCTTAGTCACTGCTTTGTTCTTAGAATGAGGAATTGCAATCCCTCCTCCAATACCAGTTGTTCCATTGGCTTCTCTTGCTAAAATACCTTTCTTGTATTCTTCGCGATCTGTGATGTTCCCGCCCTTGACCATTAAATCAACCAGATGATCAATTGCTTCTTCTTTGCTATTAACCTTCACACCAAGATCAATCGTTGCATCCTGCAACAGCTCTGTAATTCTCATACAGGTCATCCTCCTTTTCCAAAATAAAAAACGCCAAAATCAATCATTTATTTCTTTTTTTTCTTCATTATATCACAGTTTCAGTCAAAATCAATCATTTTAAACCATTTTCTTTCATGTTGAAAAAAGAAATATTAAAAAGCATACCTCTTTTTAATATTTCCCTTCATCTCATCTTAATTTTTATTTCACTTTGATCGCCCAACGCATCTTTGTTGATTTGGCTCTTCCATTCTGAGCACATTCCTCTTTTGATGGACGAATAACGTCTTTGGCTATATCACTGTAGATTCCTGCTTTCTTCCCATACTTAAACGCATGTTTTACAAGTCGGTCTTCTCCAGAGTGAAATGTAAGGATTGCAACCTTTCCACCTGGTGCTAATGCGTCTGGAAGTTTCTCCAATAATTCTTCTAATACTTCAAACTCGCTGTTTACATCAATACGCAAAGCCTGAAATGTTCTCTGGCAGGATTTTTTAACTGCTTCTTTTCGCTCTTTTTCCGGCAAGAAGTTTAATGCTCTTTCAATGACATCTTTAAGATCCGTTGTTGTCTTGATCTTCTTTCCTCGTTTCATCGTTGCAACGGTTTCTTTTGCAATCTGTTTTGCATACGGCTCATCCGCATTTTCAATGAGCATCCCTTCAAATTCTGCCTTTGTGATATCTTCTAAGCGCTCTGCCGCTGAAATTCCTTTTTCTGGATTCAGTCTTAAATCTAATGGTCCTTCAAATTTATAAGAAAATCCTCTTTCCGGATTATCAATCTGCATGGAGGATACGCCAAGGTCGGCTAAAATGAAATCGAATGGTCCAACTTCTTCAGCTACCTGATCAATATTAGCAAAATTAATATGCTTGATCGTTAAGATATCTTCTCCAAACCCTGCGTCATGCAGACGTTTCTCTGTCTTTACAGATTCGATCGGGTCTACATCTAATGCGTAGATATGACCTTTGCCCTGTAACTTTTCTAACATTCTTCTTGTATGTCCGCCATATCCTAAGGTTGCATCCAATCCTTTTTGTCCCGGCTGGATGTCAAAAAATTCAAGAATTTCTTTTACACAGATGGAAATGTGCATTCCTGCCGGCGTGCTTCCTTTACGAATGACTTTTTGAATCGTATCTCCGTATTTTTCTGGATTTAGTTCTTTATATTTTTCTTCGAATCTTCTTGGATGAGTCCCTTTGTATCTGACTCTTCGTTTGTGTTTCTTTTCTGATTGCTGTTGTTCCATTGTTTTCTACCTTTCTTTGTTATAATCAGGTTAATCTAAGATCAGGACATTTTTTCCTTCAAATGCAAAACCATAAGCTTTGATATTATTTTCATTGATTCCTGCTTTGATCAACTCTTCTTTGTATTTCTTCTCTTTGATCTGTTCTAATGCATTTCCTCTTTCACGATTTGATTTTATCTCATAGCGGTCTATTAATTCTACCAGAAGTCCAAGTACAAATCCATGGTAAAACCGCTCCGGTTCATATAAGCATTCATTGCTTCTATATCACCAACTAACATAGCTTTGATAAATGCATTATAATCTCCACCTGTTTTTGAAAACCAGTTCTTTACCATATGCGCAAACATTACTTGCACTTCAAAGTTTGTTAACCTTAATCGATAGAGTTGTTTCCAGCTTAAGTAATTAGATTCATCTTTTATCTTTTCCTCTACCTTCAGATAGCCACTCGCAAGCAGAAGACTCCAGATTGCTGTTTCTTCAATATCTAACTGATCATACACAATCTGCTCATCTAATTCTGTAACAATCTCTTTTCCACTTAATAATAACTCGAAAGATTTTTTTACCTGTGTATTCCCCTCGCGGATCAACTTGCCAACTAAAGAATTACTGCTTGTATTTGCCCAATATGGTCTTACTTCTTTTTATCCAAATAATTAATAATGGACCATGGGTTATATATATCTTTTGCATTTCCAAAACGAAATCCATCATACCAGCGTTTTACTTCTTCTTTTTTACCTTCTAAGCCATATTCTTTGAGAGCTTTTATAACTTCATTCTGCGTAAAACCAAACTTATCCTCATATTTCTTTGAAGTCATTGTTACCACTTCCAGATTATTAAGATCGGAAAAGATGGATTCTTTGCTGACTCTTGTAATTCCCGTCATGATTGCTCTTTCCAAATATGGATTTGTCTTAAATGTAGAGTTTAATAACGCTCTGAGCACTCCCATCAAATCTGGCCAGAATCCGCCTACATAGGCTTCCTGAATCGGTGTGTCATACTCGTTTAATAAAATAATCGTTTTCTTTCCATAATAGCGGCTTAGATAATCTGACATTTTTCGAATAGCATCAGAAATCATGCTGTCATTCATTTTGGTTGAAATCTGTTTATATTCTTCTTTCTCATTATCTGTCAGCGAATCCGTATGAAGAAGAAAAATATTTTTATTATAAAGCTCTTGCATGATGCGGCAAATGCTTTCTCTTGCCTGTTCGTAAGTATTTTCTTTTACATTTGCAAAGCTTAGAAATATAACACTGGGTATGTTCCTTGAATTTCTCTGTATTCTTTGTATTTCCAAATGCTTAGTCCTTCGAATAATTCCGCTCTTTGGGCATATTCTACTGAGAAGAACTTTTCAAGCATACTCATATTTAACGTTTTTCCAAAACGTCTGGGGCGGGTGATCAACGTAACTGCGTCATCAGATTCCCACCATTCTTTGATAAATTCAGTTTTATCAATATAAAAATTGTTCTTTCTTCGGACGGTTTCAAAATCTTGATGTCCGATGCCGACAACTCTTGCCATGTTGATTCCTCCTTTATACTGTAACTTCCGCATTCTGCTTAATCTGATCAATCACTGTCATGATCTTCATTGCGATATCCATATCATTTTCAAAAATCTGTACAATACTTCCGACACTTCGAAATGGCTCATCCATCATAACTCTACGGTCTTCGATCATTCCATTTACAGAGATATAATCAACGATCAAACGTACAAAACGAATCTGATCAGCATTTAGTTTCTCCTCATTTAAAAATTCATTAAATGCCTCATTTGCTGCCTGTCGATCCATTCCTGTGATTTTTCTTACAAGAATTCCAACTGGTGTATCCCCATATTCTTTTGTATAATCTTCTTTTGATCCTAGTTCCTGCCAAAGAATTCTCTCCAGTTCCTGCATATCACTTTTTTTGTAATGGCTGGTTATTTCGTAATTTACACACTGCCATGTTATCTTGATGCTCTTTTAAATAGAATTCTACCTTTTTGCGATAATTTTCTAATCGATTTCCCATCTCAATTGGTGTGTTTTCCTGATATTCTATTACTTGATCTGCAAAATCTGTATAAACGATTCTCTGTGTCTTTTTTGGTAAAAACTGAATCAGATCTCTAAGTGCTTCCCTGACTACATCCATTTCCAGAATAAATGCTTTTTCCCAGAATTCATTTGTCTGTACCTTATCCAAAATATATTTTTGCTCTTTGATCTGTGGCACGGAATCCTGCATTAAAGATAGTTTCTCTGCAATACCAACAACTGCTCCAATATTTTTCGAAGGATTCTTTCGTTCCAACATTGCAAGTTCAATACTATACATCAGATAATCAAATCTTCGTGCCAATTCATTTTCCTTCTCAGCCTCTATAATTGGTGCGATATGTTTCTTCAGGTCAGCCATTGCTTCTGTCTCAAGAATATCCCATGATTTCTGTTCTCGATATCGAAGGACATATTTCAAATGATGTTTTACAATGAAACTTTCGTTATTCAGATCACTTATCGCTTGTATTAATTCTTTCACTAATGTATTTCGATATTCTCTGAAATCCTCGTCTTTTTGATAGCCTGTATCTTGTAATTCTCTTGCAATCCTTGCTTTGCATAAAAAGATCTTCTCGGACAATGTTTCTATAAAACCACTGTCTTTTCCATGCGGATTGACTCTGAAATATTCGAAGTTATTACAATAATCAAAAATCAGGAATTTTTCTTTATCCATTTCAGGACCTAGTAAATCTTTGCAAAGTCTTGTTCCTCTTCCGATCATCTGACAGAATTTTGCATAACTTCTGACTTTCTTAAAAAATACAAGATTCAAAATCTCTGGAACGTCAATTCCTGTGTCCAGCATATCTACGGATACTGCAATCTGAGGCATCTTGTCCTTTTCTTCGAATTGTTCAATCAAATGTTCGGACTCTTTGATGCTGTAATCAATCTGTTTGATAAAATGACTGCCTTTCTCTGGAAAAAGCTTCTGAAAACGCTCGACAATTGCCTTCGCATGTTTGCTGTTTCTTGCAAAAATAATTGTCTTTCCCAATTTATCTCCGCCTTCTACCTTTAAACCTTCTCTCATCAGATAGGTTAGCACAAGATCAATCGTGTCTTTATTAAACAGCCAGCGATTTATAGCTGTATTCGGAATATCTTTCTCTACATTCTCATCATCATCGAATTCATCGTCAAATGCTTCTTTTTCTTCTTCGGATAACTGATCATAGTGGATTCCTTCTTCCATGATCTTTGTCTTATATTCTCTTGTCCGATAATCAACCAGATATCCTTCTTTTACTGCTTCATCAAGTTCATACGCATACGTTGGAACGCCTCGCTCCAGATCAAAGATCGTATAAGTGTTTTTATCAATCTCATCTTTCGGTGTTGCTGTCATTCCAAGTAAAACCGCATCGAAATAGTGAAAGATTTCCTGATATTTCTTATAAATACTTCGATGACTTTCATCTACAATGATCAGATCAAAATGCGCTGGTGTAAATAATTTTTTTCCATCCTTTTTCTTCGTTTCATCGATTGCATTTAGCATCGTTGGATATGTCGAAAATATCATTCTGCTGCTTTCTGGATCTTCTTTATTTTCAAGTAAATTGCATACTGTCAGGTCTGGAAGGAGATTACTGTAACTCTTCTTTGCCTGAGAAACTAAAGCTTTACGATCTGCTAAGAATAAAATATTCTTTACATAATTATGTCTGCGAAGTACGTCTACCAGACTGATACTAACCCTTGTCTTTCCTGATCCTGTTGCCTGTACTAACAACAGCTTTCTATGATGATTCATGATAGATTCACATAAGACTGTCACGGCCTCTTTCTGATATGGTCGGTTTGTAATTTTATCTTGAATCTCTAAATGAATCAAAGGCTTTTTGCTTGTTCTTTGATCCACCATTCGCTGCAGATCTTCTTTTGTGAAAATACCTGAAACAACTCGCTGTGGATCATCCTGTGCATCATCAATGATCTGCATTTCAAAACCATTTGTTACAAAAATGATTGGTCTTTGCTGGTATTGATTTTCCAGACAATCCGCATATAATTTGGCCTGATGGCTTCCTTTCATCGGGTCTACACTGCTTCGTTTTGCCTCAATAACTGCCAGTGGTTTCCCATTCTTACCATATAAGACATAATCTGCATATCCTTTTCCTGTACTATTGGGCATTCCTATAACTGGTACTTCAATCAGACAGTCCTTGCCTACAGTCCAACCTGCTTCTGCCAAATCAAGATCAATGTATTTTCTTCTTGTCTCTGCCTCTGTATCTTTATCCACTTCATAACTTCGTCCAGTTTCATTTTCCTCACGAAGTTTGGTCATCTGTGCTCTTAGCTTCTCATTTTCCTTGATTGCTTCTTCTAATTTCTGATCTTTTCCGCTTAGTTCTTTTTGAAGATTTTCTAATTCTTCCTTTGTTTTTTTCTCTTTTCCGGCATCTGGCAGCAGACTCATATCATAATGGCGATTTATATAGTTTTCACCATAACAGTAATCAATCCATTTACAGAACTGGAAAATACAGCGTAGAGAAAGTACCGCTGCATCGTATTTTACGTTGGTATTTGTATGTACTGCAACATTTCCAAGCTTAATCGTGTATTTTAGCATATCGAATAATTTAGGCTGGATCAGCTTGCGGAAAGAATATTCGTGAATCAGGCTGGATATATTATCTCGATATGGCATGGTCAGAGCATCATCGTGAACGTATACCCATCGCACTGCGAGTTCTAAGGCTCGCCTTGACAAGATTGCTGCTGTTGACGGAGATATGGCGATGCTTCGTTCCGCTTCTGCTGCCTGCATCACAAAGTCTTTGAAACGATCTGTCTGTGCTAGAAAGTCAAAATTCGTCTGCATGTGGTTTCCCTCCCCCTTATTTTTCCTGATTCTTTGGTGTTTGGTCTTGGTTTTATTATACTCTGTGTGTTGTGGGTGGCGCAATATAGAAATTTGTGGATGACAAACTTCGATTTGTCTATTCGTTCAAGAAACATTAGATACTTCTGTTGCAGATCTATTGGCGGAACAATCATTCTTCTTTGTTTCAAAGAATTAAACTCTATGTTATCAGCTGTTACAGCCCTAACACCAGACAAAATATCTTTTTCTTGCATCTTAAATTGAACAGCTAAAAACCTCGTCAAAATTCTTTCTCCTGGTATAAATACTTTTAAATCTTGATTAACTGTTATAGGAACTTTATTCACTGCAACTGGCAATGTATGTTTTAAAATTCCACTTCTAATAACCATAATTACTGAATTCACAGGAACCAAACGTGCAGTACTATTATCTACACCTAATTGATTAATTTTAATCTGACTATCTTTCAATACATCTGTCTTCATGTCTTTAGCTGATACCCATGGTATATTGCCATCTTTATAATATTCTGGATGAGCTTTAGAAGGTGTTCCACCTCCATATATCTCTTTGCATAAATTTTTTACTGTATCTGTTTCCCATTTTTTATCATTGTATACAGCGTCACCAAAGAGTTCTACAAATCGGCTTTGGATCAAATTATCTAATAAATTTAATTCTTTTTTTGCTTTTTCCCTTATTTCGATAATTTTATTCAGTTGCTGTACTATTTTTTTCTGTTCTACTATATTTCTTAATGGTATTTTCATTTTTTTCATTGCAGTTTGAGTAATTTTTTTTCTTGTTGCACCATTAACCATCCCATCAATTTTATAAAACATAAGCGAATAACATAGATAATCAACATCTATTTCCTCTTTAGGCTTTAGTACATGTGCATGATTATTTACCCAGCATTTTCCTGAAACTCTGTATGCTATAGGTTTCTCTTTTGATCCAAAATTACCACCATCCTCAGCTAACAATACTAGCTCATCATCAAAAATATAATTATCCACATAATCTTGTATTCCGTTTGCACCATAATATGGATATTTACCTTCTTTTCTATCTGATGCCGTTATGGGAATCCTCATTGAATCCAAAATCTCACAACATTCCTCAACACGTGTATATTTCAATTTTTCCATTCTTCATTCCTTGCAAATTCAAATTTCTCTATCTACTAATCATCATTTTCTTCCAACATTTTCCTTAATTCCACCAGATTCTTATGAATCTCCACCTCTAATTCCTCAATATCTTTCAATATTTCCTCTGTTGGTGGATACTCTACCGGAATATACTCGATCTCTTTATATTTATTAATAGAAAGATCATAATCATTCTCGACAATCTCTTCTTTCGGCACAAAAAAAGACTGTTCTGTTCGTTTTCTTTCTTCTTCCTTTTCTAGATTCTGGTATCTCTCAATAATATCTGGAATATCATTTCCCTCGATTTCCTGACGTTTATCATCTAAGGTTCTTCCATCAGCTTTCATATCATAAAACCAGACTTTATCAGTTCCTCCTGCCCCTGTCTTTGTAAACAGTAAGATTGCTGTGGATACTCCTGCATATGGTTTAAATACTCCAGATGGCATGGAAATCACTGCGTCTAGTTTATGATTTTCAATTAATTCTTTTCGAATCGCTTTATGTGCACGGCTGCTTCCAAATAGTACTCCATCTGGTACGATAACTGCTGCCCTTCCTCCAATTTTCATGATACGAAGGAATAAAACAAGGAATAATAATTCTGTTTTCTTTGTTTTTGCAACTTTTAAAAGATCTGCGGATACTCCATCATAGTCTAAACTTCCTTTAAATGGTGGATTGGCAAGAATTAATGAATACTTTTCTTTGTCTGTATTCATCTCTGACAAACTGTCTTTGTATTCAATATTCGGATCATCCACCCCATGAAGCAGCATATTCATTGCTCCGATTCGAAGCATCGTTCGGTCCATATCGAACCCATAAAACATCTCATGATTAAAATGTTCTCTTTGTTCTGCATTTAAGAATAAATCTTTGTGGTTTTTACGCAAATACTGCTGTGCTGCCATTAAGAACCCTGCTGATCCCATTGCTGGATCTATCAAGACGCTATCTTTGATACAAAGAAAAAGGCCCTTCCCAGTGTAGAAATACCGAAAAGGGCAAAAATTAAGGGCTTCCCACAGATTTTTAGTCTGTTGGAAGCCCTGTTTCTTTATTGAATTGTTCAGACGGTTGCATCCGGCGTGACCAGCACAAGTTGCCTATTAGGAATAATTAAAAGGTATGGCAAAATTAAAAGGTTCAATCCTCAAAATAGAAGTCACCCAGTACATATGTCGTAACCGGAGTAATGTAAAGTTCGTACCTAATGACCAGCCTGATTAAATCATTTCCATCTATAAGCGTAATTGGTGTACCCTCTCTTGCAGCCTCACGCGCTTTATTCGTAAATCGTCCATTTGTAATAAAAACTCCGTAGTCCGCTTGGAATTTATTCATGGCACCAAGGAATTGATTGATATCCGGTTCGCTTACAGGATTTACATTAAATCTCTTACATTGGATAACAACTCTGGTAGTTCGAAAGTCGTCATCATCGATGTGATAGCCATAACCATCAATACCGCCGTCGTTAGAAATTTGGATACTCTTATTCGTAAATTGAACACCCATCTTTGTGAGAAGCGCTCTTGAAAACTGCTCAAACTTAGATGGAGACATATTTGCAATCGCACTCTGCAATTTTACCTTGAAGTCGTCCAGTAGTTCATCTTCAGAAGATTCGGTTTCTTCATCCTCAACATCTGATCCGGTCACTGACTTACTCTTAGGTTTATTTTTCCCAGAATGTTCTTCCCAATATGCCCGCGCCTTATCTCGAACTGCTGTTTTAACATCAAAAGAATTAAGGTCAATGCTAGCACCTTCCTGTGTGAGAGTAATTAGTGGATTATACTTCACATACGAAATTATGCCTACATATCCAAGCTCCTTGATGGCAAAGTTAAATTTAAAATCAAATTTCTTGTATTGGTTACCAGTCTTATTGGATGTATAGAGCTTTTGCTCAAATTCTGCAATGTGCTCATCCATTTCACTGATTCGGTCTCTAATCTCTGAACGTTCTAACTGACCACCTGCTGCTTGAAGGACTTCAATAATCGGTTTGATGAGATAAGATACCTGTTCTTCTGAATTTAATGTGTCATAAAACATATCTAACTACCTCATCCGTCAATCGTTCAAAGAAATAGAAAACTCACCGCCAAAATTATTCATTGCAAATCTTGTATCTTCGAGAATCGTCTCTTTTTCCAGCTTATAAATAAACGGGAACATGTATGCCGAATTATTTACTTCTATGAGTGAATAATAGCCCCCATCATCAACCAGCATCATCGTGTATGCCATAAACGCAGATATTTTAGTGTTGCTCACCTTATGCTTTGTAATATGATATTTTCCCGGCTTGTCACAGCTCAAAACATCGATTGCTTTGAGAGTTGCCACCAATTTATCGATGGAGTGGAACAACGTTGTGCGTTCTCCCCATTCATCAAAGAGTTTTTGTTTCAGTTGGGCAAGTGTGATTTCATCCTGAAACTCTCCCATCTTACCAATCAGCTTACACATATCATCAAAGACCGGGTAGGCCGCAAGCATCATGCACCAGTGAATTTCCAGAGCATAGTCCGGATAATTTCTAATCAAGGTAAGTGCTTCATCTTTAATCTTTGCACTGTACTGATTTTCATAAGCCCAGATATACATTAGGATTTCTCTTGTTTTCCTGACGTTCGTTGGGCTTGATATTTCATAGCTCAAATAGTCATTAAGCTGGTCATGGATTTCATTCTCTGGCAATCCCTCCAAAACAAGCTCAACCACTTTATTCAGCCATTGAAGTTTTAGATTTCTTGATAATCCAACCATTTTAGCCATTGTTTTCTACCGCCTTTATTGTAATAAATGGGACTACCACTTCGTCAATGGACAAGCCTCCGTGAGTCATAACGTCTTCCCCCTTTGCATCGAGGGATTCGCCAATATCACAAATAAGGTAGTCATATTCTTTAGAAAGGTAATACTTTGGAAATTCCACAAAGCCGTACCTTTCCATCAATTTATCTTTATCCGCAAAATTTCTCAGGACGAGGAACTTGCGGCTCTTGGTTTCCATTTCAACACCGGTTCCCATAAGTTTACCAAGGCCGGTGCAAGTTGTGTTTCCGTGGTCAGCTGTAACATAAACATCATATCCTGATGTAACAAATCGGCATACCATATCAACTAGTTTTTTCTGGTTTGCCAGCACATTGATGTCATTAAACATCCCCAAACGGCCCTGCGTCTGTGCATGCACCATATCATCGACGTCATTTATGATGACTGCTCCACAGCGTACAAAGGAGCCAAACTGAGCGTCATACCCGCGTTCATAACCAATCTGGCCGTCAGAGTATCCGAGTGACTTTGCGCAAGCAATGAACTCTGCTTTCTCTTTACTCTGTTTCCAAGGCTCCATCAGCTGACTCGGATACTTATTCGATAGTAAGCACTGACGGGAAACCGAAGTCGTCGTTGGCACCATTGCAAAAGCTGCTGACCGTTCATATTTTACTCCCTTAAAGGACTGTGAGATGATTCGCCAGTCAAATTCAGACATACCATCCATAACAACAATGATAAATTTATCGCTCCGGTCATGCATGAAGTCCATCGCTTTGCTAACGAGAACTGGCGATGTTTTATCTATGTTTGTGGATAGTTTTCCAAACTGCGCTAAAACATACTCCTGAAATCTTCTGTTGATGGCGTCTGTATCAAGGTCGATGTCATACTGAACTGCCATTACATCGAGCTCGGCCTTTTCCTCTGCTATAGAAAACCAGTCCCGATAATGCGCAGCTCGCTTCGCTTTACTCACTAAATCTGCTAAACGAGATTTCAAATAAGCCTTTACATTAGCCCGCGCATATACCTTTATTCGCAGGTACTGCTCCGTCTGCTGACGCTGAAGGAGAGTATCAAAATTTGAAGGATAGGCTGCCGCCAACAAATCAAGGTCGGTAACAGTAGCTTCTTGAAGTACATCCGCATTTAACTTCGGGAACAAACTGGATAAAGCAACGCGGTAGACCCGGAGCCTACGGTGAATGTCGTAAGGAATATACGCATCTGACTTAGAGAAGATAGCCAGCTTTACGCCGGAGGTTTTTAACTTCACTTCATAATTCAGGCGAAAGCTCAGGTCGTCAGCATAATTGACAATTTCAAAACCATGTGCCGAAAAAGCTGCTGCATAGTCAGTTCTGCTATTAAGATTTTCATCATCGATAAGCAGAATCTTTTCTGAATACTGCGCTGATGACATTTCAAACACATAGTCTGCAAACATCGCCTATGCCTCCAATCTTACCATAATCATCAAGCGGAAATCTGGATAAACCTGTCCGCCTTTTTTGTATTCCGCTTCAATGGCGGCTTTTTCACGTTCCAAACGGGCCAATCTGGAACGACGGATATTTTCAATACCAATATGCTCAGCTGCTTCCATACGGAGCTTCAAAGCATACATATATTTGTTATAGTTTTCCTGATTCAGCTGCATTTGCTTTTCCTTCAATTCCACGAAGGTATCATAAGCAAAATCCATGCTGAGTTTTTCAAGCTGCTGATATTCACTGTCAGTGACATTGATTGCGGTTCCGACACTCAGGCTGCTGTTAGCATCAAGAAAAACCTCCATGATACGCTTGCCTGCCATCGGACGAAGCACAAAGTTCTCATTAACGAAGATAGGGATGATTCGCTTTCCGCTTTCTTCATCGGAAATTGAAAGCTCCCACAGCATGAAATAACCGGCCTCGTTCGGAAAGTTCCGGATACCAACAGATAACAAGCGAGAGGTTCTATCCTGCAGAATATCTGTGCGCAGGTGCTGAATAATCTCCTCATCGTTAATGCCAATACGGTCAATCAACTTAAGGTCACGGCCCTGCCAGCTTTCATAATAGGCCAACATCAATCTAAGGGCAGCATCCACATCGAAGTCGGACTCAGTGCCGACCAGCTGCGTCAGGTCTTTCTCCTCTCGGATGATGTCCTTGTACTTCTGCGCATTTGCAACCTGCTGCTTCACTTCAGTCTCTACCGGACGGAGGTCTCGCTCGTTGACTTTCTTCTTGCCGATAGAACTCATATAGGCTTCGGTGAAGTCCAGTTCAGCCACTTCGCTGTCGAGGACATCCGAATACTTATCGACACCCATTTCTTTGAAAATTACAGAAAGCTTTTCCTCCAGCACTTCGCGAACGCGGCTTTCAACAGTATCGGTAATAATAAAATTATAAATATGTACGTCGCGCTGTTGACCAATGCGGTCAGCACGACCGCAACGCTGTTCAATCTTCATCGGATTCCAAGGAAGGTCATAGTTGATGATGATATTCGAGAACTGTAAGTTCAGACCTTCGCCACCAGCATCCGTAGAAATAAAGATGTTTGTCTTGGTTTTGAATTCGTGAAGTGCGTCGTTACGCTCATCAATGCTCATGGTACCATTCAGGACGGAAACAGTATAACCTCTGTTTTCCAGAAGTTCCTTCAGGTAGCGCTGTGTAGCAACGAACTCCGTGAAAATAATAATCTTCTGATTTCGGTCTTCGCTGAGGATTTCATCGATAGTATCAGCTAGTACCTGAACTTTCACATCTGGGTGTTGGAATTCGGCCTGTTTTGCAACGGAGATGATGCGCTCCAGTTCGTCTATTTCTTCAGCCATGTTCAGAGAGATGGCCTCCAGTGCTTCCTCAACGCCATCCTCAATATCCAATTCAGCCAAGTCGTCCTCTGTCAAGGAACCAAGTCTTGTGCTCTGGCTTTTCAGAACAGCAAGTCTGCGCTCAAGGCTCTGGCGAACTGCTGCCGTACTACTGGTTACCATGCGCTGCATAATAATCATTAGGAAAATCAGGCACATATTTTTCTTCTTGTTTCGCAGTGCCTTGTTGTAGGTCTTAGAAACATAGGAGCTTACCATTTCGTACAGTTCGCGCTGGAAGGTATGCCGTTCATCCCAGCTTAATTCAACCAGATGCGTAACGCGGTTCTTGAACAGCAGATTTCCGTTGTTATCAATCGCTTCACGCTTTTCTGTACGAATAAGATACGGTGCCACCTGCTCCTTGACGATAGATTTTACGTTCGGGAAGGCCTCCTCATCCAGCAAACGGACAAGACGCAGGAATGGCTCTGTTTTACCGTTATGCGGCGTAGCAGAAAGCAAAAGCAGATATGGGCTTGCCTGTGATAACAGGTGTCCCAATTTATATCGAGCGACTTCACCAGAGGAACCGGCCACACGATGGGCCTCGTCGATGATGATTAAATCCCATCCACTGTTGATAATGGAATAAATGCGCTCTTCGTTGTATTTTTTTACTCTCTCATCCGTCCATCCCGCGTGCTTTTCAATCGGCTTGATGGAGTCCATCGGAGAGATAACTTGGTCATACTGACCGTAGACATCTTCACTATCCGTCAGACGGCGAATGGTATCGTAATCAGACGGCAGAATGATGTTGAATTTTTCGTGGAACTTCTCCTGCATTTCAGAGGCCCACTGTGTGACCAGACCGGTAGGACAAACGACCAGAACTCGCTGCACAAGGCCACGGCTCTTCAATTCCTTGATAATCATACCTGCTTCAATAGTTTTACCAAGACCAACTTCATCCGCCAGAATATAGCGGATATTATTGTTTTCCATCACACGATTCAGAACATGGAGCTGATGCGGTAGCGGAATAATTCCACTGGCAAGTGAAGACAAAAAGCCACCGGCGGTCTCGTTTTTGATTTTAGAAAGCAGGGTAACGTAGCGCAAGTAATTCTCATCATATTGCACTTCGTTTCCATCGGTTTTTAATTGTTCCTCGGTCGCCTTGTAGACGCAGCCTGTAGCAGGATTGAAAACCTTGTAGGAAGTGTAGCCCCACATTTCAATTCGCTCCAGCACCTGCACATTGGCACCGGCCACAGTATCAAAAGCAAAATCGCCGGTATCAAGCATTTTTGTCTCTCCTTTGTCTTACACTCTGCTAAGGCTGATATCGTAATACATGAGCAGATTCGGGTCTTCCTGAATCGTAGCTTCCGGCAGACGCTCTGCAATGTTTACGATTGCCTGATAATTCTTATCTTTCCATAGGCGAGAGAAACCAACACGGATTGCTTCCGAACGGAACAGCTTCAACTTTCCCTTGGAATTCATGTAACCCTCGAACTCCTTCCAGAGATTCTTCTCTCGGAGTTTTGCAAGGTCACCTTCTTTGGTAATGTCAGGAATATACCAGCGGCCCTTTTCATCCTGAAGGAAGTTTTCTTCAAGCAGGGTGGCCAGTTCTGGCATACTTTCATATCGGTCAACGGATTTCACTTCTTGCATGAACATCGGTTGAAGTTCTGCATAGGACTTCGAGCCACCAAATTCTTCGCTAAGCTGTTGATACAGCCAACCGATTGCAGCCTTTTCATTTGTAACAAATAGCTCCATCTGAATAGGTTCCACTTCAGATACGATTCGTGCAGTATCATATTCATTTACTTGATCAGGCAAGAAATACATTCCATCACGTTTTAAGAATCGTTCATCAAGTCCAGAATAAAAATAAGTTACATCCATAGGAACAGGAAGACCATGCATAATATGATAGGCAACCATTCTATCCCACAGCAAATATGCCTGACGTTCCTGATTTATTTCTATGAGACCATTTTTTACAACTACTTTAGGTAAGTTACTTAAGTGTTGGCGCACAAATGCCCACGCAGTTTCTTCGTGACCAGCATTAAGCTCAAATTCACGAACGAACCGAACCTCTGGCTTATATGCAGAAATTACAAGGTCTTGTTTTACCGTTCCTCTCGAATTGACTTGTTTGAAGCTGCTGTGCTTTTTATCCAACGTTCTTACATCCGCAACGATAAAACCTGCCTTTAAAAGAGCCTCTTGGATTGCATTCCACACTGCATTTTTTGAGTTATGGAATTCAACAGTAATCCAACGATTAGGCTTAAGAATACGGAAACAAGTCTTAAAGCAATCTTCCATGAGACTTTGATAATCCGGAAGCTGTTTTCCATGCGACAAATTAATAACTGCCTCCGGTTTATTATTTGTTTGAACGCCCAGCCAAGCCTCCCATATACAATTGAGTTCGGAATAGCTAAGGTTATCGCCAAAAGGAGGGTCTGTAAAAATATAATCAATACTATTATCAGGAATAGCAGATACATCAGAGCTTGACTGCGTACTGATACATACATCCTTGCCTGAATAATTCGTTCTCCGTCCTTGTAAATTTATTGATTCTTCGAGGAATGAAACCATGTTCAACTCTTTAATAAGAGACGGAACATAAAGAGTGCCAGACATTGGGCCTCCACCAGCTCCCCAACAACCGTTCATATATGTAAATCGGTACAGTTTAGTAAGCTGATTTGCAACCTTTGTAAGGGCAAACATCAACGGGTCATTAGGTGTGATGAGCGAGCGAAAATATGATAACGTTGCCAAATTGCGTTTAGTGTAAAACTGATGAACATGCGTAATTCCTGCAGAATCGTTTCTTCGTGCCTCGCTACCTTCAATCATCCTCACATTCGGAACCCAAGTATCAATAGGAGTCTTCTCAATTTTGTCAAACAAAGCCAAATCAGAGCTATCGGGTGTTTTTTCGTACCTTTTGCCTTCTGCCACATAACTGATAATGACAGGCACTTGCTTGTATCGAGTTATGGTTTCTCCAAGAATGTCATCGAACACAAATTCCTGCGCATGTTCACAGTCACGCTTTCTTAATTCGACACCACATCCAGAACAAGCGAATTTCTCGTTAACCTTTCCCTTTTTTATATCAACTGCCGTATTCCAAAAAACAAGTTCTTTTCCACAATGTGGACAAATAAAAACGTCTGACCATACAGTATACTTCATTTGGCCTTTAATCGGCTCCCCATCAATTCCATACTCTGGAGTGCCCTTGGAATCAACATGTACAGTTTCATACATCCAACTACATTTTTCTTGAATCTTTTCTATTATCGAATGTGATTGCTCATAAAAAGTTCGTTCATTCACAGAGGAATTAAAATTTCTCGCAAAAAATGTTGCTGCTGATGCTAAATCAACCAAAACAGCTTTTCTTCCACCTAATGTGATATATGGAAGTTCGGCTTTAACAGCTAATGCATTTTCGTCATGCTCATTTCCTAATGCTTGAGCTGCAACACCGGTCATTCCAGTGCCACAAAATCCATCGTAAACCACATCACCCGGTTTTGTATAATGAGCAATATATTTCATAATTGCCTTATGAGGCACCTTAGTATGATAAGGATGCAACTTATAAACAGGGTCATATTTTCCTTCGCTTACGTCAGCCGCGAAAGGCTCTCTATGATATTCATCTGTGTTCTCATCATACGGTGTAGCGTTTTCAGCTATAAATTCGGAAATAAACGGATTCGGACAAGCCGTATAATAAGGTGCATTTGATAAGGCAATGATGTCTTCATCTGTGCCAGTTGGAAAACCTTCCACACTTCGCACTTTATCTATATCTGCTTTTGATAGTGTTCTCGGTTCCATAGTTAAACCTCACTTTCTTTACGCTTCACAACAATACGTAGCTTGCTGGAATCTTTTCCCTTAGTATAATCGCTAATCAGCTCAGTGATTTTTGTCTTAAAGGAGTCCTCATCCATCGGAGGCATCTGCTCCAGCTTTGCCATGAAGTCATCAGTATCAATAACTACCGGCTCGAAGCCCTTTAGCAGAGCATTAATTGCCTTTACGAAGAAATCGTCAACACGCTTCGGCAAAGCGCCAGTATCAATAAATTCATCAATTGCAGACTGCTGTTCTGCAGACAAGAAAGATTTCTGGCTGGCCACAATCGGGTCACTGATGGTATCCAGCAGGGTCTTTGTCCACTCAGCCATCAAGTCTTCAATGCGGATTTCGATGTTGTCCAGCTGACCATATACATTCTTCACCTTGTCATTCAAATGATAACGGCAGTGAGGACAAATGTGACTGCTCTTCAATTCTTCCGGTGTCAGCTCATAGCAAACTTTCAATCCAGACATATCTGTCTCGATATCAGTCAACTTCGCTGCGGAGAGAATCTCGATGGAGCGCAGTTTACGCAGGCTGGCCAGTGCGCGGCCTTCCTGAATCTTTCCACGACGCTGGGCATCAGTGATGTCCAGTCTTTTCTTTTTATGTGCCTCAAAGTAGATATCAATATACTTGGCTTTCAGTTTGCTCAGTCGAACATCAACCTTCTGTGCGGCAGCCTCACCGGCAGCACCATCCATGATGCTGTCGCGGATTGCTCTGAAATCAGCCTTTGCAGCTTCGACTTCGCCCTTGAACACTTCGCCCAAATCGATAAACTCGATGTTCGCAATATAGGAAACAATGTCGGAGCAGCCGGTTTTGAAGTCAAGCAGCTGAGGGATAATCAGCATACGCGAAATGTTCTGGCCAAGCTCCTCTACCTGCTCCATAGAAAGACTGAAGTTATTCAGCTTAGCAGGAGTATTGAATTTTGCGGAGTAGTTGCTGAATTCATTCTTCACTGCGGCGCATGCACTGCGGAGGCTTGCTACCTGAGTAGCATTGGCGAGAGGCTCACCCCACAGCTCAAAGCCGTTATTCAGCTTGTTGTCAGCAAGGACAGCGTTGTTAGCCAGTTCCTGAGCCTTAGCCAGCAGCTTCTTAACGCCTTCTTCACGGTCGTTCGGATTATCCAGAAGTGCTGGATTGATATCCAGCAGCTCAAAGAGACGTTTCAGCTCGGCCATAGATATCTGGGCCGGTCTGGAGATGTACTTGAACTCGTATAAATCCATGACGCTCATCTTCGGAATCTGGTCAAGGTTAGAGGCCGTGATGGTCTTTCCGTCCTTGGTGGTGATAACAGCGTAGCCACCGTAAACCAGAGACAGGAAAATAATCGGTGTGAAGATAAACTCAATCTTGAACTTCTTATCAATATACATCTCCATAAATCGAGGCTCAAAGATGTCAGAATAGTTCAGAACGCCCTGCGGCTGGAGCTTCTTCACCATGTCAATATAGTAAGCAGCATACTTGGAATTCTCCGGACGAATCTTATCTCCGTCCAGAATACCAAAGCTCTGCAGCATTGCCGTAGACTGCTGAGTCTTTCTTCCGGCAAAATGGTCGAATGCGGCACGTGCGCAGTCAGCCATGTTACGGCGGGTAATCTTGGTCTTCATAACCGGGAAGTCCGGATACTTCTGGCCAAAGTATTCATCAAAGCACAGGGATGCAGCGAGGTCAATGGTGTCCTTAAAGGTCAGGTCACGGCTGTAACGGCCCTTCAGAACTTCAATCATCTGGCGCTTCTGCTTCTTATAAAGAACGTCGAAACAGGTGTTCTTGTTCTCGCTCAGATACTTAATCAATTTCTTACGGAGCATATTAGCCTTGTTCAGGTATGCATCCTTATCCTTGCCTTCACTGATTTGTGCGAGGCTGTTTGCTGCAGCATACAGGCCCATCAGTTCACGGAACTCATCTGTGGACTTGAAGAACAGGTACACTTCGTCGGATAGATTCTGAACACGGGAGCCGACTGCATCATAAGGAGGCATGATGTGAATGTAGAAATCACGCTCCGGCTGCGCGGTGCTACGCTCTCCCGGCAGCCCCATGAAAAGGTAGCCCTCGCGGAAGATGCTATGAGAATCCCAGTTCAGGTCGTATTCGTAAATATTGAAGTTGGTAACATACTGCTTTGCATCCCACTCAAGGCAGCGGTACACAACATCGTAGAAATAGCGGTTCAGCTCGCCATCGGCCATGATGGAAGCCTTCTGCTTAATCTTTTCATCGTAATCGACAATCTTATCAACATCGATGTAATACTGGTTATTGCCGTCATTATAAATAATGAACTGGCCGGAAACCGTGGTCATGATGTCACGGAGGGTGGCCTTAATCAGGGCAAGCAGGAAATCTGCATCCTCTTCCGGCATCGGCAGATAAAGGCACAGGTCATCCTTCAGGTTTTCAGCGGTCAGACCGAACTGGACATCCAGACCATTGGTAGTCAGTCTGTGTACGCTCAGCGCATAAATAATCTTCTTTGCCAGAGGCTTGTACGCTGCTTTCGGGAAGGCGCGGTTGATAATATCTTCCAGCTGCTGGCTGGCATTCACAACGCGGCTGATGGTAACATCACTCTTCAGCAGACCGTTGGACTTGATTGCAGGCCAATAATCGTCGAAGGAAATGATGCCCGGTGCATTCTGAGGAACATCAGTGTTGAAGATGCCCTTGATGGTAACAGAGATATTCTTCAGAATATGACGGTTCTCAATCAGGTAGATTTTATTGAACACGTCGATATATGACGGATGAATCGGGAACAGGTCAACAAACTCCTCCAAGCGAGAGGACATTCCTGTGTAGAGGCCACAGAACTTTTCCAGATGCTTGCGGATGAGAGCCTTCTGCTCCGGAGTCTTTTTCAAAATACGCTCAGACACAACATAGGAAGTAGCTTCCTTTGTGATGATGAGCTGAGTAAAACGGTCGCTGACATGCTTCAGAGTGTCGGCAACAAAGCTGAAACGAGGATTGTCGAAAATCTTCTCCTGCATACCGAATACGACACGCAGTTTGGACTTTGAACACATCTCGCCCAGCGCACGGAAGAATTCGAGGTCAAGAACGATTTCTCTTTCGTCACGGGAAGAAAGGTAAGAAAGGAACTCATCGACGATAATCAGATATCCCTTGTCCGGATACTTTTCAGAGAAGGCCATCATCATATCCTGAATAACAGTCTTCAGACTCTTAACACTGCCGTAGTCAGGAACTTCAAAATCGATGCCACGATTGTCGAAGTCCTCCTGAATATAGCCCATGATAACATCATAGAGCGGCATAACAACGCCACCGATTTCAATACGGAGAACTTCAAACTTTCCGGCAATCGGCTGCATCTGCTGTGCGAACTTCTTATTCTGAAGGTACTGCAGGTTATCCGCGTCTGTTGCAATTGCAGAAATAACAGACATCAAGTGAGATTTACCAGTACCGTAGTTACCGACAACAAGAACACCCTTGTTATCGACCACTTCGTCCATCTGCAGCTGGTCAATCATCGGAGCCTGCAAGCTCTCTGCCATAGTATCGGACATAACATAGGTTTTAACGTACTCGCGGGCCTTGTCCTTATTTCCCGCAGTAACAAGCTGAATGACATCTTCAATCGGATTGAAGCTAATCAATTGGGAATACTTCATCTCTGCTCCTCCTTAAACGATGCACGTAACATCATAATCTTCTACGCTGAATACCTTAAAATCAGGGTAGCCGTCTTCAGCGTAGAACAGCTTTCCATCTTCGTATTTACCGGGCCAAATGATACTAAACGGCTTCTTCTTACAGGTAACCGTCATAATTCTCAACACATCCACTTTGTAGTCAGGATTGAACATCACGTCAAAATCCTTTATGACCACATCGTCCGGCAGCGAATTAAGAACCTCCACAAAGCAAGCCTCCAAGCGCATCGTTCTGCGCTTCGGTCTAAGAACAGCCAGCTTCTGGGCCAGTTCCAAGTTGATGGATACAGCCGCTGCTTCTGTGGCAGCATCCACCGTACAATATATAATTGGTTTCATTAGACCCGCATATCCTGAAGAAGGCATCGAGCGGGCTTGAAGCACTTTACCCATGTTCAGCCTCCCACAATACGAATTTTATTTATCTGCATCGGCGCTCCGGCCGCTTTCAATCCAAGCATCCACTTCTGAGACCTTGAATTTATACTGTCTTCCTACTTTATAATATGGAATGGTTTCCTTCTTTATCCATCCGCGAATGGTATCTTTACTGACACCGAGATGCTTTGAAATTTCTTCAAGGCTATACCATCTCTCTAATTCAAATGTCTTGTTATCTTCCATGTGGCACCTCGCTCCTGTTAAAAATCATCATCGTCCATTTCATCGACATGGGCATATTTTTCTTGCAATGTTTTATAGTAGTGCTCCACGTGATTGAATATCTTCTTTGCCGGACAGGCATCTCGCTCCCAAAGCTCAATCACTTCCGGGAACAGCTCTGGATTTGAAAGCGCCTCTCCAAACGGGAAGAAATAGATATGTCCGAGTTCTACAGGTTTCTTATTTTCATCAAGCACTAATCGCTGGAGGAAATTTGTATCTTTCATAACCTCTTCGTCTTCCAACATCTGCTTTGGAATATGGAAGAGCGGCATCACAAAAGAACCTGCCTCATCATGACGTATAAGCTCTCCATACAGGGACTCTGTGACAATCTGAGGATATTTGAACTTCGGCCCTTCCGGTTCCATTGCAAAGGAGTATTCCTGATTAAGAAGACGCAAAACCAAGGATAGGATTGCCGATTCGGGTTCCACATTATTTCTAAAACGCGGGTAGCGCTCTCTAATATCATATTTTTCTTTGTACTGGCTAATCACTTCATCATCAAGCATGGTATACATCCAGCCATTGTAACCATCTCGAAGGAATTTCCAGTACTGCTGCTTCCTTGTCCCTTCATCGAAAATCAGTGCCAGATAAGGCATGATGATGAATCGCTCGACCTTTTCTGGTGCGAGGTCAAACAGCATTTCAAATGCGCTACCTTCATCAAACAACATCTGGTCAGATGTTCTGATGTAGTTACCAAGTTTGATAAGTGTTGTATCGTCTTCGCGCGAATAGTAATCAGCGAAGAAATACTCTTGGAAGGAACGATGCAGGAAATGATAGCTCTGTCCCTCCTCATACATAAGGCAAGCGCTGTTGCAGGCATCAAACAGGAACGCATCTGCTTTCATCAACTCTGGGTCTAATCGGCCCGTTGCTCTGAGCTTGCCAAAATAAGAATCGAATTTATTTCTGCTGAATTCATAATCGCCCTTTCGATAGGACTTAGCGCAAAATTCTCTAAACACCAGCGTAAAGTCCGAAGGGTCGGTCACGCTCTGGAACACTCGCTTGTAAGCCAGCTTATCCGAATCATGTCTCTGCAACAGAGTCTGGTAGGCCTGTTCATAGAACAGGTATTTCTTTTCAGGCACATCCGCAAACCGGTGATAGCTCATCAGCATCAATGTCAACAACAAAGGATTTGTAACGAACTCCGCATGGGTCTTGAAATAGTCGCTTTCAAGTTTGTCTCTAAACTGCTGCTTCAGCTTCGGTTCTTCCGGGCAATATTCCAGTCGGTCAATAAGCTCCAATGCCTGCGCATGAGAGAACGGCAGGATATACATCAGCATAAATCTGGATAACTCAACAAAAGAAGAAAATCTTCTCGTCGACATGACATACTGATTGTTCGGGTATCTATCAATCAGCATATCCAACTGTCGCTGGAATTTAAGCAGGTCGCTGCTTTTAATTTCGTCCAGACCGTCCAGAAGAAGCTGACATTTGCCTCCCACCAACAGTTTATGTACATGCGCAGCAGAAAAAGTAATATCAAAGCGATGTACAGAGTCAACCAGTATATTGAACAAATCATCATTATCCGCACTGAATTCTCGAAGTGTCACTAAAATAGGAAGGACTCCGCTCTGAGAATATTCTTTGATGGATGTCAAAAACAGATGTCGCATCATCATGGATTTTCCAATGCCGCCCATGCCGACCAACAAAACATTTCTGGAATACTTGGCCAGCTCTTTCAGTGTAACATCGTGAATCATTGCATCTTCTGGCACACGACGAAAACGGCCATGCATCCGGCTAACAGTATTACATACAAAAAACTCATCAAACTGACGCTCTTCTGATGTATAGAGGAGCGTCTTTAATTTTGAATACTTTGCTTGGGAGTTTCTCACGTAATCAGGGAAATCCGAAACGCTCAGGTACGCCCGATAAATATCGTTAACGATATTGTCGGCTTCACCGGCTCCTCGTGCAATTGCTCCAAACTGCTTAGCCAAGGCCGCTGAAAAGGCAAACTTGTCTGGTATTTCGTCCGGCTTCAACACTATCCCAAAACATCCGACCAGTGTGGTCAATACCTTCTCATTCAGTTTTCCGGACACCGTTCGTGAAAAACGGGTCTCATCAAATACCTCAGCGGTTTTCTTCCACAAATCCGCAGTAGGTTCTCTATCTCCCTTAAACCATTTTCTAAATTGGTCTTCACCAAATACCAACTCAATCTTAGCCAATTCACCAAGGGCTGTGCTCATGAAAAAGTCAGCGATTGCAGCCTGCGCCGACACTCCTTTTATGCCGCTCGTGGCCTTCTTCGATGTATAAAAGGGTTCGCAAAAATCGCAAAACTTCATTCATTATCCTCCCGTATATCTTCGGACAAAATCTGTCCGGCTTGTCCTATGTTTGTCCCGTGTTTGTCCGGTCTGCAGTCCGCGATAAAAAAAGCGGTCTGTTTTATCATAAAAGAGGGTCAGGCGACAGAGGCGCCGTTACTAAAAAGCGGTTCCTGTATTCCGACACATTCTCAGCAATTCATAGTTATTCCTACTCATTATACATTTTAACGATGGGATTTTCAAGATTGTCAGAAGAAGTTTGTGGAACCTGACCAAAAATTTCTACTATCCCTACAATTCACCTTCTCTGTGGCCACGGAGGTGCGTTCGCAGTTGTCGGGATAGCGCCCATGTAAATAGAGTGCCAGCTGCGAACGGCTGGTCACCGTGTGAAGCGGAGAAATCCGCAGAGGTGACCATCTATGAAAATTATGACTGGCAGCCATATCGGTTATCTCCGCTTCGGTTCAAGTGCCGAAAGGAGAAAATCGAATGGCAAACAACGTAAATCAGAGTAAAACCTACCGCATCTACATTAAGTCCACCAAGGAATGGGTGGAAGTCCCTGAAGAATACTACCGCGAGCACACCAGCTACTACGACACCTTCCGCAAGAAGAAACAGTATCACGGCCAGTGCGCCTGCCCGAAGAGCAAGTTCTGGCTCTGCGACGGAGACTGCTTCAACTGCGAATTCCGTCGTGCCGGAGATATGCTGTCCCTCGACTACGAAAACGAGAACGAGGATGGCGATTCCGTATCCCCGCTGGATGCGATTCCGGACACCGCACCGTTGGTAGACGAAGTCGTCAGTGACAGAGTAACGCTTGCTAAGCTCTTTGACCGTCTGGCAGAGCTGATGCCCGAAGCCGAAGAAATCGGTCGCCTGCGCATGAACGACCTGTCTGATGAGGCAATTTCCGACATCATCGGCATCAAGCGCACCACCTTCCGCTCACGCTTGGCTAAGGCAAAGGCAGTCCTCGCCGAAGAGTATCCTGACTTCTTCTAATAACAAGGAAGGCTCTGGCTACTCGTCTGGGTAGTCAGAGTTTTTTGAAAAAATCTTCATCAGCTTCGTCAAACGGTACCACTCATCTCCATTGGGAAGTGTAAGGCACAGAACAAACCGCCTTGCAGAATGGAGGTGAACACCGTGAAGCAGTCCTATTACAACGACCGCCGTAACGATGCAGAGGTGATTCAGGTTTTGAATGCAATCAGCATCGTATCCGGCAGACTGGCAAGGAACATGAGCATCCTCGCCGCACAGAGACAAACCGAGGAAGGAGGAAAACACTATGAGCAAAATGAGCGATATGGCCGCGACCATCGAAGAGCTACGCAGTGCCGCTGCTGCTATTAACGAGGCCGCTAACTGGCTGGCTCAGCAGTTCAGTGGTTCCGAAGAAGCTCCTGTCGAGGAGGCCAAGCCTGAAAAGAAGCCTGCCCTCACTCTGGAACAGGTACGAGCTGTCTTAGCAGAAAAGTCCCGCGCTGGACACACCGCTGCTATCCGTGCCCTACTTCAGAAGTATGGAGCTAGCAAGCTCTCCGGCATCGACCCTAAGCACTATGAGGCCCTGCTTCAGGAAGTGGAGGCGCTGTGATGCCACCTAAAGGACATGCAATCCTCTCCGCATCCTCTTCGGAACGCTGGCTCCATTGCCCGCCTTCCGCACGACTGTGCGAGACCTATGAGGATAAAGGTAGCGACTACGCTGCAGAAGGAACTGACGCCCACAGCCTTTGTGAGTACAAGCTCCGTAAGGCGCTGGGCATGGCGGTCAAAGACCCGACCGAACACCTCATTTGGTACAACGCCGAGATGGAGGACTGCGCCAACGGCTATGCAGCCTTCATTCTGGAACAGATGGAAGCTGCCAAGGAGACCTGCTCTGACCCGGTCGTCCTTATCGAACAGCGTGTAGACTTCTCCCGCTGGGTAGAACAGGGCTTCGGAACTGCTGACTGCATCATCATCGCTGACGGCACACTCAGAATCGTGGATTACAAGCATGGCCTTGGAGTGCTGGTCTCCTCAAAGGACAATCCCCAGATGAAGTGCTACGCCCTCGGTGCGCTGGAGCTGTTCGATGACATCTACGACATCGACCGGGTCAGCATGACCATCTACCAGCCTCGCCGCCAGAACGTCAACACCTTCGAGCTGGAAAAGGAAGCCCTGTATGCTTGGGCCGATGAAATCCTGAAGCCTACCGCAGAGCTGGCCTTCGCCGGTGACGGCAACTTCCTCTGCGGAGAATGGTGTGGCTTCTGTAAGGCCAAGCATGAATGCCGGGCCAGAGCGGAAGCAAACCTTCTTCTGGCACAGCATGACTTCAAGCTACCGCCTCTGTTGGAGGATTCTGAAATCGAAGTCATCCTCTCACGTGTGGACGAGCTTGTGGCATGGGCCTCCGATATCAAAGAGTACGCTCTGCAGCAGGCAGTCAGCGGAAAAGAATGGCACGGTTTCAAGCTGGTCGAAGGCCGCTCGAACCGTAAGTATACGAACGAGACTGCTGTCATTCAGGCAGTCGAAGATGCTGGCTTTGACCCGTATGAGAAGAAGCTGCTTGGCATCACTGCGATGCAGAAGCTCCTCGGCAAGGCCCGCTTTGAAGAACTCCTTGCTGGCTTCATCGAAAAGCCGCAGGGCAAACCGACTCTCGTGCCGGAATCCGATAAGCGTCCGGCAATGAACACCGCAAAATCAGATTTTATGGAGGAAAACTAATATGAGTAAGAATGTAAAAATGAGTAATCCCATGAAGGTTATCACTGGCCCGGACACCCGTTGGAGCTATGCCAACGTCTGGGAGCCTAAGAGCATCAACGGCAGCGCACCTAAGTACAGCGTCAGCCTTATCATCCCTAAGTCCGATACCAAGACCGTCGCTAAGGTCAAGGCTGCTATCGAGGCTGCCTACCACGAGGGCGAGTCCAAGCTGAAGGGCAACGGCAAGTCCGTACCTGCTCTCTCCGTCATCAAGACGCCTCTCCGCGACGGCGACCTTGAGAGACCGGACGACGCAGCCTATGCGAACGCCTACTTCATCAATGCCAATGCGACCTCTGCTCCCGGAATCGTGGATGCTGACCTGAATCCCATCCTGACCCGCTCCGAGGTCTACTCCGGTGTGTATGGTCGTGCCAGCATCACCTTCTATGCCTTTAACAGCTCTGGCAACAAGGGTATCGCCTGCGGCCTGAACAACCTGCAGAAGGTGCGCGATGGTCAGCCTCTCGGCGGCAAGGCATCTGCTGAGTCCGACTTCGCAACGGACGAGGATGAGGATTTCCTCGACTAATCCCCGAACCAATCCACCACGCTGGCGGTGGGAACACTGCCGCCAGCACCATTTTATGAAAATACGAGGTAAACCATATGAACGATATGATTTCTATTGCAAACCAGATTGTCATCTATTCCGTGTGCTACTGCTTCTTCTTTATCATCTACGGCTACGCCCTCTACAACATCGGCAAGTTCATCGTGAGGATTCTCACTGCTGCTTATCGCAGGGTGAAAGCTGACTGGAAGGCATGGCATCCGGATAAGAAGGACGACCAGTAAACCAAAGCAGGCGGCAGGGATTCGTTCTCTGCCGCTTGTGTCATTGAAAGGACTGATTCTATGAAAACACTCAGTATCGATATCGAGACCTACAGTGACGTCCCGCTCCAAAAGACCGGTGTCTATCGTTACTGCGAGTCTCCCAATTTTGAAATACTGCTCTTTGCCTACAGTGTCGATAACGCTCCGGTGGAAGTGGTCGACCTCGCCTGCGGTGAAAAGATTCCCGAAGAGGTGCTGGCTGCCTTGGAGGATGAGACTGTAATCAAATGGGCCTTCAACGCCTCCTTTGAACGTATCTGTCTTTCTCGTTTCCTCGGTTATCCGACCGGTCAGTATCTCGACCCTGAGAGCTGGCGCTGCTCCATGATTTGGTCTGCCACGATGGGCCTGCCACTTTCCTTGGAGGGTGTCGGTGCAGTCCTCGGTCTGGAGAAGCAAAAGCTCACAGAGGGCAAAGACCTCATCAAATACTTCTGCCAGCCCTGCGCTCCGACAAAGAGCAACGGGCAGCGCACCAGAAACCGCCCCTTCCATGCACCGGACAAGTGGGCCGCCTTCAAGCGCTATAACGTCCGCGATGTCGAGACCGAGATGGGCATCCAGCAGAAGCTACGTAAGTTCCCGGTGCCGGACTCAGTCTGGGAGGAATACCATATCGACCAAGAGATAAACGACCGTGGTGTTCGACTGGATATGGAACTGGTGCATCAGGCCATCGAGATGGATACTCGTTCCCGTGAAGAATTGACCAAGGCCATGAAGCACCTGACCGCTCTCGAAAATCCGAACTCCGTGCAGCAGATGAAGCAGTGGCTCTCCGACAAGGGTCTAGAGACCGAAAGTCTGGATAAGAAGGCTGTGGCTGAGCTTCTGAAGACTGCGCCACCGGAACTCTGCGATGTCCTGACCCTCAGGCAGCAACTCGCCAAGTCCAGTGTCCGTAAATATCAGGCGATGGAAAAGACCGTCTGTGAGGATGGTCGTGCCCGTGGAATGTTCCAGTTCTACGGTGCCAATCGTACTGGTCGCTTCTCAGGGCGTAACATCCAGCTGCAAAATCTCCCTCAGAATCATCTCCCGGATTTAGCGGAAGCCCGTGCCCTCGTCCGTGTCGGTGACTTTTCCGGTGTGGAGCTTCTATATGAAGATGTGCCGGACACTTTATCCCAGCTCATCCGCACCGCATTCATCCCGCGTGAAGGTACACAGTTCTTGGTAGCGGACTTCTCTGCCATCGAGGCCCGTGTCATCGCATGGTTTGCTGATGAGCGCTGGCGACAGGAGGTCTTTGCCAACGGCGGCGACATCTACTGTGCGAGTGCGTCGCAGATGTTCAAGGTGCCGGTCGAGAAGCATGGCATCAATGGCCACCTACGCCAAAAAGGCAAAATCGCCGAATTGGCCCTCGGCTATGGAGGCTCCACCGGTGCGCTCAAGGCGATGGGCGCTATCGATATGGGCCTCACCGAGGAGGAACTCCCTCCGCTGGTGGACGCATGGAGACAGGCAAATCCGAACATCGTCAAGTTCTGGTGGGATGTTGACCGAGCGGTCATGGAGGCCGTGAAGTATAAGCACACCACCACCGATTACGGTCTGACCTTCTCCTGCAGGAGCGGGATGCTGTTCATCACGCTGCCCTCCGGAAGAAAGCTGGCCTATGTGAAGCCGAAGGTCGGCACTAACAAATTCGGCGGTGAATGCATCACTTATGAAGGTGTTGGTGGCACTAAGAAGTGGGAACGTCTCGATTCCTACGGGCCAAAATTCGTCGAGAACATCGTTCAGGCCACGGCCCGCGACATCCTCTGCTACGCCATGCGCACTCTGCGCTGCTGCTCCATCGTGATGCACATCCACGACGAACTGGTCATCGAAGCAGACCCGAAGGTCTCTCTGGACGCTGTCTGTGAACAGATGAGCCGTACTCCACCTTGGGCGAAGGGCCTGCTGCTCCGCGCAGATGGCTATGCCACACCTTTTTATAAAAAAGATTAAATTCTTTCGTCAAACGTAGGCGTTCATCTCCATTGGGAAGTAGAGGTGGACGCCTTTTTTAGTCTGCCCGGAAAGGAGGAATCGTGCAATGAGTGTCAGCAAGTACAACAGCGAGGGCTATTACGACCCAACAGCCTACGGCGCTATGCAGACCATTGAACAGGAGCAACGCTCCCTTCGTGCTTTCAGGCCCATCGTTTATATCTGCTCTCCCTATGCAGGAGACATCGAAAAGAACGTGGCCGCTGCCAGACGATATTGCCGTCATGCTGTGGATACCGGATATATCCCCATCGCACCACATTTGCTGTTCCCGCAGTTCTTGAACGATGCCGACCCGAACGAGCGCCAGCTTGGATTGTTCTTCGGTAACGCCCTGATGAGCAAGTGCTCTGAGGTCTGGGTGTTCGGCAAGCGTATTTCTGCCGGGATGCAAGCTGAAATCAACCGAGCCAAGTGGAAGGACTACCGCTTGCGCTACTTCACCGAAGAATGTCAGGAGGTCTAAGACTATGTATGGAATCAAAGAAAATCGCCGTCGCCTGAAGGACGGCACTGAAATCACAACCTACTCCCGCGAGGTAGTGAGCTGCAACATCCTCGAAGTCGAAGCTGGTACCACCGGCTATATGGGTGGCGACACCGGCCACGGCGGACGCACCTACTTCAGCATCAAGGACGCAGCCTGCACCGATATGGATGTCCGTGTCATGAGAGACCGCTTTGGTGATTGCACCGGTTTTGAAGTCTCCCTCGGCGGCGACTGTGAGCTGGAGACCACAATCCGTGCCCTCAAGTTCATCACCAAGGTGCTGGAGGAAGAAGCCAAGGAGGTATTCGACTGATGTTTACTCTCTACAGCGCGGAGGTCACCGGCAATCCCGGTAACTGCTCCTATCCGCATAAACATGTCATCTTGGACGATGCCAGTCTGAAGGCAGCTATCTGCCATGACTATGTCTGCGCCGAGTACAAGAATAGCTATCGTAATGGCGAGAACTTCATCGGCAGCGATTGCCTACCCGTAGACTGCGACAACGACCACTCCGAGAAACCGGAGGATTGGGTTACTCCCGATGATGTCATGCAGGCCTTTCCCGGTGTGACATTCGCCATCCATTACAGCCGCTTCCACAATCGTGAGAAGAACGGCAAGCCTGCAAGACCGAAGTTCCATGTCCTGTTCCCAATCGAGTACGTCACCGATGCTACTCTCTACAGCGATATGAAAAAGCTGGTCAACTCCATCTTTCCTTATTTTGATACGCAGGCACTGGATGCCGCTCGTTTCTTCTTTGGTACCACTGCTGCCGAGGTCGCTCTGTATCCGGGCCGCATGAACCTGACCGAATATCTCGACGAGGACATCTTCGACGAGGATATGGCGCAGGGCCAGTATGACAACTCCGTTATCCCGGAAGGCAGCCGTAATGCGACCATGTCCCGCTTCGCCGGTAAGGTCATCAAGAAATACGGCGACAGCGATAAAGCCTACCAGGCATTTCTGGAGGAAGCAGCTAAATGCGTCCCTCCGTTGGACAATTCCGAACTGGCCACCATCTGGCACAGCGCTCAGCGTTTCTATGCAAGGCTCTCCCAGCAGGACGGTTATGTGGCGCCGGAAGTCTATAATGACCCTTCCAGCTATAAACCGGGCGACTATTCCGATGTCGGACAGGCTGAGGTACTGGCGAAGTACTTCTCCAACGAGCTGCGTTATTCACCGGCCACCCACTTCATCCGCTACTCTGACCACTACTGGCAGGAAAGCGAACCGGGCGCACAGGCAGTCGCACACGAATTGACCCGCCGTCAGATGAAGGAAGCTGGCAATGACCTGATGGCTGCACTGGAAAAAATGAAGAACAGCGGTGCCCAGACCATTCTGGAGGGAACCTCCAAGGCCAAGGCCGAACAGCTCATGAACGACGACCAGCTGCAGGCGTATCAGGAATTTCTGGCAGCCAAGGCATATCAGGCTTTCGCCATCAAGCGCCGTGATTCCAAGTACATCACCTCCACGCTGAAGGAATCCCACCCGATGCTGGAGATTTCTCCTCGTGACTTGGATGCTGACTGCTTCGCCCTGTGTACACCCGAAGCGACCTACGACCTGCGTAAGGGTATGGCCGGAGCCAGAGAACACTCGCCGGAAGACTTCATCACCAAGATTACCAGCGTATCTCCGGGTCAGAAGGGTCAGCAGATTTGGCTGGACTGCCTCGACCGTATCTTCCAGCACGACCAGAGCCTCATCGACTATGTCCAGATGATTTGCGGTCTCGCCGCTATCGGCAAGGTATATGTGGAGGCCCTCATCATCGCATACGGCGACGGTCGTAATGGTAAATCCACCTTCTGGAATGCTATCTCCCGTGTGCTGGGCCTGTACTCCGGCAACATCTCTGCGGACACTCTGACTGTCGGATGCCGCCGTAATATCAAGCCGGAAATGGCTGAGGTCAAGGGCAAGCGACTGCTCATCGCTGCTGAGATGCAGGAAGGCGCTCGCCTGAACGACTCCACCGTCAAGCAGCTCTGCTCCACGGATGATGTCTTTGCCGAGAAAAAGTATAAAGACCCGTTCTCCTTCAAGCCTTGTCACACCTTGGTGCTCTATACCAACCATCTGCCTCGCGTCAGTGCATCCGATGATGGTATCTGGAGGCGACTTATCGTCATCCCGTTCAATGCCAAGATTACCGGCAAGAGCGACATCAAGAATTACAGCGAATATCTGTACGACAACGCTGGCGGCAGTATTCTGGCGTGGGTCATCGAAGGAGCCAAGAAGGTCATCGAGCTGGACTACCAGATTCCGGTGCCTGAGTGCGTACAGAAGGCAATCAACGAGTATCGCAGCCAGAACGACTGGTTCGGTCACTTCTTGGAGGACAAGTGTGATGTCGATGTGGAGTATAAGGAAAGCTCCTCTGCTCTGTATCAGGCCTACCGCAACTACTGCATGGACACCAATGAGTACGTGCGCAACACACAGGATTTCTATTTCGCATTGGAGGGCGCGGGCTTTGAGCGTATCACGCAGAATCGCAAGCGCTACTTTAAGGGTCTGCGCATTAGACCAGATACCAGTGCTGAGGAGGATTTCCTGAACTGATAGAAGGCTATGACAAGGTGTATCAAGGTCAAATACAAAAATTCTCTAAGGACTATAAAAAATGGTCTAAGAAAAAGTTTAGAAATGGCATTGATACACTTTGCACCATAGCTATTAAAGCCCTGATGGGAGGACGACAATGTTAGAAAAAACGATAGAAAACAAGTTAACACTGGCGGTAAAAAAGGCTGGTGGTATCGCACCGAAGTTCGTGTCTCCGAGTTTCGCAGGAATGCCCGACCGCCTTGTATTACTGCCTGATGGCGTTATCGCCTTCGCAGAACTGAAGGCACCGGGTGAAAAGCCTCGCCCGCTCCAAGAGGCAAGACACCGAGTGCTGAGACGATTGGGCTTTCCGGTCTACGTCATCGACAGCGAAGAAAAGATTGGAGGGATGCTTCGTGAACTTCTCTCCCCATGATTATCAGGCCTATGCCATCGACTACATCGAAACACATCCCGTAGCTGCAGTCCTGCTCGATATGGGTCTGGGCAAGACGGTCATCTCCTTGACTGCCATCGCAGACCTCCTGTTCGACAGCTTTGAGGCCCACCGCATCTTGGTGGTCGCCCCACTCCGCATGGCCCGCGACACATGGCCTGCGGAAATCGAAAAATGGGAACACCTGCAGCATCTGACCTTTTCCGTCGTGGTAGGCACACCGAAGGAACGCCGTGCAGCTCTGATGGCCGGAGCTGACATCACCATCATCAACCGTGAAAACCTACAATGGCTCATCGAGAGCAGCGGCTTTCCCTTTGATTACGATATGGTGGTCATCGACGAGCTTTCCTCCTTCAAAAACCACAAATCAAAGCGCTTTCAGGCATTGATGAAGGTAAGACCCAAGGTAAAGCGAATCATCGGCCTCACCGGCACTCCTTCTTCCAACGGTCTGATGGACTTATGGGCAGAATTCAAGCTGCTGGACATGGGGCAGCGTCTCGGTCGCTTCATCACCCAATACAGGAACGACTACTTCCTGCCGGATAAGAGGAACGGCCAGATAATCTACTCCTACAAGCCGATGCCGTATGCTGAGGATGCTATCTACCGCAAGATTTCAGATATGACGATTTCCATGAAATCCACCGACCATCTGAAGATGCCAGAGCTGGTATCCTCCCGCTATGAGGTTAAGCTGTCGGAGGCCGAGGCCCAGCGCTACGAGGATTTGAAGCAGGAGCTCATCCTGCAACTGCCGGAGGGTGAAGTCACCGCCGCCAATGCAGCCTCCCTCACCGGAAAGCTGGTGCAGCTGGCCAACGGTGCCATCTATAACGATGATGGCGATATCGTGGAATTCCACTCAGCCAAGCTCGACGCCCTTGAGGATTTGATTGAAGCTGCGAATGGCAAACCACTGCTGGTGGCCTACTGGTTCAAGCATGACCTCCAGCGTATCAAGCAGCGCTTCGATGTCCGGGAGATAAAATCCAGCAAGGACATCTCCGACTGGAACAGCGGCAAGATACCTGTCGCAGTCATCCATCCTGCTTCTGCGGGCCACGGCCTCAACCTTCAGGCTGGCGGCTCCACCCTCATCTGGTTCGGGCTGACATGGTCGCTTGAATTATATCAGCAGACCAACGCCCGTCTCTGGCGACAGGGCCAGACTGCAGGAACCGTGGTGATACAACACATCATCACCAAAGGCACTATCGACGAAAGGATACTGAAGGCGCTCTCCCTCAAGGAGCTGACCCAGAATTCCCTGATAGATGCCGTCAAAGCAAATCTATGACAATCCGTGCAAATCCGAGGAACCAATCATCATCTTTTTTCGGAGGTGCAATATGACAGCAAAAGAGTATCTTTCTCAGGCTTATCGCCTTGACCAGCGCATCGACAGCAAGATTGAACAGGTCGCTTCTCTGAATGACCTTGCTACCAAATGTACCAGTACTATGACCGGCATGCCTCGAAATCCCAGTGGCTCCACTTCCACGATGGCAGACACCGTTTGTAAGATTATTGACCTGCAGGCTGAGATTAACAGGGACATCGATGCACTGGTGGAACTAAAGCGTGAAATCATCGGAGCCATCAAGGCTGTGGAGAATCCCGAATACCAGACCCTTCTGGAAAAGAGATACCTCTGCTTCCTGCATTGGGAGCAGATTGCGGTGGACATGAACTACGGCATCGACAACATCTTCAAGCTCCATAAAAAAGCACTGGCCTGCGTGGTCGTGCCGGAAGGTGTACAGTAACGTCCATAGCAATACAGCCGCCTCTTATGATATTATTACAATAGCGAAAAACGAAAAAATACAGACGAGCCATCGTAGAGAAATCTGCGGTGGCTTTTCTATTGCCCGAAGGAGGAACGATGCCATACCGCAGAGTCACTTATACAGAACAGATATGGTATCTCCTCCGCTGGAAATTCAAGGAGGTGTTTCATTTGCCAAGACGACCAAAGAGGCCCTGTTCCTATCCCGGCTGTCCCAAGTTAACTGACGGTCGTTTCTGTGAGGAACACGCCAAGGTGGAAGCCCAGCGCTATGAACGTTACGTACGAGACCCTGCTACCAAGAGACGCTACGGCAGAGCTTGGAAGCGCATCCGCGATAAGTACGTGCAGCAGCATCCTTTCTGTGAGCTGTGCTATAAGAAGGGCCTGCTGGTGGAGACAGAGCAAGTCCATCATATCAAGCCCTTGTCTGAGGGTGGAGACCACAGCCGTGAGAACCTCATTGCTCTCTGCAGAAGCTGTCATGCGAGAATCCACGCTGAACGTGGTGACCGCTGGCACACCCACTGACCGGGAGGGGCGGGTCACTTCTCTACGGCGAAGTCTCCGTGGAACGGGCGTGGGGTCTCGCGCACAAAATCGCGGTTTCAAACGGGGTATATAAGCCCCAGCCAAGGAGGTGTTTGAAAAATGGCTAAGGACGGTACTAACCGTGGCGGCGCTCGCATCGGTGCCGGAGCCAAAAAGAAGCCCTTAGCTGACAAGATTGCTGAGGGAAATCCGGGCAAGAGAACGTTGACTGTCATCGACTTTGAAAACAAAGCAGCCGATTTAGAAGGTCAGCCGATGCCCAAACCATCCAAGATGCTATCTGCTACTCAGAAGGACGGAAAGACACTGGTCGCTGCTGATGTCTACCAAGCGACATGGAAGTGGCTGGCGGAGCGCAAATGTGCCTCGCTGGTATCACCACAGCTGCTGGAACGCTACTCCATGAGCGTGGCCCGATGGATTCAGTGCGAAGAAGCTATCACAGAGTTCGGTTTCCTCGCCAAGCATCCGACCACCGGAAATGCGATACAGTCGCCCTATGTGGCTATGAGCCAGAACTTCATGAGCCAGACCAATCGTCTCTGGATGGAAATCTATCAAATCGTAAAAGAAAATTGTGCCTCGGAATACAGCGGCGCTACTCCAATGGACGATGCAATGGAGCGACTGCTGCGGGCACGGAAAGGAAATTGATATGAATATTACTTTCAAGACCGCAGAATCTGTCTGCGAAGGGCATCCTGACAAGCTGTGCGATAAAATCGCTGATGCCATCCTCGATGCCTACCTGTACAAGGACAAAGGCGCTCATGTTGCTGTGGAGGTCATGGCTGTGGGACGCCGCATCATCGTCGCAGGTGAGATTAGCTCCACTGCGAAGGTGAACATCCAGTCCGTTGTCTGGCGTGTGCTGGACAAGGTCGGCATGACTTCCTTCTGGCGCTTCGTTCAGGTCTATGTGCGAAAGCAGAGTCCCGACATCGCTGGCGGAGTGAACTACTCCTTGGAGAGCCGCAATGGTGATGATAGCTGGTACTCCTCTCTGGGTGCTGGTGACCAAGGCACCGTCTATGGTTATGCCATCGACGAAGGCGGTTATCTGTATATGCCTCTACCTGTCGTTTATGCCCATGCCATCTGCAAGAAGCTGGATGAATGCCGCAAGTCTGGTCTCGTCCACGGTATCCTCCCGGATGGAAAAGCACAGGTCACTATCGAATACCATGACGGAAAGCCTGCACGTGTAAAGGCCATCGTGGTCTCCATACAGCACAAGGAAAATGTAGAACTCGAACAGCTGCGCAGCGAGATTGTATCAAACATCCTCTGGCCTGTATTCGAGAAGTTCCCATTCGACAAGGAGACCGAAATCCTCGTCAATCCTTCCGGTCGTTTCGTGAAGGGTGGCCCGGATGCCGATACTGGACTAACCGGCAGAAAGCTCATGGTCGATACCTATGGCGGCCTCGCTCATCATGGCGGTGGTGCTTTCTCCGGTAAAGACCCAACTAAGGTTGACCGCTCCGGTGCCTACATGGCCCGATACATCGCAAGGAACGTCGTGTCCAGCGGCCTGGCAAAGGAATGTGAAGTCAGCATCTCCTACGCAATCGGCAAGGCTGACCCTGTGGCCTTTACCTTGGATACCTTCGGAACCGGCAAGTATCCTGATGAAGCTATCCGCAAGGCCTGTCTGGAAATCTTCAATATGCGTCCTGCCGCTATCATCGAAAAGTTGTGCCTGAGAAATCCCGGTTATGAGGAGACAGCCACTTACGGTCACTTCAATGGCCTACGCACTTGGGAGCGCAGCATGTATGTCAGCGAGGATATCCACTTTGAGGAGGCTGTGAAGAAATATGCAGATTGAGAAAAAGAATATCGCCGAACTTCTGCCCGCGGACTACAATCCGCGTAAGGACTTAAAGCCCGGTGACCCGGAATATGAAAAGCTGAAACGCTCCATCGAGCAGTTCGGATATGTGGAGCCGGTCATCTGGAACGCCACTACCGGTCGCGTCGTTGGCGGCCACCAGCGTCTGAAGGTACTGACCGACATGGGTATGACCGAGGTCGATTGCGTGGTCGTAACTCTGGATGAAGAACATGAAAAGGCCCTCAACATCGCCCTCAACAAAATCAGCGGTGAATGGGACAACGACAAGTTGGCTCTGCTCATCGCAGACCTGCAGGGCGCGGACTTCGATGTCTCCCTGACCGGCTTTGAGCCTGCTGAACTGGATGACCTGTTCAAGGAATCCACCAAAGATAAGGTCAAGGATGATGATTTCGATGTAGATGCCGAGCTGCAGAATCCGACCTTCTCCAAGGCCGGTGACCTATGGCGCCTCGGTTCCCACCGCCTTTTCTGTGGCGACAGCACCAAGGCCGAAAGCTATGAACTCCTGATGGCTGGCAAGCAGGCCAATCTGGTGGTGACTGACCCGCCCTACAATGTGAACTATCAGGGTAGCGCCGGTAAGATTAAGAACGATAACATGGCAAACGATGCCTTTTATCAGTTCCTTCTGGATGCCTTTACTGCTATGGAAGCTGCTATGGCGGATGATGCCAGCATCTATGTCTTTCATGCGGATACCGAGGGTCTCAACTTCCGTAAGGCTTTCTCGGATGCCGGTTTCTATCTCTCCGGCACCTGCATCTGGAAGAAGCAGTCGCTGGTGTTAGGCCGCAGCCCCTATCAGTGGCAGCATGAGCCTTGCCTCTTCGGATGGAAGAAATCCGGCAAGCACCAGTGGTACGCGGGCCGCAAGGAAACGACCATCTGGGAATTTGATAAGCCTAAGAAGAATGGCGACCATCCGACGATGAAGCCTATCCCTCTCATCGCTTATCCCATCATGAATTCCAGTATGAGCAACTGCATCGTCCTCGACCCGTTCGGCGGTTCCGGCAGCACACTCATCGCCTGTGAACAGACAGGCCGTATCTGCCACACCATCGAACTGGATGAAAAATTCTGTGATGTCATCGTAAAGCGCTACCTTGAACAGGTCGGTTCTGACGATGGCATTTCTGTTATCCGAGACGGCCTGACCTACTCCTACAAAGAGATTACAGCACGGCTAGAAGCAGACTCCTGATTGTCAGAACTACACAAGCTTTGAGACACATATTTGGTGTGTTTATTCCGAGAATCAACTTGCTATTATGCGCCTTCAGAGTGATATATGTAGTACCCAAAGGGGAACACATTTAGGAGGACTACACTATGGAAATCAGATTCAATGTAACAGGAACGCGCCGCAAGGAAATGGTCAGCATCATCTCTGAGGTCATCGGCATGAAGGCCATTTACAAGTTCATGCCTACATGCGCATTCGTTATCGACAACCTGACCATCAGCAAGGATGGCACCCTCATCGCGGACGACCGCACCGACAACGACACCATCCGCAAGGTGCTGGAGGCAGTCGAGGCTGCAGGCTTCAAGGCTGAGAGCATCCCGGAGGAACTTTTAACCGAGAAACCCACTGAGGAAGCAGCGCCGGAGGAAGAACTGGACGACTTGGTAGTTTCCATGCCGCTGGATGGCTTCACCGAGAGCGTCCTCGACAATCTCCGTAAGCTGGTGGACAGCAAGCAGAGCCTCATCAAGAAGGCACTCGGTACCGACGACCTTCCTATCGAGGTGACTGACGACCGCGTTTCCTTTCCTTGGTTCCACGGAACCCTCGACCCGGATAGCACTCAGGCCTACATCCATTTCATCACCAGCCTTTGTGCGATGGCAAAGGAAGCCAAGCGCGTGACCGCCACTGAGAAGCCTACCAACAATGAAAAGTACGCCTTCCGCTGCTTCCTCCTTCGCCTCGGCTTCATCGGGAACGAATACAAGACCTATCGCAAGGTACTACTGAAGAACCTGACCGGTAGCGCCGCCTTCAAGTCTGGTGCAAAGAAAGTGACTGAGGAGGTGGCTGACGATGCGATTTCCGAATAAGGAGGTTATCGACCACCTGCGCCAGACCTATCCGGCTGGCACACGGGTGGAGCTTCTCCAGATGGAGGATGTTCAGGCTCCTCCAGTCGGTACCAAAGGAACCGTCTACGGCGTGGACGACACCGGCAGTCTCATGGTAAGCTGGGATAACGGATCCGGCCTGAACGTCATCTACGGTGTCGACCGAGTGAAAAAGCTGTAAGGCACACAATCTCGCAGCACTATATTTGGTAGTTATATACCTCAGATTCTACTTGATATAGTGTGCAATTAGAGCGAATATGTGTACACCGAAAGGAACACTACAGTTTTCAGGAGGACAACACCATGATGAACATTTTTGAAAAGACCTACGCACAGGTACAGGAAGCCCACAAGGCCTACGACGCGGCTACCGACGAAGCTGGCAAAGAAGCAGCAAGAACCCTTTACCACGAAGCCACCGCCGCCATCGAGGCGCTGGGCAGCACAGCCTGCCGCATCTGGAGAGAATATGAGGTCGCCAGAGACAGCGGCAACATCTACCTCGACATCAGCGAGGTGGTCTGGGACAAGGATGTGGAAGCCCTAATTTCCTGCATGAGGGACAACGGCATCGACCACTTCACCTTCTCCTCCACTTGGAGCAGTGCGGTCGAGACCGCATGGCTCTTTCTGCAAAACGGCTGCACCTTGGAAGGCCTCATCGAAATCAACAGCCGCCACAAAGACCTCTTCACCGGCGAGCGCGAGAAGGCCCACGGATACCTTTTCCGCATCCAGTAATCAGGAACCTCAGACCCTCAAAACCAACTGAGCCGCTTGGCTCTTTTGGTCGTATATGCACAGTTTCTCACCGATATATTTGTCAGTTATATTCCTCCAGATTGGCTTGCTATTATGTGTTTTTAGAGCGAATATGTGTACACCGAAAGGGAAAACACAACAAACGGAGGAACATACCATGATGAACATTTACCAGCTAAGAAACGCATTCGACCTCAAGGTGTACAACACCGCAATCACCAGAGCCGACTTCGAGACCCACTTCACCAAGACCCGCGAGAGCATCCACTTCACCTTCAACGGCTGGGACGGCAAGAGCTACGACGGCGAAAGCCGCAAGGCAACGGTCTACCGCACCGACATCGAGGGCTACGAAGATGCCCGCTTCGTGAAAGTCGGCAAGCACCTGCACTACATCGACGAGGACAGCAGCATCCTTGAAAAGGCCACCGGCGAATACCACAAGGAAGCCAGCTGGCTGGTGGACGTCCTCAAGTCTGAGGTATAAGGAGGGACGAGAACATGTGGCACGAAGGAACGATTGGCATCCCGATGAAGGACGGCGGCTACAAGATTGCCCACTACTGGGTAAAGGCTTATGAGGAAGGCAGCATGTACGGCATCAACGAAGGCCGCATCTCCAAGCTGACCATCAAGATTGACGGCAAGATTACCGCCAACTACGACAGAGGCTGGGACATCGAGCCTGCGGACGACCTGCCGACGCAGATAGCCTACTGCATTCTGCTCGAAAACTACAACTAAGAAGACCCGGAATCAGATATTCCCGAATGCAGAGCCGCAAGGCCCTGTATCTCGTTACTGAAGTCGCACCATCAGGTGACGGCTATTTTTTATACCCTTTTGGAGGTGAGAATGTGCGAAAAATGAAGAAATACAAGCCGACCAAGTTCAAGGCTAAGGATTCCCATTATGACGAGGCCGCTGCAGATTATGCCGTAAACTTCATCGAATGCCTCTGTCACACCAAAGGCACTTGGGCCGGAAAGCCCTTTGAACTCATCGACTGGCAGGAGCAGATAATCCGTGACCTGTTCGGTACGCTCAAGCCAAACGGCTACCGCCAGTTCAACACCGCTTACGTGGAGATTCCTAAGAAGATGGGAAAATCCGAACTCGCTGCTGCCGTGGCCCTGCTCCTGACCTGCGGTGATGGTGAGGAACGTGCCGAAGTATATGGCTGTGCAGCTGACCGCCAGCAGGCGACCATCGTTTTTGATGTTGCCGCTGATATGGTGCGTATGTGTCCTGCGCTCAACCGACGCGTGAAGATACTCGCTTCCCAGAAGCGTATCGTCTACCAGCCGACTAACAGCTTCTATCAGGTATTATCCGCTGAGGCCTACTCCAAGCACGGCTTCAATATCCACGGCGTCGTTTTTGATGAGCTGCACACCCAGCCGAACCGAAAACTCTTTGATGTTATGACAAAAGGCTCCGGCGATGCCCGTATGCAGCCGCTCTATTTCCTTATCACGACAGCAGGTACGGATACCAACAGCATCTGCTATGAGACCCACCAGAAAGCAAAGGATATTCTCGAAGGCCGCAAGATTGACCCGACCTTCTATCCGGTCATCTATGGTGCCGATGAAACGGACGACTGGACTGACCCGAAGGTCTGGAAAAAAGCAAATCCCTCTCTTGGCATCACGGTCGGCATCGACAAAGTCAAAGCAGCCTGTGAGTCAGCGAAGCAGAATCCCGGCGAGGAAAACTCCTTTCGGCAGCTCCGTCTGAATCAATGGGTGAAGCAAGCCGTGCGCTGGATGCCGATGGAGAAATGGGACGCCTGCTCCTTCCGCGTGAACGAGGACGACCTCGAAGGCCGCGTCTGCTACGGTGGCCTCGACCTTTCGTCCACTACGGATATCACGGCCTTTGTGCTGGTGTTCCCGCCACGAGATGAGGATGACAAATATGTCGTCCTTCCTTATTTCTGGGTGCCAGAGGATACACTCGACTTACGAGTCCGACGAGACCATGTCCCGTATGACGTCTGGGAACGACAAGGCTTCCTGCAAACGACCGAAGGGAACGTCGTCCACTACGGCTACATCGAGAAATTCATCGAGCGGCTGGGCGAACGCTTCAATATCCGTGAGATTGCCTTCGACCGCTGGGGCGCTGTCCAGATGGTTCAGAACTTGGAGGGCATGGGCTTTACCGTCGTGCCTTTCGGTCAGGGCTTTAAGGATATGTCTCCTCCGACCAAGGAACTCATGAAACTGACCTTGGAACAGAAGCTGGCCCACGGCGGGCATCCTGTCCTGCGCTGGATGATGGATAACATCTTCATCCGTACTGACCCGGCTGGCAATATCAAAGCTGACAAAGAAAAATCCACAGAGAAAATCGACGGTGCCATCGCCACCATCATGGGGTTGGACAGAGCGATTCGCTGTGGGAATGACGCTGGTGCTTCTGTGTATGACAACAGAGGCATCTTGTTTTTATAGGGAAAGGACGGTGATTATATGAGTCTCATTTCTGGTCTGTTCCGTTCGAGGGATAAACCCACAAACAGCACCAACGGCAGCGGCTATCGCTTCCTGTTCGGCGGCAGCAATTCCGGCAAAAACGTGAACGAGCGTTCCGCCATGCAGATGACTGCCGTATATGCCTGCGTCCGAATCCTGTCCGAATCCATCGCTGGCCTTCCGGTGCATCTATATCAATATATGGATTCCGGCAGTAAACAGAAGGCCATTGAGCATCCGCTCTACAGGCTCTTACACGATGAGCCGAATCCGGAGATGACCTCCTTCGTGTTCCGCGAGACCTTGATGACGCATCTGCTCCTGTGGGGCAATGCCTACGCCCAGATTATCCGCAATGGAAAAGGTCAGGTCGTAGCGCTCTATCCGCTGATGCCAAATCGTATGTCCGTAGACCGTGATAACAAGGGCCATCTGTTCTATCAATATCAGATGCAGGATTCCGATGCTCCGACTGCCAAGAGCGGTACGGTCATTCTGAAGCCCTCCGATGTCCTCCATATTCCGGGCCTCGGCTTTGACGGTCTCGTCGGTTACTCGCCGATTGCGATGGCCAAGAATGCAATAGGCCTGTCTATAGCGACAGAGGAATACGGCGCTAAGTTCTTTGCGAACGGTGCTACACCGAGCGGTATCCTCGAATATCCCGGAACCGTAAAAAATCCAGAAGCGATACGTGAGAGCTGGAACGCAGGCTTCGGCGGCAGTTCCAACGCCCACAAGGTCGCCGTGCTGGAGGAAGGCATGAAATATACGCCCATTGCCATCTCTCCAAATGAAGCACAGTTTCTGGAGACCCGAAAATTTCAGATTGATGAAATAGCTCGAATCTTCCGAGTGCCTCCTCACATGGTCGGCGACTTGGAGAAGTCGAGCTTTTCTAATATCGAGCAGCAATCGCTGGAATTCGTGAAGTACACGCTGGAACCGTGGATTGTCCGTTGGGAACAGTCCCTGAACCGTGCACTACTATCGGAGGCCGAAAAGGCTGCTTATTTTGTCAAGTTCAATGTTGATGGCTTGCTCCGTGGTGACTACCAGAGCCGCATGAACGGCTACGCCACTGCGAGACAGAACGGCTGGATGTCCGCGAACGATATCCGCGAGCTTGAAAATCTCGACCTGATTCCTGATGAGCTTGGAGGAAACCTGTACCTCATCAACGGCAACATGACCAAGCTGCAGGACGCTGGTATATTCGCAGCCTCATCCGCTGCAGGAAAGGAGGAAAAAACCGATGAAGAAGTTCTGGAAGTGGAAGAACCAGACGGTGACGAATCAGGAGACACAGGAACAGGTGGTGGAAAGAACACTGTTTCTGAACGGCACCATCGCCGAAGAGAGCTGGTTTGACGACGATGTCACTCCGAAGCTCTTTAAGGACGAGCTGCTTTCCGGCAGCGGCGACATCACCGTATGGATTAACAGTCCCGGTGGCGACTGCGTGGCCGCAGCACAGATTTACAACATGCTGATGGATTACAAGGGCAATGTCACCGTGAAAATCGACGGCATCGCTGCTTCGGCAGCCTCTGTCATCGCAATGGCCGGTACCAAGGTCATGGTCTCTCCGGTGTCCATGCTGATGATTCACAATCCCGCTACTGTTGCGATGGGCGACGCTGCTGAGATGCAGAAGGCCATCGCCATGCTGGACGAGGTCAAGGAATCTATCATCAATGCCTATGAGATTAAGACCGGTATGAGTCGTGCCAAGCTGTCCCACATGATGGACGCTGAGACTTGGATGGATGCGCACACCGCTGTCGATTTAGGCTTTGCCGATGAAATCCTGATGCGTCCGGGCGAGACACCTGTGGAGAACAAGGCCGATGGCCCGATGCTCTTTTCCCGCGCTGCTGTCACCAACTCCCTCATGGACAAGCTGGCTGCAAAATGCCGCATCCAGCAGAAACCCGCTGCAAACGAACGCTCCGTCGACACTCTGATGGAGCGACTGAACCTTATCCGAAATCACATTTAATGGAGGTATCTCATTATGACTATTCTTGAACTGCGCGAAAAGCGTAACACTGCATGGAATGCCGCTAAGGCATTTCTCGATTCCCATCGTACCGAAAACGGTACTCTGACTGCTGAGGACGACGCCACTTACTCCAAGATGGAGCAACACATCGCTGACCTCGGCAAGGAAATCTCTCGTCTGGAGCGTCAGGAGGCAATGGAGGCTGAGCTTTCCAAGCCTGTGAACACTCCTCTCACCTCCAAGCCTACCACTGGCAATCAGAAGGAGGAAAAGTCCGGTCGCGCTTCCGATGCCTATAAGGAAGCTATGCTCACTGCTATGCGCTCCAACTTCCGTCAGGTCAGCAATGTCCTTCAGGAGGGCGTAGATGCAGACGGCGGTTACCTCGTTCCTGAAGAGTATGACCACCGCCTCATCGATGTCCTCGACGAGGAGAACATCATGCGTAAGCTGGCCCACAAGATTACCACTTCCGGCGAGCACAAAATCAACATCGCAGCCACTAAGCCTGCTGCAGCATGGATTGAGGAAGGCGGCGCTCTCCAGTTCTCTGATGCGACCTTCTCCCAGATTCTGCTCGATGCCCACAAGCTCCATGTCGCTATCAAGGTTACTGAGGAGCTGCTCTACGACAACGCTTTCGGTCTGGAGAACTACATCATCACTCAGTTCGGTAAGGCACTCGCCAATGCTGAGGAGGATGCCTTCCTCAACGGTACCGGTGTCGGCCAGCCTCTGGGGCTCTTCGCTGAAACTGGTGGCGGTACTGTCGCAGCCACTGTCACTACTCTGACTGCCGACGACATCATGAAGCTGGTCTATGCACTGAAGCGCCCTTACCGCAAGAACGCCAAGTTCATCCTGAACGACCAGACCATCGCAACTATCCGTACCTTCAAGGACAACAACGGTGCCTATATGTGGCAGCCTGCTCTCACTCATGGTGAGCCTGACCGTCTGCTCGGCTATGAAGTCCATACTTCTCCGTTTGCTCCTGTGGATGCTATCGCCTTCGGTGATTACAGCTACTACAACATCGGTGACCGTGGTACTCGTTCCTTCAAGCAGCTCAACGAGCTTTTTGCCGGTAACGGCATGATTGGCTTCGTTGCCAAGGAGCGCGTCGATGGCAAGCTCATCCTGCCTGAAGCAGTCCAGATTCTGAAGGTCAAGCCTGCTACTACGACTTCCAAATAAGTGAGCGCTGATATGGATGGACTCGTGTGAAGCGGGGTCATCCTCTTTTATGGAGGTATCGCTATGCTGATAACACTGGACGAAATCAAGAACTACCTCCGTGTGGACTTCGATGACGACGATGCTCTGCTGACAGCGCTCCTTGCTTCTGGCCAGCAGCTCTGCATGGATGTGGCCCGCATCACGGATATAGCCGTCTTCGAGGCTGAGCCAAATGCACGAATCGCAGTCATGTATGCTGTGGCCTATATGTATGAGCATCGTGAGGAAGCTGACCACAAAGCACTGACACTCACACTCCGGGCTTTACTGTTCGGATGCAGACAGGAGGGATTCTGATGAACATCGAATTACTGAACGTCCGCATCTTCATCTCCAAGAACGAAGTGGTCACAGATTCCATCGGCAACCGCAAAAACCTCTGGACAGAATACTATACCTGCTATGCGACCATAAGCGCCGAAGCCGGTAAGGAAGAAACGGATGCCGGACTGTTGGTAGATGATAGCAAAGTCGATTTCACCATCCGCTGGTGCAAAAAAACCGCTGCCATCACCTCCACCGGCTTCCGTGTCAAGTTCGGTGGTGAGCTTTATGACATCACCGCTGTCGACCACATGAATTACAAACGTAAGAGCATCAAGCTCTGCTGCCAGAAAGCGAGGCGATGACCATGCCACAGAAGGTCTCTATCGACGGTCTCGCTGCTGCCGTGATGGAGCAGCTGGATGAATATGCTGCACTGACCAATGAGGGCGTAAAGGCCGCAGTCAAAAAGACCGGTAACACTGTACGGGATGAGATTAAGGCCTCCGCACCTCAGCGGACTGGTGCTTATGCTAAGAGCTGGGCTGTGAAGAATACGAAGGAATCCTCCAATGGACTGGAGGTCACCGTGTATTCACGGAACCGCTATCAGCTGGCGCACCTTCTGGAATTTGGTCATGCCAAGCGTGGCGGTGGCCGTGTCGCCGGTCGTGCGCATATCGCTCCCGCCGAACAGCATGGCATCGAGATGCTGGAACAAGAGATTGAGAGGTGCCTGAAGGATGGATAAGCTACTGGAAATCATACAGGCGACCGGTATCCCTTTTGCCTATGACCACTTCGCAGAGGGAGAATCACCGGAACCGCCTTTTATCTGTTATCTGCTCCCGGCCAGCGATAACTTCGCTGCGGATGGAGCGGTCTACTTCAAGGTCAATGAAGTGCATATCGAGCTGTACACCGATTTCAAGGACTTGTCGGTGGAACAGAAGGTAGAGGCCGTGCTGGATGAGTACGGCATTTTTTATGAGAAGTCCGAAACATGGATTCCGAGCGAAAAGCTCTACGAAGTCCTATTCACATTTGAAATGGAGGCATAATCATGGCTAATAACAAAAGCAATAAGGTCAAGTATAACCTGAAAAATGTCCATGCTGCCAAGCTGACTGTCGGTGAAGATGGCACCTTTACCTATGGTACTCCGAAGGCCATCCCCGGCGCGGTCAGCATCAGCTTGGATGCCGAGGGCGACAGCTCTCCTTTCTATGCGGACGGTATCGTCTACTTCCGCTCCACTGCGAACAACGGCTACAGCGGTGATTTGGAGATTGCGCTCATCCCTGAGTGGTTCCGAACTGAAATCCTGAAGGAAGTCCTCGACACCAACGGTGTCCTTGTTGAGCATTCTGACATCATGGAGACTGCAAAATTCGCACTGCTCTTTGAGTTCGATGGCGATATCCGTGCCATCCGTCACGTCCTGTACAACTGCTCCGCATCTCGTCCTTCCATTGAGTCCGAGACCAAGGAGGACAGCATCGAGCCAGGTACTGAGAAGCTCTCCCTGACTGCCGACCCTCGCAGTGATGGTCTGGTCAAGAGCCGTACCGGTGACAACACTGAGGCCGAAACCTATCAGAACTGGTACAAAACCGTTTACACTCCTGTGGAACAGGCCGAAGGATAAGGAGGGCTAACTTATGTTGGAAAAGACGCTCACTATCAGCGGCAAGGAGGTCAGGTTCCGTTCCTCTGCAACGGTGCCTCGCCTCTACCGTATCAAGTTCAAACGCGATATCTTCAAAGACCTCGCCAAGCTGGAAAAATCCTATAAGGACAAGGCCAGTGAGGATGGCTCCACTCTGGAGATTGAGGATTTGGAGATTTTCGAGAACGTCGCCTACATCATGGCGTTCCACGCAGACCACAGCATCCCCGGCACTATCGATGAGTGGCTCGACCAGTTCGAGATGTTCTCCATCTATGAAGTGCTCCCTGAGATTCTGGAGCTGTGGGGAACCAATCTCATGACGGAGGTCGAGTCTAAAAAAAACTTAGCCGCAGTAGCCGGGAAATGACAACGCCGTTATTCCTCCTGCGCTGCACTGAGATAGGAATCTCCATCTCTGACCTCGACCTGCTCACTATCGGCCTCGTGCTGGATATGTGGACGGAAAAAGGTAATGATGGCGCTACTTATCAAAAGGTCGCTACACAGGAGGATTTCGACAAATTCTAAAGGAGGTGTCGCCTTATGGCTAACAGAATCAAGGGTATTACTGTTGAAATCGGCGGCGATACCACAGGACTGGAAAAGGCCCTTAAGTCGGTCAATACGACCATCAAGTCTACACAGTCTGCTCTGAAGGATGTCAATAAACTACTGAAGCTCGACCCTTCCAACACCGAATTGCTCTCTCAGAAGCAGAAGCTCCTGAAGGATGCAATCGGTGCGACCAAGGAAAAGTTGGACTCTCTGAAGCAGGCACAGGAACAAGCCAAGCAGCAGCTGGAGAACGGCACCCTTGGACAAGACAAATATAATGCCCTGCAGCGCGAGATAATCGAGACCGAACAGGAACTACGCCGCCTGCAGGAACAGGCAGCTACTACAAATACGGCGCTGGAAAAGATGGATGTCATCGGCTCCAAGATGGAGTCCGTTGGTAATTCCATCAGCAGTGCAGGCCAAAAGATGATGCCGCTCACTACTGTTATCGGTGGGCTTGGCGTCGCAGCAGTCAAGACGGCAGCAGACTTCGATTCAGCGATGAGTCAGGTCGCTGCCGTTTCTGGTGCTACCGGCGATGACCTGCAGGCCCTCCGGGACAAGGCTCGAGAAATGGGTGAAAAGACCAAGTTCTCCGCGTCCGAAGCTGCCGAAGCGATGAACTACATGGCGATGGCAGGCTGGAAGACTGAGGACATGCTGGGTGGCCTTGACGGCATCATGAATCTTGCCGCTGCCTCCGGTGAGGACTTGGCGACGACCTCCGACATCGTAACAGATGCCCTGACCGCCTTTGGCCTTTCCGCATCTGATTCCAGTCACTTTGCTGACATCCTCGCTGCCGCGTCCAGCAATGCCAATACCAATGTCAGCATGATGGGCGAAACCTTCAAGTATTGTGCGCCTATCGCTGGTGCGCTGGGCTTTTCCGCCGAGGACACCGCAGAGGCAATCGGCCTGATGGCCAATGCTGGTATCAAGTCCTCTCAGGCAGGTACCGCGCTCCGTACCATCATGAATAACCTTACCGGCGAGGTCAAAATCAGTGGCGCCGCCATCGGCGATGTCACGGTCGCTACGACGAATGCAGATGGCAGCATGAGGAGCCTGTCTGATATCCTCGCAGACTGTCGTACAGCTTTCGCGGGCCTGTCCGAATCTGAAAAGGCCAATGCTGCAGAATCGCTGGTCGGCAAGAATGCCATGTCCGGCTTCCTCGCCCTGATGAATGCAGCTCCTGCCGACATCGACAAGCTGAGTAGTGCCATCGACAACTGCGATGGTGCCGCTGAGAACATGGCGAATGTCATGCAGGATAACCTTTCCGGTCAGCTCACCATCCTGATGAGCCAGCTTCAGGAGCTTGCCATCTCCTTCGGTGAGATACTGATGCCTGCTGTCCGCAGCATCGTTACGAAGATTCAGGCCTTTGTGGATAAGCTGAACAGCATGGACGAAGGCACCAAGGAAGCCATCGTAAAGATTGGACTTCTGGTCGCTGCCATCGGCCCGTTCCTTATCGCTCTGGGTACGGTCATCTCCAAGACCGGTACAGCGCTCCGCACCTTTTCCTCTCTGGGCAAGGGAGTGCTGAAGCTATCATATAACTTCCAGAACGGCATCGGCCTTGCCGGTAAGCTCGGCACAGCGCTCGGTGGCATGTCCGCTCCGATACTCGCTATCGTTGCAGTCATCACCGTCCTCATCGCTGCCTTCGTCCATCTCTGGAACACCAATGATGGCTTCCGGGAAGCGATACTCGGCACATGGAGCAAGATAAAGGATACCATCACCGGCTTCTGTCAGGGTATCGTAGACCGCTTGAATGCGCTGGGCTTTGAGTTCGGCAGCATCATCGATGTGATAAAAGCAATATGGGATGGCTTCTGTGCTATCCTCGCGCCAGTATTCGAGGGTGCTTTCCAGCAGATATCCAACATCCTATCCGTGGTGTTGAATGTCATAACCGGCCTGCTCGATGTCTTTATCGGCATCTTCACCGGGAACTGGTCGCAGGCATGGACGGGCGTAAAGGAAATCTTCGGTTCCATCTGGGACTTCATCAAGAACTCCTTTACCAATATCTTGAACACCCTGCGTGGTATCGCCGACGTATTCCTTGGCTGGTTCGGCACCAGCTGGAGTGAGCTGTGGACTTCCGTCTCCACCTTCTTCTCGAACATCTGGAACGGCATAACCAGCTTCCTCTCCGGTGTATGGGAGACCATCAAGAATGTGGTGCAGACCGGCATCATGTTCATCGGAGCCATCCTCGAAGCGGCCTTTGACATCATCTCGCTGCCGTTCCGCTTCATCTGGGAGAACTGTAAGGAGACCATCACTTCCATATGGAATGCAATAAAGAATACCGTCTCCACCGTCATCAATACGATTGCCAGTGTGATTTCCACCGTGCTGACTGCTATCCAGAATGTGTTCTCCACAGTATGGACGGCCATCAGCACGAAGGTCTCTACGGTAATCAACTCGATAAAGACCACCGTCACTACCGTATTCAATGCCATCAAATCCACGGCCACTACGGTTTGGAATGGCATCAAGAGCGCCATCTCCACTGTGGTGGATGGTATCAAGACCAAGGTCAGCTCTGTATTCAACAGCGTGAAATCAACCGTCTCCTCCGTGTTCAATGGCATCAAGTCCACTGCAACCTCCGTGTGGAACGGCATAAAATCCGCTATCACGACCCCGATAGATGCCGCCAAGAATACGGTCAAGAGTGCGCTGGATAAGATAAGTGACTTCTTTTCCGGATGCAAGCTGCAGCTGCCGCATATCAAATTGCCGCACTTCAGCATTTCCGGCAGCCTGTCTATCAGTCCTCCGAGCGTACCGCACCTTTCTATCTCGTGGTACAAGAACGGTGGTATCATGACCAATCCGACCATCTTCGGCATGAACAGTAGCTCGCTCATGGCTGGCGGTGAGGCCGGTGCGGAAGCAATCCTTCCTTTGAAAGGCTTCTATGATAATCTCGAAAACATCCTGACCAACAGACTGGATATGTCCGGCATGGAGAAGTATCTCGCAGTCATCGCTGCCAACAGCAGCAAGGGCATCTATCTGGAGGATGGCACTCTGGTGGGCCACCTGCTCCCAGCCATCGATAGTCAGCTGGGTCAGGCACAGAAACTGAACAGGAGGTTGAGCCTATGAAGCCAGACGTAACAATCGAATCTGTTTCTATGAGCAGCATGGGCTGGCTGCGTGAGACAGTCAATCTACCAACACCGCAGTCCCAGACCGAGACCGTAGTGGTTCCCGGTCGCAATACTCCTATCCGTTTTTCCGAGGCCCTTGGACGTGTGTCTTATCAGCCTCGCACTTTTGAAATCACGCTGTCCATGTTGGGCAGTCGAGAACGCTTTAATCAGATGGTCAGTGAGGTGGTCAACCGCTTTGCTGGCCATCTCGTTTCTGTCGTTTACAGTGAAGAACCGGACTTTTATATGGTAGGAACACTGCAAGCTGCACCCACCTATGACTCGATGACCCATAAGGGCCAGCTGGTCTTATCCTGCTCTGATGGTGATTCCTACCGCTACCATACTGAGGAGACTATCTTTCGTATTTCCGGCAGCGGCACCATAAAGCTCGCAAACGACTTCATGCCAGTAGTCCCTATCGTAACGACTACAGCAGAGACCGCACTCTCATGGACAGTCGGAAAGGATACCTTCCACAAATCTGTCAGCGCCGGTACATGGGAGTTCCCTGAACTGGAGCTTCAGTATGGGGATAACACGATTACGGTGAGCAGTACTGGCAGTACCAGCTTCCGGTATAGGGAGGGGCGGTTATGAGCATCTTTCGTATCTATGTGGATGATTCGATTTTCTATCATCCGAGCCTTTCAAAGCTCGCCATCACGCAGGCGCAGGTATCCGAGGATGCTGAGAACATCGACAGCCTGACACTGGCGGCTCCGCATAACCATCCCTATATCGGCTCCATCCGACCGATGGCCTCAACCATCGTCTGCAAAAAGGATGAGGAGGTCGTATTCGAGGGCCGTGCGCTGGACGACGGCAGTGATTTTTACAACACCCACACTTGGACTTGTGAATCCTGCTTGGCTTATTTGAAGGATACCATCCAGCCGCCATACTCCTACAAGGGTACCTTAAAGGGCCTTCTGGAACAGTTCATCACTGTCCACAATGCTGCGGTCGAAGCAAAGAAGCAGTTCCACCTCGGCAACATCACCGTGAAGGACGAGAACGACTACATTTCCTATAGCAACAGCGAGTATTCCGTCACGATGGATGCCATCCGGGAAAAACTCATCGATACGCATGGCGGCTACCTGCAGGTACGCTATTCCGGTGGCATCAAGTATCTGGATTACCTTGCCGATTTCAATGTGACCTCTTTGCAAACAGTAGAGTTTGGCAAGAACCTGCTGGATGTGAAGATTACCCGCGACCATACGGAGCGTGCCACCGCCCTCATCCCACTCGGCGCTGTCATCACCGAAACCGATGAGGATGGCAATGAAGTCGAGACCGATAAGCGTGTGGACATCACCTCCGTGAATGCCGGTAAGAATTATGTCTGCGATGATGATGCTGTAGCAGAAATCGGATGGATATGGACGAGTGAGATTTGGGAGGATGTAACGCTTCCCGAAAATCTCCTGCGAAAGGCTAAAGCCCGGATGGCAGAGCTGTCCAAGGGCATCACCAGTATGGAGCTGACCATCATCGACGAATCGGACACCGGTGCTGACATCGGAGATATCCGTGCAAGGATGTATGTAAAATGCCTATCCAAGCCACACGGTATCGACGGCACCTATCTCTGCGTCAGCCGCACAAGGGATTACCTGAATCCTTCCGGCAATACCATCACCATCGGTGCCAGCGGTGTGACCCTCACATCCTCTACAGCAAAGCAGGGGCAGAACTTATCCGCTCTGGAGGATGACCTTCTAGGCCAGACTGCAAAGATTCAGGTCATCTCCGGCAAGGTAGACGACATCAATGCGTCCAAGATGTACCGAACAGAGCTGGTCGTTGAAGGGGTCAGTATATTTCGAGACAAAGGCCAGCAGAGCCTGATGCGCTGCAAGGTCTACTCTTGGGACAGGGACATCACCGACACCTTGGATGCGACCTGTTTTATCTGGCACCGCCGGTCAAACGATGCTGCCGCTGATGCAGAATGGGATGCGTCCCACAGCGGCATGAAAACTATCACAATCTCAACGGAAGATGTGCAGGACAACGCCTCCTTCTTCTGTGAAGTCATAATATAAGGAGGATTTTCTAATGCCTACGGTATTAACATCCAGTCAGCAGACCTTCGTTGACATTACCGACCAGCGAAAACTGTCTGCTTATATTACTTCCAATCTACCTAAGACGCAGAGTGAAGACCCGAATGTCCTGCCTCATACCTACGCACCGAGCTGGGCATCTACCAATCTGGTGCTGACCCCTGTCGTATTCCTCGACCAGACCAGTCTGGCCCTCAACGCTACTGGCCTGACGATTACATGGAAACGCAAGGACGGAACCAGCGCTGAAGCAAACCTGACTACCGGTGAATCTGTCACCGGCGGTGTTCTGAAGGTCACACAGGATAAGCTGGCAGCTTCGACCTCTGGCATGATTACCTATATCTGCTACATCAGCTACTACGATTCCGAGACCAAGAATACAGTCAACATCTCCTCTGATATCACCTATACGCTGGTGAAAAATGCTGAAAATGCCAAGTTGGCCTATGTGACTGCGGATACCTATGTGTTCAAGTACAACACCTCCGGTACCTTAGTCGGCGCTTCGCAGGCCACGCTGACCGGACAGGTTCAGGGTGTGACCATCACCAAATGGCAGTATAAGAATAGCTCTGGCAATTGGGCCGATTATCCGACGACTACGGATAATAGCAATATCACCAGTGGCACTCTGGTGGTCAAGCCGACCCACGCTGTTTTCAATAACAATGTGGCACAAATCAAGCTAGCGACCAGCGACGCTGATGTGTACGACACCGTCTCCATCACCAAGATGTATGACGGAGCCAAGGGCGATACAGGAAGTAAAGGCGACCCCGGTGCCGCGGGCAGTGGCGGTCTTTCTGTTATCCTTGGTAATGAGACACAGGCTATCGCTTGTACGTCCGATGGCAAGACCTCAGCTGCCTCCACTATCACGATTCCATTCACTGGTTATGTCGGCATCACGCAGACTGCCTGCACCTGCACAGTGGGAACACTGCCCACTGGAATCACAGTAAAAACCAATACTGCCTCGACTGCCACTGCTGCTGGAAAGCTTGAGCTGTCTGTTGTAGCTTCCTCCGACCTCGGTGGAACGTCTATCCTGACAGGCGACATCACACTGACCTTTACGATTTCCGGCCAGTCTGTTGCAAAGGTATTCACTTGGACAAAATCCAAAGCTGGCAGCAACGGTACCTCCGCTGTCGTGTTCTCTGTCTATGCGCCGAACGGTACTGTGGTTCAGAATCAGTCCGGCACACTGACCTTGGCGACCTCTGCGTACAGCGGCACGACTGCAATCACCAATGCTACCTATCAGTGGGCCAAGTATGTGAATGGCACTTGGACGAATATCAGCGGCGCGACTTCCTCTACATTGACAGTCTCTGGCTCTGATATCGTGAACATCCAGTCCTACCGTTGTACCATGACCTACTCCAGCAAGAACTATGTGGACGTCATCACGGTCGAGGATAAATCCGACCCGTATGTTTCTGAGATGCTCTCCATCGGGGGCTTTACCGTGAAGAACAATCTAGGCGGTGTCGTTCCTTATATCATCGTCCGCACCAATCAGCACGAGGTTGATGCCCTGATGGGTAATATCAGTGAGACCGCACCTTCCAGTCCGAAGTCCGGTGATTTCTGGTACCAGATTGACCACACTGCCAAGACCGTTATGCTGAAAAAGTATAACGGTTCCACTTGGGCCAACGCTACTGAGACTCAGAGCCTGACCTACACTTGGTACGCACAAGACAAAGACGGCAATCCTGTCACCTTTGACAAGACCGGCAAAGTCATCTATCTGTCCGCTGCCGACATTGATAGCATCATGACACTGCAGTGTGACGTATCCAACTGATGGGAGGTGAATCCGGATGACACTTTTAACCTGCTGCCAGCAGACCTTCCAGAACGTTACGGCCTACGAAGAAATGCTCGGTGATGTCGATACGCTCAAGATTCAGGTACATGAGTGTCAGTCTGAAATCGCCAAAACCTCAAATGAAATCCTCAGTCAAGTCCATGAGACCTATATGTCAAAGTCGGATTTGGAGACTATCCGAGAGGATTTCCAAACGAGCATCACGCAGAACAGCACAGAAATCCGTATGGATTTTACTGCGACCACAGATGAGATAAGAGGAACTGTGTCCGAGAACCAGCAGCTCTTAGAGGAATACATTCGTTTCAAAGGTGCCCTTATCGAACTGGGCAAGGTCGGTAACTCCTTTACTGCCGAACTGTCGAATGAGCAGCTCGCTTTCAAACAGGACGGCCAGACAATCGCATATATCTCTAACCAGTCACTGGTCATCACCAATGCCGAGATTCGATACAAGCTATCCCTCGGCACTGAAGACCGTGGCTGGTTTGATTTTATCCCAAGAGCATCCGGTAACCTCTCCATCGTCTGGAGAGACCCAACATCATAAGGAGGTGTGACCAATGGCTTCAAGCGGAAGCATTACAACAAATGAGGTGGAGGGACGTTCTCTTACGCTATCTTGGACGCTGAGTAGCCAGAGCATAGAAAATAATACCTCGACTATCGCATGGACATTGAAAGGCTCTGGCTCCGCCAGCGGATGGGTCATGTCCGGTGCCTTCAAGGCGGTCATCAATGGCGTAACGGTCTATACCAGTGAACCGCGTATTGAACTGAGGGCGACCACGACTGTGGCCACCGGAACGACAACGATTGCACACAGCTCTGATGGTACAAAATCCTTCTCCCTGAGCTGCGAGGCCGGTATCTACACCTACGCGGTCAGCGCAACGGCGAGTGGAACGCACACACTGAATACCATTCCGAGGGCATCCAGTATCAGCATGAGCGCCGGTACACTGGGTACCGCCTCTACGATTAAAATCACCAGAGCGTCCAGTTCCTTTACGCATACCATTACCTATAAATTTGGCAGTTCCACGGGTACTATTACCACAAAAACGACTGGTACTTCAGTCTCTTGGACACCAGCCTTAACATTGGCGAATCAGATACCAAATGCTACATCTGGTACCGCAACACTGACCTGCACAACCTATAACGGCAGCACCTCAGTTGGAACGACAACCATCTCAGTCAAGCTGAGTGTCCCGGCTTCGGTAATCCCGACTATCACAAGCTTGACAGCGACTCGTGTGGACGGAACTGTACCCAGTACTTGGGGCATTTACGTCCAGACAAAATCCAAAGCAACTCTGTCCATCAACGGTGCTTCCGGAGTCTACGGGTCTACCATTTCCTCCTACAGCATCGCCGGTGGTGGTTTTACTGGTTCAGCAGCGTCCATGACGACCGGCTTCTTGAACGCCTCCGGTACGATTACCTTTACTGCTACTGTCACAGATTCCAGAGGACGAACCTCTAAAGCAGCAACGGTCAGTATTTCAGTCGTAGACTACAGCGCACCGTCCTTCTCCAGCTATCTGTCCCAACGCTGCAATAGTGTAGGTACGCTCTCTGGCGAAGGAACCTATGTGAAGGCGACGGTAAGATATTCCTATTCGTCCTGCTCCGGCAACAACACTGTCACTCGCGCAACCTACTATCGCAAGACAGGCACAACCACATGGACGAATGCAAGTACAAGCTTTTCCTCCGATACAGCTTTCACCTTTGGTGGCGGTAATATTTCTACAGAAAGCACCTACGAAATACGTTACACCCTGACGGACAGCTTCACCACCATTGCCATCATCGATACCGTATCTACAGCCTCCGTTGTCATGGACTTCAAATCTGGTGGAAATGGTGTAGCTATTGGAAAGGTCTCTGAAACGGATAATTGCTTCGAGGTCTCCGACAAATGGGACATAAAGGTCTATGGTATGTTGCTCTCGACTTTTATTGAATCACTGATGACTGGAGGAATCCCTCTGGCCACCTGCTCAACGGCCTCAGCAACGGTAGATAAGGTAGCTGTTTGTGCTGGATTTAAACTTGAAACAGGTTCAGCAGTTTTAGTTAAGTTCACAACCTATAATACCGCAACATCACCCACATTGAATGTCAACAGCACAGGCGCAAAACCGATGGTTAGCAGTGGTACAACTGCCATCACAACCTATCAATGGAGAGCCAATCAAATCGTCCTCTGCGTCTATGATGGTACATCGTGGCAGGTAGTCGATAAAGGGACAGCGACTACAACATATTACGGATTAACCAAGCTGTCCTCCAGCACATCCTCCACGAGTACAACTTTGGCAGCGACTGCCTCTGCTGTAAAAGCTGCCTATGATAGAAATTCGTGGGATAGCATCACGTTGACCAATGCGCTGGGCCTTTCCTATGGTGGCACCGGAGCGACGACCGCCGCTGCAGCAAGAACCAATCTCGGCATCAAAGTCGTGCAGCTCTACACTGGAGCACTGACGACCGGCAGTACGACCTTCAATTATGGAAGCTATAACTTCTATATCATCGTTGGGCAGCCGACATCCTCATCTGCACGCTGTGCTGTAGTGATTCCCAAGTCTGTCATTACAACAAGTGCCGTCTCTTATCAGTTTGCAGACGAATCTAACTATTATTCCTTCAATATTTCTTATTCAGGAACGACTGCAACGCTTGCCTATAAGGGACGAAGTGGTTCGGGTCAGATTTTGAAGGTCTATGGAGTGAACTAAGGAGGAATTCTATGCAGGTCTTGTATGACAAAAACGGTTATATCACCAGCTACGCTCTGGTCGGCTCTCTTGTGGATGGCTCTGAAATCGCTGTCCCGGAGGATGCCGACCATTTTTGTGAGCATTTCCAAGCCTACTGCGTTCGTGATGGCAAGCTGGTATTTGAAGTAGAAAAAGAAAAGGCCCTGCTCCAATCAGAGGAAATCGACAATATTCGATTTCGCCGGGAGCAGGAATGCTTCAGAATCATCAACCGTGGCCAGCTCTGGTATGACCAGCTGACCGAAGAACAATCAATCGAACTGAAAATCTGGTATCAGGCATGGCTTGATGCCACCAATACAAGAGTCGTGCCGAAGAAACCGGCATGGCTCTGATTTTTTAAGGAGGTTTTTATCATGAAGGAATTCTGGAACACCATTCAAATCGTGTTCACTGGCATCGGTGGGTGGCTTGGATATTTCCTCGGCGGCTGTGATGGTTTGGTCTACGCACTCCTTGCCTTCGTCGTCATCGATTATCTCACCGGCATCATGTGTGCAATCAACGACCACACTCTCTCCAGTGAAGTCGGTTTTCGTGGCATCTGCCGTAAAGTGCTGATTTTCCTGCTCGTTGGTATCGCCAACATTCTGGATGTCAACATCATCGGCTCGGGCAGCGTACTTCGCACCGCTGTCATCTTTTTCTACATCTCCAATGAGGGTGTTTCTCTGCTGGAGAATGCAGCCCACCTCGGTCTGCCGGTTCCTGAAAAAATCAAGGCGGTCTTGGAACAACTCCACGACCGTGCTGAAGATAAGGAGGATAAGTAATCATGAAGCTCGTTCAGTCTATCTTGACTAAAAATCCCTGCTATACGGCAGGAAGGAAAATCACGGTCAAGGGCCTGATGCTCCACAGCGTCGGATGCTCTCAGCCCAAGGCCAGCGTCTTTATCAATAGCTGGAACCGTGCGTCCTACAGCAATGCCTGCGTCCACGGTTTCATCGACGGCAACGATGGCACTATCTATCAGACCCTTCCTTGGAATCATCGTGGCTGGCATGCTGGCGGTGATGCCAACAATACCCATATCGGTATCGAGATGTGTGAGCCTGCCTGTATCAAGTACACAGGCGGTGCCTCTTTCACTTGCTCTGACACTGCTACTGCAAGAGCTGTGGCCAAGCGCACCTATGAAGCCGCCGTTGAACTGTTTGCTATGCTCTGCAAGGAATACAGCCTCAATCCTCTGACGGCTATCATCTCTCACAAAGAAGGGCATGCAAAGGGCATCGCCTCCAATCATGGCGACCCGGAACATCTGTGGAAGGGACTCGGCATGAGCTATACGATGGACACCTTCCGTCAGGCAGTCAAGGCGGAGATGACTGGTAAGGCGACACCTGCACCTTCCGGTCTTCAGGCAACTGTCTTTAAGGATATGTCCGAAGCGGATATCATCGCCAAGGTCGGCCCACTCTTCACTGCTGACCAGAAGTCCAGCGGCATCCTCGCTTCTGTCTCTCTGGCACAGTTCATTCTGGAGTCCGGCTATGGCAAATCCGAACTGGCCCAGAACGCCAATAACTGCTTTGGCATGAAGAAGTCCCTCTCTGGCAATGCATGGTCTGTCTCCACTTGGGATGGCAACTCCGTATACACCAAAAAGACGCAGGAATATGAGAACGACCAGTATGTGACCATCACTGCTGACTTCCGTAAGTATCCGTCTGTGGAGAAATCTATCGCAGACCATTCCGCATATCTGCTCGGTGCCAAGAACGGCAACAAGCTCCGCTATGATGGCCTGAAGGGCTGCACAGATTACAAGAAGGCAGTCCAGCTCATCAAGAACGGCGGCTATGCTACATCTCCGACCTATGTGGAGAGCATCTGCAATATCATCGAACGCTGGAAGCTCACTCAGTATGATGCTGCTCCTGCTGAGGACAAGCCTGCTGACGTTCCATTCCTTGTCCGCGTGTCCATCTCCAATCTGAACATCCGTAAGGGTGCTGGCACAAACTATGCCACTATCGGAAAGTACACCGGCAAGGGCATCTTCACCATTGCGGAAGTAAAAGCCGGTAAGGGTTCCACTGCTGGCTGGGGACGCTTGAAGTCCGGTGCCGGATGGATTTCCCTCGACTACGCGACCAGAATCTAATACGCCATATCCATTCCTGACCTGTGGGTTCCTTCGGGAGCCTGCAGGTCTTTTTTTGTTTTCTTTCGTCAAACGCTACTCCTCATCTCCATTGGGTAGTGGAGGTGCTTTGATATGACGAATGAACAAAAACAGAAAATCAGACAGCTCCGCCAATCCGGCTACGGATATGCGACCATTGCAGAGGCGCTGGGCCTCACCAAGAGTCAGGTGTCCGCTTTCTGCCGAAGGAATGCACTATCCGGTACCAAGGCGGAGACCAACGCAAAAGAAAAGCTGGATGTGAACTGCTGCCGTTGCTGCGGAAAGCCACTGGTGCAGACACCGGGTCGCAAGCCGGTCAAGTTCTGCTCCGATAGCTGCCGTGTGCACTGGTGGAATGCGCATCCGGAAATGGTGAATAAGAAGGCCATCTACCATTTTACCTGCGCCTGCTGCGGAAAGGAGTTCACGGCTTATGGAAATGCAAACAGGAAATACTGCTCCCATGTCTGCTACATTGCAGACCGCTTCAGAGGCGGTGATGGCCATGAATGAAGACCAATTCGAGCGTGAAAAGCTCTACCAAGCGACCATGAATATGTTCCGTTCCATGCTGAAAAATGGCCTCATCAACGAGGAGCAATACGCCATAATTGATACAAAGATGCTGCAAAAATACCAGCCATTATTGGGTACATTATTTGCCGCACAGACGTTGACTTAATGGCCTTTTAGAGTGATGTATAGTAACGGAAAGGAGCTGATTTTATGCGAAAAATCAACAAAATCGAGCCGACATTGCCAGTCCTGCCGACCCGGAAGAAGGTCGCAGCCTACGCCAGAGTCTCCGTCGAGACCGAGCGTCTGCACCATTCTTTATCAGCTCAGGTTAGCTATTACAGTGAGTTGATTCAGGCCAATCCCGAATGGGAGTACGTCGGAGTCTATGCAGACGATGGCATCACCGGCACAAAGGCATCCAAGCGAGAAGAGTTCCAGCGAATGCTCGACGACTGCGAGGACGGAAAGATTGACATCATCCTTACGAAGTCCATTTCCCGCTTTGCCAGAAATACGGTCGACCTACTTGAGACCGTCAGACATCTAAAGGAGCTGGGCATCGAGGTCAGATTCGAGAAGGAAAACATCAATTCACTCTCCGGCGACGGCGAGGTCATGATGACGCTTCTGGCCTCCTTTGCACAAGAGGAAATCACCAGCCTTAGCAACAATGTAAAATGGGGAGTTCGCAAGCGCATGGAACAAGGCATACCGAACGGCCACTTCCGCGTTTACGGTTACCGCTGGGAAGGCGACCAGCTGGTCATCGAGCCAGAAGAAGCTGCCATCGTCCGCCGCATCTTCCAGAACTTCCTTGATGGGAAGTCTAGACTGGAGACTGAACGCGAATTTGCTGCCGAGGGCATCACCACGGCGAACGGCTGCAGGTGGGTGGATTCCAACATCAAGGTCATCCTCACAAACATCACCTACACCGGAAACCTGCTCCTGCAGAAGGAATTCATCGAAGACCCTATCACCAAGCGTCGCAAGAAGAATCGCGGTGAGCTTCCTCAGTATTATGTGGAAGGTACACACGAGGCCATCATCGACATGGAGACCTTCCAGTATGTGCAGGAAGAAATGGCCCGCCGCAAGGAACTGGGCGCTTTTGCAAATAAGAGTCTGAACATCACCTGCTTCACCAGCAAGCTGAAATGCTCCACATGCGGTAGCAGCTACGTCCGCAATCAGCGCAGTAACCGAACCAAATACACGTCCACCTACGGCGATACCATTGTCGTCTGGGTCTGCGGCACCACCAAGAAGAAAGGCGGTCGCTGCAACCGGAAGGATATCCCGGAGCGTGTTCTTCGGGAAGCCTGCGCTGAGGCACTCGGCTTAGAAGAATTCGACGAGGATGTTTTTCTGGAGCGGGTCGATTACATCTTGGTAGGCCCTGACCAGAAGCTCGAATTCCATTTCTATGACGGCACCGTCAAGGTTCAGAAATGGGAATCGACTGCGAAAAAGGATTGCTGGACAGAAGAACATAAAGACCGCCAGCGAGCTTGGATGAAGCAGCACATGGCCACCAGCGACAGGTTTTCACCCTTCACCACCAGGGTGAAATGTGGCTGGAAACTCCTGCAGGCGGCAGACCCAGCGCAGCAAGCTGAGCGAGACCGGCAAGATTGCCTACTGGCGCTGTTCCGGTGGAGCCAAAACAAACTGCGGTATCAAAGGAATCCGAGAGCCTGACCTGATGGAGATTACCTCCAAGGTCATGGGCACACCCGAATTTGACGGTGCTGCCTTCCGGGAACAGGTCGACCACATCACGATGGTAAAAAGTGGCCTGCTGGAATACACCTTTACTGATGGACACACGCAGACGGCAGAGTATTCCATCGAGCGACCGGGCCACACTTGGACGGATGCGCAGAGAGCCAAGTTCAAGGAATCCACCAAAGGCACCTACACGCCAGAGCGCCGCAAGGCCATGAGCGAACACATGAAGAAAGTAAGGAGTGAGAAGCATTGGGCGTCCAAAAGAAAGTAAAGACCATACCGGCCACGCTGACCCGATTCACCGCGTCGCCGATAGTAGAACAGAAAAAGCGCAAGGTAGCTGGTTACGCTCGTGTTTCCACAGACCACGATGACCAGTTCAGCAGTTACGAAGCACAGATTGACTATTACACCAACTACATCAAGAGCCGCGACGATTGGGAGTTCGTTGAGGTCTACACGGATGAAGGTATCACTGGCACCAACACCAAGCGCCGCGAAGGCTTCAAGCGCATGGTGGCTGATGCGCTGGCCGGTAAGATTGACCTTATCGTTACCAAGTCGGTCAGCCGATTTGCCCGAAACACCGTAGACAGCTTGACCACCATCCGCCAACTCAAGGAGGCCGGTGTTGAGGTCTATTTTGAAAAAGAGAACATCTGGACATTCGACGGTAAGGGCGAGCTGCTCCTTACCATCATGTCCTCGCTGGCACAGGAAGAAAGCCGCAGCATTTCCGAGAACTGCACATGGGGCCAAAGAAAGCGATTTGCAGACGGAAAGGTCAGTGTTCCATTCCAGCGTTTCCTTGGCTACGACCGCGGCCCGGACGGGAATCTGGTGGTCAACCGGGAGCAGGCAGTCATCGTCAAGCGCATCTACAGCTTGTTCCTGCAGGGCATGACCTACCACGGCATTGCCGACACCCTCACCAAGGACGGCATCCCAACACCCGGCGGCAAGAAAAAATGGAGCATCTCCACCGTCAAGAGTATACTCAGCAACGAGAAGTACAAAGGCGATGCGCTCCTGCAGAAAAGCTACACCGTCGATTTCCTGACCAAGAAGACCAAGGTCAATGAGGGTGAAATCCCACAGTATTATGTCGAGGATAACCACGAAGCTATCATCGACCCTGAAGTGTTCGAAATGGTGCAGCGAGAAATGGCCAAGCGTGGTAAGGGCAAAAAGTACCACAGCGGAGTCCACGCCTTTTCCACCAAAATCAAGTGTGGCGAATGCGGAAGCTGGTACGGTTCAAAGGTGTGGCATTCCAACAGCAAGTACCGCAAGACCATCTGGCAGTGCAATCACAAATTCGATGGAGACTGCCGATGCCAGACACCGCACCTGACGGATGAGGAAATCCAGCTGCATTTCCTTTCGGCAGCAAACAAGCTGCTGGCCACAAAAGCTGCAGTTATTGCCAATGGCAGAGAGATGCAGGCCCTCCTGTTCGACACTACCGAGCTGGAAGCGGAACAGGCTCAGCTCCTCGAAGAAACTCAGGTGGTTTCCGACATGGTACAACAGGCGATTCAAGAGAACGCCCGCACCGCTCAGAATCAGACCGAATACCAGAAACGCTACGACGGCTTGGTGCAGCGCTTCGACCGGGCCAAGACCCGACTAGAAGAAGTCACCGCAGAGATTCAGGAAAAGCAGACGGCCAGCGCAAACATGGGGGCCTTCCTGAGCACCTTCGAACAGATGCCCGATGCGCTGACGGAGTTCACACTTGAAAGCTGGCACAGCATGGTGGATTTCGCCACCGTCTACAGCATCGACGACATCCGCTTCACCTTTAAGAACGGACAGGAAATCCAAGCATAAGCCCCTCAACGCACGAACGCCTCACTACTGGTTTTGATGCCAGCGGTGAGGCTCTTTTTGTTTATTTTGATTCTTCTTTTTTAAGGGATTTTTCAAGCGGAGTTAAAAACTCCTGCTGCCATGCCAGAAACAACTCAGAGGGTTCCTTAGCTCTTTTTTTCCATTCTTTCAGATGCTTTTCATAGCTATCGTTATTCTGTTCGTTGGCATCGTCTCTAACCTTATATGCCAAATCATTGCAATCCACACAAAAATTCAATTGTGCCTGCTTATACTTTACAGCAGCAAAAGATTCGAACAACTTTCTTTTTTTTCCGCAGCAATCACAAACCATATGCCAGTTCTCCTTTCAAAACGATAGATTTAATGTTTTCTTCCATTTCCTGCTCAGCAGCAAGGTCGATAGAACTTCTTCCTTTAATAGCTGCTTTGATTTTCGGCGCAAGATATTTAATAATATCAGCCTCCTGTGTTTCTGATTTTCTCAGGTCTTGCTGTAACTGACGGAGCTGTTTTTCGTCATCATCCAGCGCTTTTATCACGGAATCCTGTTCTTCGGGTGTAAGCATATTGTCCATGAATTGATTGAGCAGAATTCCATTGAACAGCCTTGCTGTAATCACTGCATCGTCTTCGTGAATTAAATTACCTATACCTTTAGCCGCAGTTCCACAAACAGCTCCACCAATTAGACCGGCTCCCATGCCAATTGCAGCGCCGACTTTTTTATCTACCTTCTCACCGAGTGTTTTCCCAATCAACGCTCCCGCCGCTGTCGTTGTAACGATGCTGCCGGTAAAGGAAGCGAATAGCGAAGTCATGTTTTTCAGATATTGCGACCCAGAAATCTTCCCATCAAAGACTTTGAAGGTGTCCGGTACAGAAAAAACGATAAACATCACACCTTGTGTAATTGCAGTCGAGCCTAAAAACTTTGCAAAACTCTTTTGTGCCGCTGCTCCGTATATCGCTTTTTTACCGGCAAGCGCTCTAAAGGCATTGATGATTTCTTGCGCCATCTGCGGACTAATCGATTTGCTAATTTCTGTTGCCAATGGATTTAGCGCAGATGCCAGACCTGTTCTGGAAAGTTGAGAAGCAATGATGCCACCTGCAAAAGCCATGCCGTAGACCTGAACGCCGGTGAAAATGGCGCTTTTCGCAGCCTTCTTATAATCCTTGGTCACCCAGTAGGTTTGTGCGAAAGATACAACCGCTGATATGCCGAAAACAGATAGACAATTAACTGCACCTGTGTACGCATCAAAGGTGATTGATTCGATTGTGCCTGCTTTCGCCAGCTTTAGCGCTTGGTTATATGTCAGCTTTCCCTTACGAATAATATCATAGGCCGCATTCGGATCTGTAACACCGGGAACCTGACCATCTGAGATGCGAGTTTTCATATACTCAATCGCCTGAGCATACTGGTCAGCAGGAACCTCCACCTTCATCGCATTGCCGTTCAGGTCATAGTACCTAAAACTTTTCGTTCCGGTTTGAGGATTCTTTTTAAAGCAGGCATCAACTGAATTATATGCTTGCTTACAGTATTTGCATTGAATCGGCGACGAGTCCACAATCTTATCTGGTCCGTTTTTAGCGTTATCTCGTCCCACCACTGTGGATTGTTCTCCGGCCAACTTATCTAAAATCGCACCAGCTTCTTCAGCATAGATACCGTGGCCCGTTTTTGTTTGGTCGGCTCCGTATGCAGCATTAAACATTACGCCCTCAACATTGACGGTATTGATGGCGCTAAAGGTCGCTTCGGCAGCCTCTCTTGCTTCAACAGCTTTTTTCTTGTACGCCGTAAGCATACTATAAAGCCCCTTACTACTGAATTGTGCCAATTCTGTTTTTCCAGCTTTAAGAACATAGTGAACACTACCTTTGTCATCACTTAAAGCCACAACATCATAATCCTCTGGCGAGTAATACTCCCAAGGAATAATCTGATAAATTGTTTTCGGAGCTTTGACTTTTTCTTTGGCCTTTTTCTTTTTGTTTTCCTCTTTGATTTGGGCCTTGTTATTCTTTGCCTCTTCTCGTGAGGCTTTCACAATAATTGCACGATTTGTAATAACAACACCTGCAGGATATCCCCCGAAGCTGCCAATGTCAGCCCATAATATTTTATAATCTGTCGGTACTGGAATATACCTATGTATCTTTTCGACCATAGATTTATCCAGCGCTGTTGGAGACTTTGGAAGCGTCGCTATAAGTTCTCGTAAAATCTCATCCATTCAGCTCACCCTTTTTTATCCTTCCTGTCTGTACCGCTTACTACTTTCATAAGCCAAGCACCCATCAGACCGCCGACAACTCCCATAGGCCCGCCTGCAACAGCAGCTGCTATTCCAAGGCCGGTGGCTGCTTGCATCCACTCTTTCGATACAGCCTTTCTCGATGCCGTACCTGCAAGAATAGAAGGTGTGACCAAGTTTGCCTTATCCAGCAGACTATTTCTATCTTCTTCCTTATACTTATCTGGATGGTCTACAAAAACATCCAGCATTGTGCGAAGCATATCTGTTTCTTCGGGGCATCTGGCGATTTCTGCATCCAGAACACTACGCATAGCAATATACTGCGTTTTTGTTAATTTATTTCGACCGTTCTCAATATTGTTTATGGTTTGTCTTGTAACTCCAATCTGGTTACCGAACTCTTCGGCGCTCCAGCCAACCGCCCTACGAATGAGCAGAAGGTTATCTTGCATTCTTTGAATTTCGTCCATCGTCATGCACCTCCTGTTTATATAATATACATTGACAATAAATTTGTCAATCGTTTATAAATTTTCCTGATGTAAATAATTTATAAACACTTCTGAGCATAAAAAAAGCCGGTCACAAAACCGACACCCTAAACGACACTCCGACACCCCTGTGCCTATGCCGCATTTCTTTGTATCAAATAGCGAGTCTTAATTTCACAGATAATATCAGATGGCACTGGTTTTACCAGTTCTACCATCATCTGAATGATATGTCTTGGTGTTCGGAATTGTCCATTCTTTCCTGCACTTTCCAGTTTAGACAGCAGGTATTCATATAAATCCCCTTTACTGTCTCCTTCCAGATTCAATCCGTCAATTCCATCAATTACTTTCGTAAGTAATGCTGGCGTTGGAATCTTAAAGATCGCATCTCCCATATATTTACTATAAGCAGATTCTCCATCTGGATGTAGATTTTTAATAAAAGGAAATACTCCATTCATCATCAGATCATAAATCTCATTCGCATCTCCCAGATTCTTAAATTTACTCCAACGATACTGCTGACAATCTGCTGGGAAAATTCCTTCGTATGGAATTCCTAAAATATTTGCATCTCTTTCCTTTCTTGTTTCTACTTCATCTAACTGCTTGATAAATAATAAGTAGTTAAACTGTTCGATAACTTCCAGTGGATTTGTAATTCCACCTGTCCAGAAAATCTCCCATATCTTATCTACTTTGTTTTTTAATTCACCCGTAATCATCTTACTTCCTCTTCTTCATTTTCGTTTTTTATGTGAAAATTATACCATAAAATCACAAAAGGCCACAACCTGTATCTCTAGCATGATAAGGTTATAACCTTTCTTTAAAGTTTAAATCTTATATAGAATTGTTTCAAAATTTCTGCTGCAATTTTCTACTGTGCATGTCTCTTTAATGCTTCCAAATAAATAGCCCCAAGTCTGCTAGGTTTTGTCTTCTTATGTGTCACATACCCAATATGCATCTCGCCTTCTTCTGCAAGCGGAACTGCGATAATATTCTCTCCATTTAATTCCTTATCGATCACACCGCTGCTGATCGTGTATCCATTTAATCCAATCAGTAAATTAAACAGAGTTGCTCTGTCTCTCACTCGAATGTTCTTTGAACGCACTTCCGTACTAAACATTTCCTCTGAATAATAGAAAGAATTATGTTCCCCCTGCTCAAATGACAGATACGGATAATCTTTGAGATCTTCCATTGTGACTTGATCTTTCTGTGCCAGCGGGTTCTTGTCACAGATAAAAATATGTGGTCTTGCAACAAACAGTTCTGTGAATTTGAGATCATTTGCTTTCATGATCTTCTCTAGTACAGATGCGTTGAATTCATTGAGATATAAAATTCCGATCTCACTTTTCATTCTGGCAACATCATCGATGATCTCATAAGTCTGAGTTTCTCTCAGACTGAAATCGTAATTCTCGCTTCCATATTCTTTGATCAAGTCTACAAATGCATTGACTGCAAAAGAATAATGCTGTGTTGAAATGCAAAATTCCTGTTTCCCACCACTTTTATGTTTATACTTCTCTTCGATCAATGCCGCCTGCTCCAGTACTTGTCTTGCATATCCGAGGAAAATCTCTCCTTCTCTGGATACATGAATTCCCTTGTTCGTGCGGTCAAAAATCGTGATCTGCATCTCTTTTTCCAGTTCTTTTAATGCTTTAGTAAGACTTGGCTGTGATACAAAGAGTTCTTCTGCTGCTTTGCTGATCGTTCCGATCTCCGCAATTGTTACGACATATCTTAGCTGTTGTAATGTCATCGTTTCTTCCTTCTTTGGTCTTTTTGTATCATTATACAATAGTTTATTTTATATGGCAAAGGCTGATTGTTTCTTTTAATCTTACTCACGATTCTTTAATGCATCAGAAAGTCCGACTTTATAAATCTTTCGCACTAGCAGTTTGTTGATCACTAGATATGTAATGATAATTCCTGCATAAACTAATGCATACAGCTGCCATGTGAAACTTAAATTCATAGCACAGGCAATATTAGAAACCATGGCCGGATACATCGCATCCATTAATTTCTTGGATAATGGAACACTGATCAATGCTCCGACTGCGATCATATAGAAATTTCCATCGAGATATAGCTTTTTAATCTCTTTCTTCCGATATCCAAATACTTTCATCAGGGCAATATTTTGTGCAGAACGATCAATCATTACCTTGATCATTAAATACATGACAATTGCAAAAATGATAACAGAAAGTCCAACGATCATTCCCATCATTGGAATCATCATATTGATAAATACATCTGAACTCTCCTCAATTGCTTTTTTACTTGTCGTTGCATACAGCTTTCCAGAGTCAATCGACAGTTTCTTCTTTGATACAACCATATTGTAATAATCTGATGTTGTCTGAAAGAGATCTCTCATGCTGTCAATATCCATAAATGCATATAACCCAGAAGAATATTGTGTGATATCTGCTACCTGAAACGCGTAATCCATTTCATCTTCCTCATCAGACAGTATGACCGAGTCACCTTTTTTCAGATCATATTTCTGTGCCATTGCAGATGAAATAACAACTTTGTTCTTTGCTTTCGGAAGATCTTTATCCTGACTGAAATATGGATTATCATTTTCTATACCGATCAGGGAAATTTCAAGATCATATCCCCATATTTCTTTATGCAACCCTTTTACAAAACATGCATCTCCACCTTTTGGTACTTTTTTGTCTGGATATTTATACGTATACATATATTCAAATTTTGTGTCTCTCTTATTTTCTTTGCTGATATGATCACACATCACATAGCAGTCCAGACCGATCATCATAACCAGTAGTGCAATAAACATTCCAAAAACTACTGTAAATCCGGCCCTTGCCTCACGCAGTGACTGCCTGATCCTGAATTGTTACCGTCACTGGAACTGTCAAATAATATTTTAAAAGCTGCTTCTTCGTCACTCCAAGTGCATACAATGTTCCAATAATACTATTTTCTTTTTCAATTTCATGAATGACAAAAACAGATATTACATAGGTAAATAAGATCATAATGATAACGCCTGCTACCATTCCAGCAAGTTTATTAATGACCTGATCACCTGCCGCTGCTCCGATTCTTATGTTATCATCTGCCTTTAAAAACTGAGTCAGATTCGATGTTTCCATATCAAATGCTTTCATCAGTTCTTCGGTTCCTTCTTCCAATTGATCAGTTCCTTCTTTTAACTTACTACTTCCATCTGATGCTTTTTTGACACCATTTGTATAAGCCTTAATTCCATCTCTATATGTTTTTAAAGCATCTAACTGTTCTTTGGCAGATTCTAAAGATAATCTTGTAAGGCCATCACTTGATTTTGTAATCAAACCTTTTAAAATACTTGCATAATTATTCTCTGTCAGCGATGTTACTCCAAAAGATGCCAGTTGGCTTTCTGCCGTTTTTAAATACGCCTGAAAGATCTGATCCGCACCTTTTTGCAATGTTTCATTATTTTCACTTAGCTTATTTAATCCTTCTGACATCTTGGTACTTGCATCGGTCAATTTTTTGATACCATCTTTGATATCATCTTTCTTTCTAGCAGTTTCTTCCCAGTAATCTTTAAAATACGGGTCATCAACATCATCTGGGTTAAATGTGATCTTTTTTAGTTTGTTTTTTAACTGTTTCTGGGTCATTGCACCATTTAAACGGTACGCATAAATATATTCTTCGGATTGGATGCTGTTTTCGTTATTTTTTAGATTCTGGTATACATCTTCCGTCACAAATGCCAGACCAAACTGCTTGCTGTCTACGGTACTATCTGATAACTTTTCATAACATGCATCATAGTCTGGAACTGAGCCGATTCCCGTTACTTTATAAGAATCCCCATCAATCGTAATATGAGATCCTATTTTTAAGTTGTGTTCTTGTGCATATCTTTTTTCCACGACAACTTCCTGTCCATCTCTTGCAAGTCTTCCTGCATCCAGATTGATCTGATCGACTTTTTTACGATTCTTAAAGATTCTTAACTTACTTCCATCTTTTTGTCTAAAATCAAGATAAAATGTCTCTTCTAATGTGATTCCTTTCTTAGTAAGAGTCTCTTTTTGTTTTATCGTTAGCGGCACGAATACCTGAAACTGTCCATCTTCCAACTTATGTTTCTTTGCTTGTTTTGCAGTTCCATCAACGATCGTATCCGCTGCACCTACCAGACTGATAACCAGATACATACTGATAATAATTAGAAAAGCAAGTGCAAGATAGCGGAATTTATTCTCTTTTAAATCTCTCCATGCTCTTTTTCTCAATATTTTTTCCATTTAGAGATCCTCCAGTGATTTTGCCGGTACTCTTGTTTCATTTTCATATTCTTCACTGATCTGGCCATCTTTGATGATGATAACCTTATGTACCATGTTGCGGATTGCATTGTTATGCGTTACGATCAGCATAGTTGTTCCGTATTGCTGATTGATTTTCTCTAATAAGATCAGAATATCTTTGGATGTTTTCGAATCGAGAGCTCCTGTCGGTTCGTCACAAAGAAGCAGCTTTGGATTCTTGATCAACGCCCTTGCAATTGCACATCGCTGCTGCTGTCCACCGGATAATTGTGCAGGAAATTTATCTTGATGTTCTGTTAGTCCGAGCGTATCTAGCAGTTCTTCCATATCCAATGGATCTTCCGTTAAAAATTGACAGATCTCTATATTTTCTTTGACTGTAAGATTTGGTACCAGATTATAAAACTGGAAGATAAACCCTAGATTATCTCTGCGGTATTCGGAGAGCTCATCTGCATTTAATCCTGATATTTCATTGCCATCGACTTTGACTGAACCAGAATCCATAGTATCTAATCCGCCGATACAGTTTAGCATTGTAGATTTTCCTGAACCACTGTTTCCTTGGATAACACACATCTGCCCTTGTTCGATGTTGGTTGTGATTCCTTTTAGTACTTGATTATAGCTTTCGCCTGATCCGAAGCTTTTTTTCATATCTTTTATTTCTAAATACATATATAGTTCCTTTCGCTTCTAGAAGTTAGTCTTCTCTAACGTATAGTTAGTATCATCTAACGTCATTATAACAAAAGTCTACAGACTTCACAAGATTGTGATTTGTAGGTAGTGTTGCATGTATGAGTCAGAAAGAAGATAAGAAAAAATATTTATAAGAATACAAGGTGACACTCCGCATTTTTGAAAGCGTT
>OGRS01000151.1_pt1 | contig 75891 bp, 81 predicted proteins | sample 1553561 | NCBI WGS metagenome assembly OGRS01 (sample SAMEA2580103, study PRJEB22360) | human gut metagenome | biome: human gut; feature: human-associated habitat; material: faeces | place: Denmark | collected 2008/2010
TAAAAAAGCCATTCGGTTGTACCCGAATGGCTTAATATCTTAAGAAGGTCGGGTACAAATCATTTTTAAGTGAAAATGGATTTGTACCTAAAGCAAATATTACTTAAGTCCAAATCCCAACATATTATTATTGTTATTATTTATTAAATCAGATAAAAATATAATATGCCCCTTCATAATTCCTCCAAATTTTTTAAACAAATGTATGCAAATAGGATACAACTTTTTTAGGTAAAAGTCAATATTTTTTTGAAATAAATTTTTAAGAAAAAAATAAAATTTTTTAAAAAAATTATTTGACAAACTAAATATTTTATGATATTATAATATCAAGAAAAGAATATTTCTTCTTTGAAACGATGGTGATGAGTTTCAAAGTGTCCGATTTATCTCTCCTAAAATAAGTCGGATTCCTACCCTAAACTTTTAAAAAATTGTAGAAAAAGCTGACTAGTGATGAAGTACAGCTTTTTCTATTTTTTGGAAAATTTTTCTAAAAAAATAAGAGGAAAACTCCTCTTACTTTAAATTTATTTATTATTTAATATTTCGTAGCTACTAGAAATTACAGGCATATTTAAAATATTTAACATTCTTTCTAAAAGTATTCCCTCTCTAGTATCATATTTAAACCCATAACTTGCCCTTATACATTGAGTGATAAATTGTGTACCTCTATCAATGGCGATAGGCAAGCTATCTCCTTGTAAAAGACTTCCTATAACTACACTTGTATAACAATCTCCAGTTCCTGGATAAGAGGCAGGAATATATTTACATCTTATCTTCCAGAAAACATTATTTTCTTTATCATAAGCAATAACATTCGAATATTTTTCATTTAAAATAGTTTCATTTTCAGGAACACTAGTAGCGATAACTATTTTTGGTCCCATATTGGCAAGTTTAATAAGATAATTTTTAACAATTTCTTCATCAATATTTTCAACATATTCTTTATCTAATAAAAGACAAACTTCTGTAAAGTTTGGAGTGATAATATCAGCTTTGGTAATAAGTTTTTTCATCTCTTCTACCATTTCACAACCCATTGTACTATAAAGTTCTCCACTATCTCCAAGGACAGGATCTATAACTACAAGATTATTTTTATGACCAAATCTATCTATAAATCTTGAAACGATATCTATTTGTTTGTGAGAACCTAAAAAACCAGAATAGATGCAATCAAATTCTAAATCTAGTTTTGACCAATGATCCATCATTTTCTCCATATTGTCAGTTAGATCTATAAAACTAAAGTCTGTAAATCCTCCTGTATGAGTTGATAGAATAGCTGTTGGAAGAGGACAAACTTGAATTCCCATAGTAGAAAGAATTGGAATTATATTTGTAAGGGAAGATCTTCCAAATCCTGAAAGGTCATGTATAGCTGCAACTTTTTTTATTATTTTTTCCATAAAACCTCCTAAAGCAAGCATTAATTTTTACAATATTATACCTATTTTTTTTAAATATTGCAAAAAATAAAAGCAGGAAACTTTTGTTTCCTGCTTAGGGGGGTTATAATATCTTATTTATTCATGCTTTCAATTATTGCATCAACTAAAGAATCCATATCTTGATGAGTGTCATCTGTCATAGAAGATGTTAGAGTAACTTTTTCATCTAAGATATTCATATCTTTCATTTCTTCTAAACATTCTCTCATTAAAGAACCAGATTTGCAAGCCCAAGAACCATTTTCAAGGATAGCCACAGTTCTTTTTTGAAGATTTAGAGCTTTCATATCCATTAAGAAGTTATGCATTAATGGATAGATTCCAAGGTTATAAGTAACAGAAGCGAAAACTATATGACTGTATCTAAAAGCATCAGAGATAAGGTTAGATACATGAACTTTTGATACATCATACATCTTAACTTTTGTGATACCTTTTTCTACTAATTTTGTAGCTAGTACAGAACAAGCATTTTCAGTATTTCCATACATAGAAGCATATACAATCATAACTCCTTTGTCTTCAGGTTCGTATTTACTCCATTTGTCATATTTATCTAAGAAATATCCAAGATCACTTCTCCATACAGGACCGTGAAGAGGACATATAATTTTAATATCAATTCCAGCTGCTTTTTTAAGTAATGCTTGAACGTGAGGACCATATTTTCCAACTATGTTTGTATAATATCTTCTTGCATCATCAAGCCATTCTCTATCAAATTCAACTTCGTCATTGAAAAGTTTACCATCTAGTGATCCAAAACTTCCAAATGCGTCAGCACTAAATAATACTCCGTTAGTTAAATCAAAACTTACCATAGCTTCAGGCCAGTGAACCATTGGAGCAGCAACGAATAATATTTCATGCTTACCAAATTTTCTTGTATCTCCTTCAGCAACTACTTCAGATTTTTCAGTATCAATGCTATAACCAAATTGATTCATAAGGTAAAAAGCTTTTTCTGAACTGATAACTTTAACATCAGGATAGTGGAACATAACTTCTTGCATCATAGCTGCGTGGTCAGGCTCCATATGGTTTATTACCATATAATCAAGTTTTCTATCTCCTAAAACATATTTGATATTTTCTATAAATTGTCTTCCGATAGACCAATCAACAGTATCAAATAAAACAGTTTTTTCATCTAATAATAAATATGAGTTATAAGAAACACCTCTGTCAATTGGGTGTATATTTTCAAATAAGTGTAGACGATGATCATCTCCTCCTACCCAGTAAAGATCATCAGTTACTTTTCTAACATTGTGCATAAACACTCCTCCTCTATAAAGTACTAACTAATATAATTAATCTTCATCTATACAAATGAAAGCAGATTTTTCTTCTCCACAATCTGGACAAATCCAGTCTTCAGGCAGTTTAGTAAATAGTGTTTCTGGTTCTACTCCATTTTCCTCATCACCGATAGCTGGGTCGTATTCATATCCACAACCACTACATACATAACGTTTCCAAGAAGATGATCTTGTTGGTTTTGGTATAGATCTCTTCATTTTTTTCATTGGTGGTGCAGGAAGTTTTTCCTCTCCATTGTCAAGAGCTTGAGTAAGTAAAGGTAAAACTTCTTTTAAATCTCCAACGATACCGTAGTCAGCATTTTTAAATATAGGTGCGTTAGGATTATTGTTTATTGCAACTATTGTAGTAGCATCTTTTATACCTTTTAAGTGTTGTCCTGCTCCAGAAATTCCACAAGCTATATATAAATTTCCATTGAATTTTTGACCAGACATTCCAACATAACGATTTAATGGAACATATTTTAAAGTTTCAGCTACAGGTCTTGAAGAACCGATTGCAGCTCCAGCTTGATAAGCTAAATCTTCGATAAGTTTCATATTTTCTTTAGCTCCAATACCTTTACCAGCACTTACTACTCTTTCAGCTGAAGAGATAGGAGTGTCAGCAGGGATTCCTACTGTGAAATCATATCCATCTTTCTTTAAACTTTCAACTAAAGCATTAACTTTATCTTCCATACTTCCGTCTTTGAAAATTATATTTTTACGGATACCAGTTGCGTGTCCTTTAGCTGATTTTTTCTTAGGTGAAGAACCTTCAGATTTTGGCATTTTTCCGATAAGATGAGAAGCGATAACAACTCTTTGAATTTCGTTTGTACCTTCATAGATAGTACAGATTTTAGCATCTCTATAAGCTCTTTCAACTTCCATTCCTTTTAAGTAACCAGTTCCACCGAAGATTTGTAAAGCATCATTTACAACTTCTAGGCAGATATCAGAAGCATATTGTTTAGCCATAGCTGATTCCATTCCAAATGGTTCATGATTTTCTTTAAGTTCAGCAGCACTATAAACCAAGAATCTAGCTGCTCTAATTTTTGTTGCCATATCAGCAAGTTTGAATGATATAATTTGTTGTTGAGCTATTGGTTTTCCAAATTGTATTCTTTCTTTTGAATAAGCTAAAGCATTTTCAAAAGCTCCTTGAGCAATTCCAAGTGCTTGAGAAGCGATTCCTATTCTACCACCATCTAGTGTAGCCATAGCTATTTTAAATCCTTCTCCCTCTTTTCCTAAAAGATTTTCTTTAGGAACTTTTACATTATTAAATATTAATTCAGCTGTTGAAGATGAACGGATACCCATTTTATCATAGTGATCTCCAAAAGTAAATCCTTCCCAACCTTTTTCAACTATAAAAGCACTGATTCCTCTAGTACCAATACCAGGTGTTGTAACAGCGAATACTACATATGTGTCAGCTTTGTCAGCGTTTGTTATAAATATTTTTCCACCATTTAAGATGTAGTGATCTCCTTCAAGAACCGCAGTAGTTTCAGTTCCTCCTGCGTCAGATCCAGCATTAGGTTCTGTAAGTCCAAAAGCTCCAAGTTTTTCTCCACTAGCTAATGGAACTAAATATTTTTGTTTTTGTTCTTCTGTACCGAAAGCATAAATAGGATAGCTACCTAAAGATACATGTGCCGAAAGAATAACTCCAGTTCCTCCGTCAACCCTAGATAATTCCTCTACAGCGATAGCATAACTTAAAGTATCCATTCCAGCTCCACCATATTCTGTTGGATAAGGGATACCCATAAGTCCCATTTCAGCAAATTTTTTAATAGCCTCAGTAGGGAATTCATTATTTTGGTCTAACATAAATGCTATTGGTTTTACTTCGTTTTCTGCAAACTCTCTAACCTTTTGACGAAGATTTTCGTGTACCTCTGTTGTTTTAAAAGACATATTATAACCTACCTCCTTCGTTTAACTTTCCTATATCGAAAAATTATTAACTTTCTTAAAATTGTATTCATTTCATTTATGCTTTGATTATAGCACAGAAATTATTAAAAAGCAATAACAAAAAATTAAAAAAAGTATATTTTGAGTACAAGTTTAAATTAATTTAAACATAAAGACAAAATATATGAATTAAAAATAAACAAAAAAGAGTAGATGATTAGTCTACTCTTTCTATAAAAATTGGTATTTATATTATTTTAGTCAAAAAAATATTTTCTAAAAAAATACATAAAAATAAAGTTGTTAATTAAAAATTAACAAAAAATTTTTAATATTTTTATTTTAGACGGTAAGTTTTAATTCCTTTATAATCTATAATATTTATTTTTTCATCATTTTCAATTTCTTGAATAAGTTCTTCAATATTTTCTACATTTCTACTTGCTAAAAAACTTCTAAGTTCAAATTGATTCATTGGGTGTCTTTTGCAAAGACTTAAAACAGCTTCGTGGTGGTCATCAATTTCACTATAAAAAGATCCAGAGCTTAACATATCAATAGAGATTCCATGAAGTTGTTCTACTGCATATTTCATATTTTCTTTTGAAACCATATTTACATAAGATTCAGCAGGAGGTCTTACTGGAGTATTTAGATAAACTCTTGAATATTTTATTTTTTTCAAAATCTTTTTAAATTCATCAATAGAATGTTTGTCATCATTCATTCCGTCAAGCAACATAATTTCAAGCCAAAGCTCTCCTTTATATAGATGAGAAAATTCAATAAGTCCTTCTAAAATTTCATTATATTTAATTAACCCATAAGGTCTATCTATTTTTTTTGAAAGCTCTTCATTATAAGCATTGATTGATGGAAGAACTATATCAGCTTCCATTAAATCTTTTTGCACTTGTTTATCATTAAGCAAAGCTCCATTTGTGATAACTGCTACAGGTTTGGTAGTTAAAGATTTTAAAGTTTTTACAAGTTCACCAAGTCTTGAATATAAAGTAGGTTCTCCCTCTCCTACTACTGTAACTACATCAAAAGCATCAGAGTTTTTAAGATATTCTTTAAATTCTGCTACAATGTCCTCAAGTTTAAAAAATTCTTGTCTTGTATTTGTCATCTTATTAGTTCTACCAAGTTGGCAATAGATACAAGAATAGTTACAAGTTTTTTTGGGAATAGGACTAACTCCTAAAGAACGTCCAAGTCTTCTTGATGGAATAGGACCATATACATATTTTAATGTTTGCATAAAAATCGTCTCCTAATTATATATTAAATAATTTTTATTTAAAATTTCTTGATATAAAAGGATTATACCATAAAAAAACCTTTATTTTCAAGGTTTTCAAAAAACAAAAAATATATAGCTGATTATACCTCTGTTCTTTTTTATTTTTTTCATTTTAAAACAAAACAAATTTTTTGTAAAAAAAGGAAGTAAAAAAATATTAACATTTATTAGCACACGAGAACATATATTTCGATAATAAAAAGCTAGTTTATTAAAATAATAAAAATTTATAAAAATAGTAAATATATTATTTTAAATAAAAAAAAGAAATAAATATAAAACGAGGTGATTTTATAAAATGAAATAAAATTAATGTGTTTCAAAATGGGAGAAATAAATCAAAAATAAGAAATAAAGTTAAGAAATGTTAAAATTATGTAAAAGAAAAAATATCAATGTAAAAAAAGTTAAAGGATCTATTGAAATAAAATCTATTTTTTATATTTATTTCATTCAAAAAATATATATTTATATAAAGTATGTAAAATTAATAATTTAAGATAAAAAAGGAAATAAAAAAAAGAGTTGTCTGAAAAAAAACAAAAAAAGTTTAAAAAAAAACAAAAAAAAGGTTTACAAAATACAAAAAATAATGTATGATTGTCTTAGGGATGAAAAAAATAAACATCTTAGATAATATATTATGTACATTCAAGGAGGAAAGTTTATTATGAAAAAATTAGCACTTTTATTAGCAGCACTTGGTGTTGTTTCTGCAGCAGCTTACGCAGCACCTGAATTAACAGTTACATCTATAGGACAAGAAATCGAAATAGAAAATGAAGACCACAATGGAACTGACTTAGATGATGTATGGTTATTCAATAATGTTGGATTAGCTTATGGAGATTGGTCATTTGGTTTACAAGCTGGTAAACAATGGGGAGTAAACTTTGATGATGACAATGAAAAAAATAAAGGAGTAACTAGTGACGATTCTAGACTTCAAATAGATGTTTGGAAAAAAGTTACTGATGATTTAAAACTAGGATTTAGATATAGAGGACACAAAACTTACGATAGATATTATGCAAGATGGGATTATAACCACGGAATGTTCTGGTCATCAGGAGATGTTTGGTATGAAGCAACTAATGGAACACCTGGTGGAGCTACTGACTGGTTAAAATCTGAGTTTTTCCCTATTGGAGTTAAATATGGAGCATTCAAGGCAGGATATTTTGTAAATTATAATAAATCTGTTGGAACAGATGATGCTAATCAAGCAAATGAGTATTTTGAACACCAATTAAGATTATACGCTACTCTTTATAAAGGAGAAAGATTAACTGTTACTACTGAAGGTAGATTTACAATATCTGCTGAAAATGAGTATGAAGGTGTTGGAGAAACTGGAAAACACTATGATGATTTCGGAAGAACTAGAATTTACTTAGGAGCAGATTATAAAGTATCTGAAAACTTAAATGTTTATGGAAAATATGGATATGAATTTAGAGATTGGGTAGCTGAAGAAAATAATGCTGATAAAGCAAGAGCTGAACATACAGGAAACGCTTATCAAGACTTCGTAGTTGGATGGAAATATACATTCTAGTTTGATATAAACCAAATTAATAAATTAGAGGGAAATTTAATTTTCCCTCTTTTTTTGCTATATTTTTGTAAAAATAAAAAAGACCCCGAAGGGTTGAGGATACTATTTTCTGTTATAACACCACCAAGTAAAAACACAGAGAATTAAGAAAACTCCTGTATCAAAGTTGATGTTTTCAATGTGAATAAACATAAATAGTTCCTCCTGAAATATTAGTTTTCCACTCTCGGTCAAAGAGCAGAATAAAAGCTCCCAAAAAACTGAGAGCTTCTATCTGACCTTTTAAACTAATATTTCAGTACCCTACGGGTTTGTTTCTGATTTCATTATATCATTTTTTTTATAAATTGTAAATAAAAAAGCTTTGCATTTCAATAATAAAATATTTTAATATAGATTAAATTGTAAATGAAAAAAGAGGAAAGCTTTTACACCTTCCTCTAATTTTATTAATCTAAGTTAAATTAGAATTTGTAATTCCATCCAAATATTAATGCTTGATAATCAGCGTTGTCTAGAGGTTTTCCATCTCCTCCATCTCTTTCTTCTCTATCTCTTAACTCATAAGCATAATTAACATAAACATTTAAACTTTCAGATACAGCATAGTTAGCTTTTAGATATAATCTATTTCTTCCAAAGTCTTCATAAGCTTGGTATCCAGAACCATCAGCTACATCTTTTTCAGCGTGTAAAGTAATTCTTGCTTCAGTTGATAAAGATAATCTATCCCATTTATATAATGGAGCATATAATCTTAATTGATGTTCAATGTAACTTTCTTCTTCAGCATTTGCTCTTGCACCTGTATCTTTAGTATAGTCTATTAAATATTTAGCTGTAACTGGACCAATTTTAACTCCAATTGGGAACCATTCAGCTCTTAAAGTATCTGCTGTTCCTGCCACATCATTTACTTGGTACCAGAAATCTCCTGCTGATAAGAACATTCCGTGAGAATAATCATATCTAGCATAGAATCTTTCTAAATTTTTATCTCCTCTATATCTAAATCCTAATTTTAAATCATCATTTATTTTTCTCCAAGCATCAAATTGTATTCTGTTATCTGATCCTTTGACATCATCATTTTTATCATTATAGTTCCATTGTTTAGCTCCTTGGAATCCAAAAGACCAATCTCCGTAAGCTAATCCAACATTATTATATAACCAAGCTGTTGTATCATCAGAACCATTTACATGTTCCATCTCTACTTCTTGTCCTACTGATGTAACTGTTAATTCAGGTGCTGCGTAAGCTGCTGCAGAAACAACACCAAGTGCTGCTAATAAAAGTGGAATTCTTTTCATTAATTTTTTGATAAAATTTTATCAAAAATCTTAAAAAAATAATCGGACTTTTTTACTATTTTAACATTAAATAATATTTAAAATCATTTTTCTCTTTGACTCTAATTAAAATTTTAATTTTACTTGTTAATTTTCTACTTTCAGTTGCTCATTTTAGTAAAAAGTTTAATTATTTTATTATTATTTCTTCATTATAGTATATCATAAAATAAAGCAATTTAATTATTTTATTTTTTATTGATTTATTGTATGGCTATTTCAATAAAATTATTAATCTAAGGGAATAACAATTTATGAAAGGAGTGCACCATGATATACGGATATGTAAGAGTTAGTAGTGATAGGCAAACAGTGGAGAATCAAAAATTTGAAATTATTAAATTTTGTAAGAGGGAAAAAATAAAAATAGATGGTTGGATTGAAGAAACTATCAGCGGCACCAAGAATTATGATAAAAGAAAATTAGGAAAACTTTTAAAGAAAATAAAAAAAGATGATTTAATAATCTGTTCTGAATTATCAAGACTGGGAAGAAATCTTTTTATGATAATGGAAATTTTAAATATTTGCATGACTAGAGAATGTAAGGTTTGGACTATTAAAGATAACTATCGTTTAGGAGAGGATATTCAAAGCAAAGTGCTAGCTTTTGCTTTTGGGTTATCTGCTGAAATAGAAAGAAACTTAATTAGTCAAAGAACCAAAGAGGCTCTTGCTAGAAAAAAAGCTGAGGGAGTAAAATTAGGTCGTCCTTTAGGTAAGGCTAAAACCGTTAAACTTTCAGGAAAAGAAAAATATATAAAAGGATTGTTAAATAAAAATATTTCAAAATCAGAAATAGCTAGAAGATTAAGAGTAGACAGAGGAACAGTAGCAAATTTTATTAAAAATTATATTGAAATTTAGAAAAAATGGAGCTGTTACAAATTATTAGACAGCTCCATTGTATCATTAATTATAAATATTCTTTTAAATCATTTTCAACTATTTTTTTTATTTCTAAAGCGATTTTTTCAGATTCATCTTTTTTCAATCCAATATTTTTGGCTACTTTTAAAATATCTTTAATAGTTGGATTTTTTCCATTTCCTGCTACTGTTGTTGCATGTTCTCCACCAATAGAGTTACTATAAGTTAGGTCATATGCTGGTGAAAGTTCCCATTTTCTTTTAACTTCATTGTATAAAAATGAAAAATTTTTAGAATGGTCATCTCTATTATGTGCAAAAATATTAAAACACATAAGTCTATATATTTTTTTTACTTTTTCAAAATCATTAGTCAATTTTAGAGTTAATTTCATCAAAATATCATAATCAAGATTTGGAATCCTATGAGAAGTTTCTAAAAGCCCACTGACAGAAACCATATGAATTTTTTTTATTTCATTTTTAGAATTTTTTTCTCTATCAAATCTTTTTACTCCAAAAAATCCAGAGCAATTTTTTGATGGAAATAACTTTGTCTCAGGCATAAAAATTCCACACTTTTTAGCACATAAAGAATAATCATACTCCTGTTTTCCAATATTATCATTATCAAATTTTGAAGGAAATTTGATTATCCAATCTTCTCCATTGATATTAGTGAGTATTTTAGGTCTTGCTCCTCCTGAAGATCCTCCCAATAAAAATAACTCATCTAAATTTTCAGAATACTCTGTATTTAAAATTTTTTTACAAGAAAGAGCCAACTCATCTAAATCCTTTATTTCAGATTTTATTTCAAAATCATATTGAGGGATGTATTCAAGTCCACCCATTCCAGAATTACCAACAATTGCTAATCTATCTAGTGAAGTTATTTCAAAAGGATTGATATTATTTTTTTTCAAAGTTCTATCAACTAGTAATTTTCCCCAACCATCAGGCAAACTATCAGAGAAAACTCCGAACATTCCATTAAAAGGGTCTATTTTAGGAATAAAAACCTTATTTTCTAAAGGCAAACTAAAAGGACTTATTGAAAAACCATTTTTTATCCATTCATCATCATATTGAAAAGCTAATAAATCAATTTTATTTTTATTAAGAAGTGCAAGTGTTCCTACTTTTTTTTCATTGAATATTACTTCCAATTTTTTTATTTTATTCATCTAAGATCTCCTCTATAGAATTATAATGCTTTTTAGAAAAAAGTTGCATAAGTTCATCATCACAATCAAGAATAATAGCAATTTTTGTTAAAGAAAAAAGAGAAATTTCTCCTGTGTTCTCAAATCTTTTAATAGATCCCAAACTCACCCCCGTTTTTTTAGCAAATTCCTCTTGAGTTAATTTCATTTCTTTACGTCTGGCTCTAACATTTTCTGCTATTTTTTTTTGAATATCTTTTGGTGTATTAATTTTAAAAAAATCTAACTTCATATATAATATATTATCTAATTTTTAAAAAAAAGTCAATAATAGATAAAATATTATCTGTTTATTTATGAAAAAATAAAAATTATTTTCTAATTAAAGAAAAACTTAATTAAATAAAAAAGTCCGATTATTTTCTTAAGATTTTTGATAAAATTTTATCAAAAAATTAATGAAAAGAATTCCACTTTTATTAGCAGCACTTGGTGTTGTTTCTGCAGCAGCTTACGCAGCACCTGAATTAAGAGTAACATCTATAGGACAAGAAGTAGAAATAGAACACGAAAACGGATCTGATTTAACAACAGCTTGGTTATATAACAAAGTTGGATTAGCTTATGGAGATGACTGGACATTTGGTTTAGAAGGATCTAAACAATGGGCTTATGACGATAAAAACGATGATGTAAAAGGAAATGATAACAGACTTATACTTGATGCTTGGAAAAGAATAAATGAAGATTTAAAATTAGGAGTTAGATACAGAGGTCACGAAGATAATCAAAGATTTATGGCTAGATACGACTATTCTCACGGAATGTTCTTCTCAACAGGAGATTTCTGGTATCAAGTAAATGAAGCAGATAAAAAAGCCGATACTTTAAGAGCTGAATGGTTCCCTATCGGAGTTAAAATAGGTCCAGTTACAGCTAAATATTTAGTAGACTACACTAAAATGGTAGGTGGAATATCAGAAGGAGAACAAAAATCTGAAGTAGAACATCAATTAAGAATAACTGCTCCATTATATAAATGGGATAGATTATCTTTATCAACTGAAGCAAGAATTACTTTACACCATGAAAAAGAATTTAATGGAACTGAAGGATATCAAGCTTACGAAGATTTTGGAAGAAATAGATTATATATAAAAGCTAACTATGCTGTATCTGAAAATTTAGGAGTATATGCTCAATATGCTTATGAATTAAGAGAAAGAGAAGCTAGAGATGGTGGAGATGGAAAATCTATAAATAATGCTGATGATCAAATATTCGTATTTGGATGGTCTTATACATTCTAGTCTAAATTAGATTAATAAAAATTTGAGGGAAATTTAATTTTCCCTCTTTTTTTGTGTTATAAAACTCTTTTATATAATTATAAAAAAAGACCCCGAAGGGTTGAGGGATACTATTTGTTGCTATGCCACCACCAAGCAAAAACACAAAGAATTATTAAAATCCCTGCATTCAAATTGATGTTTTCGATGTATACTACCATAAGTACACCCTCCTCAAAATAAATGATTTTTCTACCTTGCTTAAGGGCAGAATAAAAGCTCCCAAAAATTTGAGAGCCTTTATCCTAAGCTTAATAATCATTTATTTTGAGTACCCTACGGGTTTGTTTCTGATTTCATTATATCATTTTTTTTATAAATTGTAAATAAAAAAGCTTTGCATTTCAATGATAAAATATTTTAATATAGATTAAATTTTAAATGAAAAAAGAGGAAAGCTTTTACACTTCCCTCAAATTTTATTAGTTTATATCAAATTAGAATTTGTAGTTATATCCAACAGCAACGTTTGACCAATATTTGTTGTTATCGTCTTTAGCTCCGTCTTCTCCTTTAAATTCTCTTATTTCATATCCAACATTTAAGTATACATCTAAGTTTTCAGATACAGCATAGTTAGATTTTAGATATAATCTATTTCTTCCGAAATCATCAAAATGGTTATATCCAGTAGCTTTTCCATCTTTTGCTTTCCATTCTTGATCAGCAGTTAAAGTAAATCTACCTTCTGTAGAAAGAGACAATCTTTCACCTTTATATAATGGAGCATATAATCTTATTTGATGTTCAGTAGAATTTTCTTGTTCTCCAGCACCGATTTCACCTAAATTTTCAACATATTCAAAATAGTATTTTAATGTAACTGGACCTAATTTAACTCCAATTGGGAATAACTCAGCATGGAAAGCATCTGGAGTATTTTTATCATCATTGAAATCATAGAAAACGTCTCCTGATGATAGGAACATTCCATAAGAATAGTTATATCCTATTTGGAATCTATCAAAATTCTTTTGTCCTCTATATCTTCCTGTTAAATTAAAGTTTTCTGTTAAAGGTTTAGAGAAATCAAATTGTAATCTACTGTTATCAGATACAAAGTTATCATCATTATCTTTTTTATCTTTATTGTAAGTATTTACTGCCCATTTTTTACCAGCTGTTAAAGAGAATGACCAGTCATCATATTTTAATCCAACTGTATTCCATAACCATAAATCATCAACTTCTGCTCCACCAGAAACGTTTTCAGTTTCGATTGATTGTCCAAAGTTTGTAACTGTTAATTCAGGTGCTGCGTAAGCTGCTGCAGAAACTAAACCAAGTGCTGTTAATAAAAGTGGAATTATTTTCAGCAATTTTTGATGAAAAAAATTATTTCAAATTACAATAATTTTTTTATTGCTTTATAGTTTTGGAAAAATATATTTTCAAGAAATTTATTTCAAAAATAAAAATCAAAAAAGAAAATTGAAATAAAAATTTTTATTGAAAAAATATTAAAAAAACACTACAATAAAAGGATAGGATATTTTTGTAGGAGGAAAAAATGATATTAGGTCTTACAGGTGGAATAGCTAGTGGAAAATCAACAGTGAGCAATATTTTTAAAAAGTATGGGATATATATAGCTGATGCAGACAAGATAGCAAAAGAGTTAGGAAATAGAAAAGATGTCATAGATGAAATTGGAGAAAAAATTTCAAAAACTGTTATAAATAAAAATGGAAACGTGGACAGAGCTAAACTGAAAGAGATTGTTTTTAGTGATAAATCAAAATTAGAAATACTTAATAAAATATATCACCCAAAAATTAGAGAAGAATTTAAAAAAATTAAGTTAAATTCTTCTAAAAATGATATAATAATATTTGATGTACCTTTACTATTTGAAACAGGAATGTATACTTTATGTGACAAGAAGATTTTAGTATATGTAAATGAAGATATTCAAATAGAAAGATTGATAGCAAGAGATGGAATAACAAAGGAACTTGCCAAAAAAATTATAGATTCTCAAATGAGTTTAGATGAGAAAAAATCAAAATCAGATATTCTTATAGAGAATAATGATTCGTTAGAAGAATTAGAAAAAAAAGTAGAAATGGTTTATAAAAAAATTTTAGAAGAGATAAGATAATTGGAGGAAAAAATGAAAATAGTAGCCCCAGCAGGTAATTTAGAGAGATTTTATTCAGCAGTTAATGCTGGAGCAGATGAAATCTACATGGGTATAAAAGGATTTGGAGCAAGAAGAAATGCGGAGAACTTTACATTAGAGGAGTATAAGGAAGCTATTGATTATGCTCACAAAAGAGGGAGTAGAATATTTTTAACTTTAAATACTCTTATGAAAAATGTAGAGATTGACTTTTTATACACAAATTTAAAAGCCCTTTATGAATATGGATTGGATGCAATAATAGTTCAAGATTTAGGATATTTTAGATTTATAAAAGAAAACTTTCCTGATATAGATATTCACGGAAGTACTCAAATGACAGTGGCAAATCATTTTGAGGCAGAATATCTTAGAAAATTAGGTTTCAAAAGGGTAGTTTTACCACGTGAAATGACTTTTGAGGAGATAAAAAAAATCAGAGAAAATACTTCGATAGAATTAGAGGTGTTTGTATCAGGGGCTTTATGTATCTCTTATTCTGGTAATTGCTATATGAGTAGCTTTATAGGTGGTAGAAGTGGAAACAGAGGAATGTGTGCCCAACCTTGTAGAAAACTATATACTAAAGATAGTAAATGTAATTTCTTATTAAGTCCAAAAGACCAACTTATGGGAAAAGAAGAAATTCAAAAATTAAAAAGTATAGGTATCAATAGTATAAAAATAGAAGGAAGAATGAAAGAAAAAACTTATGTTAATGAAGCTGTAACATATTTTAAAGATATGATAGCTGATATTAACAGAGATGAAAAACTTTCAAATGTATTTAATAGAGGTTATTCTAAGGGATATTTTTATTCAGATACTAAATCAAGTGATATAATGAATAGAAATTATTCTGCTACAATGGGGAAAAATATTGGAATAATCAGTGGAAAAGAGTTAATTCTTGAAGATGGAATAATCTTAGGAGATGGTATAACTTATCTTTCAAGAGATTATGAAGTTCTTGGTGGAGAATATATTAATAGAATAGAAAAGAAAAATCAAAGGGAAAAATTTAAAGAAGCAAATATTGGAGATAAGATAATTCTTAGAAATGCTCCAAAAGGTGCAAAATATGTTTTCAAAAATTTTGATAAAGAAGTTATAGATGAAATTACTCAAAGATTGAAACAAGAAAATAAAAAGCAAGAGATTGAGCTTATTTTTGAAGGAAAACTTGGAGAGAAACCAGTTCTAAAAGGAAAAATAACTAATAACTATGGAAAAGAGATAGTTGAAACAATAGCTGGAGAAAATATTATAGAACAAGCTAGTAAAAAAAGTGCTGAAGCTAAAAGTATTGAGGAAAAACTTTGTGAAACAGGGGATACACCTTTTATTGTAACAGATTGCAAAGTGTATATAGATAATAATATTTTTATGCCAGTATCAGTTTTAAAAGAGTTAAGAAGAAATTTACTTCAAATATTAGAGGAAAAATTAGTTGAAAGTTATAGAAGAAATCTTGGAGAAAGAAAAATCTTTAAGATAGAAATAGAAAAAGATAGAGTAAAAACTCCAGAGATTTCTGTAATGGTAACAACTAAAGAGCAAGAAAAAATAGTTAGAGATTTAGGAATAAAGAAAATCTATCACAGAGGTTTTGATGTGGCAAAAGAGGGAAATCTTGAAAAAATTGATTTAAACTCACATTTAGCTACAAATTTATACCAAGTTTTAGAAAATGAAACAAAAGATATAACAGTTGGTTGGAACTTAAATATTGGAAATATTTATTCTCTAAATGAGTTTTCTAAAATTCCAAATGTAAAAACTATTATACTTTCTCCAGAACTTAAATATGAGGAGATTGAAAATATTGGAAGAGTACCTGTAAGAAAAGCTATGCTTGGATATTCAAAATTAAAAGGAATGTATATTGAGCTTGGAATATTAGGAAATGGAGATACTTTTGTGAATGAGCAAAATGATATTTTTATTTCAAGAATAAATGAGCTTGGAAATGACGAAATTTATTTCAAAAAACCTTTAAATGTATTAAGTCAAGTGAGAAGACTTGGAAAATTAGGAATAGACGAAGTAGTTATTGAACTTTTAGATGAAACAGAACAAGAAATAAATGATATAATAAATAATACAGATAAAAAAGAAAATGCTTATAGTCCATACAACTATGAGAGAGGAGTATTTTAGATGAAAATGATGACAATTAGGAATCTAGCTACTTGGTTTGGATTGGGAGATATGCCAAAAGCTCCGGGAACTTTTGGGACTTTAGGTGGGATACCTCTTTATATAGGGATTAGTTTTTTGAGAAATCTATTTCCTAATATAACATTATATAATTCTTTTTACTTTATGTTTTTGATGACATTTTTTGCTTTAAGTGTTTATGTGGCAGATGTAAGTGAGAGAATTATATTTAAAAAAGAGGATCCTCAACAAGTGGTTATAGATGAAGTTTTGGGATATATGACTACATTATTTCTTGTAAATCCTGTTGGATTTAAAGAACATCTGATAGCCATAATACTTGCTTTTGTAATTTTTAGATTTTTAGATATAACAAAGATAGGTCCAATAGATAAGGTGCAAGAGTTAAAAGATGGAATAGGAGTTACAATGGACGACTTTTTAGCAGGAGTCATTGGGAACTTTATATTACTTTGTATATGGACATTTTTCTTTTAATAAATAATCAAGGGAGATGGAGAGATGAAAGCTAGTATAATTCTTGTTGGAACGGAACTTTTAAGTGGTGGAACAGTTGATACAAATAGTATCTTTATGGCAGAAGAGTTAAATAAATATGGAATTGAAATAAAATATAAGCTAACAGCAAAAGATACTATTGAGGATATTTTAGAAGCTTTAGATTTTGCAAGAAAGCATAGTGATCTTATTATAACATCAGGTGGTCTTGGACCAACAATTGATGATATTACAAAAGATGCTGTGGCAATGTTTTTAAATAAAAAAATTGTTGTTGATGATGAAGATTTAGCAATAATGAAAAAGAAATTCGAAGATAGACAAGTTAAATATACTCCAAATAATATAAAGCAAGTTGAAAAACCAGAAGGAGCAGTTTCAATTCAAAATCAAGTGGGAATGTGTCCAGCTGTTTATGTAGATGGAATAGTTTGTTTTCCGGGAGTTCCTTCAGAAGTATATGATATGTTCCCTAGATTTTTAAAATGGTATTCAGAAGAAAAAAAATTATTGGTAGATGAAATTTATATAAGAGATCTACTTGTTTATGGAATAGGAGAATCACACCTTGATCAAATGATAAGTGGATTTTTTACAGAAGAGGGAATAGATTACGAATTTCTTGTAAAAGATTTTGGAATAATAATAAGATTACAAGGAAAAAATAGTAATAAAAACATAGTGGAAAAAATTGCTGAAAAGATATATAATATAATAGGTGCAAATATTTTTGGAGAGGGAGAAGATAGATTAGAAAATCTAGTTATTGAAAAACTTAAAAAAAATAATCTAACACTTTCTGTTGCAGAATCTTGTACTGGTGGTATGCTTTCAGCCAAGATAGTAGGAGTATCTGGTGCTTCGGAAATCTATAAAGAGGGGCTAACGACTTATAGTAATGAAGCGAAAGTAAAAAGACTAGGAGTAAAACAAGAAACATTAGATAAATATGGTGCAGTCAGTGAAGAAACTGCTAGAGAAATGGTACAAGGTTTAACAACTGATGTGGCAATATCGACAACAGGAATAGCAGGTCCTTTAGGAGGGACAGAAGAAAAGCCAGTTGGATTGGTTTATATGGGAATTAGAGTAAAAGATAAGATTATAGTTGAGAAAAAAGTTTTTGTAGGAACAAGAAATAAAATTAGGGAAAGAGCAACATTACAAAGCTTGTTTTATTTGAACAAAATGTTGAAAGGAATGTACTAATGACTATAGGAGAGAAAATAAAAAAGCATAGAACAGAAAGAGGGTTTTCATTGAGAGAACTTGCTAAAAGGGTAGATTTATCAGCAAGTTTCTTGTCTCAAATTGAACAAGGAAAAGCATCACCATCAATAGAAAATCTAAAAAAAATAGCCAATAACTTAGAAGTAAGAGTTAGCTATCTTATAGAGGAAGATGAAAAATTAGAAACTTTTCTTGTAAAAAAAGATGAAATTAAATATGTTGAAAGTATAGATTCAAAAACTTCCATAGGACTTTTAACTTCTTCGAAGTTAGAAAAAGATATGGAGCCAATTATATATGAAATAAAACCAGGAGGGGAGAGTGGAAGAGGATTTTTTAATCACCCTGGAGAGGAGTTTATATATATAATAGAAGGAAGTCTTGATATCTATATAGAAAATCAAGTTACTACATTAAATGAAGGGGATAGTTTTTACTTTAAATCCACTTTAAGCCATAGATTTAAAAATAATGGTAAAAAATTAACAAGAGCAATATGGGTAGTTAGCCCACCAACATTCTAATTTTTAGTATAATAAAATTTGGAGGAAGAATGGAAATAAAAATACAAGTATTAAATGCAATGAGACTTACAAAACTTCTTATTGCAGCAAGTAGATGGTTATCAAGACACGCCGATGTGTTAAATGATTTAAACGTTTATCCTGTACCAGATGGGGATACAGGAACAAATATGTCAATGACATTACAAGCTGTTGAAAACCAACTTGTAAAACTTAATTATGAACCTAAGATGGCAGAGTTATGCGAAATAGTATCAGAAGCAATACTTTTAGGTGCAAGAGGAAACTCAGGAACAATTTTGTCTCAAATTATCCAAGGATTTTTAATGGGAATTCAAGATAAAGAAGAGGCAACTGTTGAAGATGTAATAAGAGCTTTTGAAAAGGCAAAAGAGAAAGCTTACAATGCTGTAAGTAATCCTGTTGAAGGGACTATCCTTACAGTAATAAGAAAAGTATCAGAAGCTGCAAAAGTTTATGAAGGAGATAGAGATGACTTTATCCCATTTTTAGTGCATTTAAAAAATGTTTCAGCAGAGGCTGTAGAAGAAACACCAGAACTTTTACCAAAATTAAAAGAAGCTGGAGTAGTTGATGCTGGAGGAAAAGGAATATTCTATATATTAGAGGGATTTGAAAAATCTATTACTGACCCTCAAATGTTAGAAGAACTTGAAAGAATTATCCAATCTCAATCAAAAAGAAAAGAGATGTTAGATGCCACAGCAATTGCTATGGAAGATATTAAATTTAAATATTGTACAGAGTTTATTATAGAAAATGGAAGTTTTGATCTAGAAGAATATAAGAAAAAAATAGAAGTTTATGGGGATTCTTTAGTATGTGCTCAAACTTCTAAAAAAACAAAAACTCATATCCATACAAATAATCCAGGGCTTGTATTAGAGATTGCTTGTGCTTTAGGAAATCTTTCTAATATGAAAATAGAAAATATGGAAATTCAACATCACAATAATAAATTATTTAAAGATGGAAGTTATGACATAGAAGAAAGCAATATCATAGTAAGAAATGAAAATGCAAGACCAATTGGATATTTTGCTATTGTAGATAATAAAGAGATGGGAGAAATATTCCTAAACGCTGGAGCTGCAGCAGTTCTTATTGGTGGACAAACAAATAACCCAAGTGTAGCAGATATAGAAGAGGGAATTAAAAAAATAGACTCTGAAAAAGTAATAGTATTACCAAATAATAAAAATATTATATCAGCAGCTAAGATTGTAGCAGAAAGAGCAACAACAAAAGAGGTTACTGTATTAGAAACTAAGAGTATGTTGGAAGGACACTATATTATAAAAAATAAAGATTTAAAAATAGAAAGTGTTATAGATCATCTTGGTGTAAATACATCTATTGAAGTAACTAAAGCTGTAAGAAATACAAGAGTTGACGAGTTAGAAATAAAAGAAGGAAATTATATAGCTATAGTTAATGGAAAAATAAAAGAAACAGCAGATACTTTAGAAGAGATGACAAATAAATTAGCAGATAAATATTTCACAAAAGATACTTTAAATGTGTTAGTATCTCTTGGAAAAGAAGCAGAAGAAGGTGCAAGTGCTAATTTAAGAAAAGTTTCATCTATGGCTAAGTATGAAGAGATAAACTGTAGTCAAGATCACTACCACTACTACATCTATGTAGAAAATAGAGATCCAAAACTACCAGAAATAGCAATAGTAACAGACTCTACATCAGATTTATCAGAAGAGATGATTAGAGATCTAAATAACTTAGAGATAATACCTCTAAAAGTTAAATTAGATGGAGATAATTACTATAGGGATGGAGTGGATATTTCTAAACAAGAATTCTGGAGAAAAATAATAGAAGAGGGACAACTTCCAAAAACTTCTCAACCATCTCCAGCAGAGTTTAAAGCTCTATATGAGAGATTATTCGCTAAAGGGTATAAGAAAATCATTTCAATACATCTTTCAGGAAAACTAAGTGGTACTCAACAAGCTGCTAGAGTTGGAAGAGGTATGTCAAGTAGAGAAGACGATATAATTATTGTAGATTCAAAAACAGTTACATTTGCTCTAGGTCATTTAGCAACAGAAGCTGCTAAAATGGCTCAAGAAAGAAAAGAATTACCAGAAATTATTAAATGGATAGAAGAAACAAAAGAAGCTATGAAAGTTTACTTTGTAGTTAAAGATTTAGATTACTTACAAAGAGGTGGAAGAATAGGAAAAGCTTCAGCCTTTATTGGTGGAATCTTTAGAGTAAAACCAGTATTAAAAGTAGAGAATGGAGAAGTTTCAGTTGAAACTAAAGTGCTTGGAGAAAAAGGTGCACTTCTTCATATGGAAAAAATAATAAAAGCTGCAAAAACTTCTATCATTTTATATACAGCTTGGGGAGGAAGCCAAAGTGGATTCACTAACGCAGATACTCTAAAAAGTATAGCAGAAAGATTTAAAAAAGTAGATTATAGAGGAAGAGTGGAAATAGGAGCAGTTATTGGTTCCCATGTAGGTTCTGTTTATGGAATGGGAATAATGGACAAGATTAGATAATTTACTATTTCCTTAAAATCAAAAATTTTTGAAGCATAAGGACTCATAAAGAGTCCTTTCTGCATTTAATCTAGTGATTCAAAGATTTATATAGATTTTAGGAGGACAAATGGAAAATGTGTTGATGATTGCAGGAATACTGATTTTTTTGGTAACATTTTACTTTATAATTACTGAAAAATATCCAAAATCTTTAGTATCTGTAATTGGCGGTGCTCTGATGGTTGTGATCAGAATTCTAAATGAAGACCAAGCTCTTGAAGTTGTTGGATATAATTTAGAAATTTTGGTACTACTTATCGGAATGATGGTTATTGTAGAAATAATGTCAGAAACAGGGGTGTTTCAATGGGTAGCAATAAAAATTGCTCAAAGTGTTAAAGGGGATCCAATAAAAATATTGGCTTTTCTTTCAGTTGTAACAGCTACATTCTCAGCTTTTTTAGACAATGTAACTACAATACTTTTAATAGTGCCTGTAACTATATTTTTGGCAAAAAGATTAGAGATAGATCCTAAGCCTTTTGTATTGATGCAAATATTTATGTCAAACATAGGTGGAACAGCTACAATGATAGGGGACCCACCAAACTTGATTATAGGAAGTTTAGGAAATATAAGTTTTAATGAATTTATTCTTCATTTAGGACCTATTGTAGCAATTAACGTAATTGTTTTGATAGTATCTGCTAGTCTTTATCTAAAGCCAAAAATGCACGTTTCAAGAGAGTTAAGAGCAGCTATTATGGAACTTGATCTATCAAGAACTATAAAAAATAAAAAACTTTTAACTCAATCAATAGTTGTTTTTGTAGGTGTGATTTTAGGATTTTTAACTAACACTTTTACAGGGATAGGACTTGCAATAATAGCCATTTTAGGTGCTTGTATATTGGTTATTTTCAGTGGAAGAAAACCAGAAGATGTGTTAGCTAAGGTAGAGTGGGATACTTTATTTTTCTTTGGGGGATTATTTGTAGTTATTCAAGGGATAGAAGAACTTGGAATAATAAAAAAATTAGGGGAGTATGTTGTTTCTCTTACATCTGGAAACTTAGAGCTAACTTCAGCCTTGATGCTTTTAGTATCGGCAACATTATCTCCAATAATAGGGTCAATTCCTCATACTCTTTCTTTTGGAAAGATAGTATTAGAAATTATACCAAATTATTCTGGAAATACAAATGTATTATGGTGGGCTTTATCTCTTGGAGCTTGTCTTGGAGGAAATATGACAATAGTTGGTGCAGCTGCTAATATGGTAGGAGCATCCGTGTCAAAAAAAGTAGGTATAGAGATTACTTTTAAAGAGTTTTTTAAATGGGGAACAGTGGTTGTTGCTCAATCAGTTGTATTGAGTTTGGCGTATATTTATATTAGATATTAACGGAGGATAATTATGAAACTTTCTAACTATTTTGATAAGAAACTGATTTTTATAGACATTGAGGGAAATACACAGGAAGAAATAATAGAAAAATTAGTAGAAAAAATTGCCAGTGAAGATAGAGTAGTAGCTGACAAAAAAGAAGAGATAAAAAAGGCAGTAATAAAAAGAGAAAGAGAGATTTCAACAGCAATAGGAATGGGAGTAGCAGTTCCTCATGCTAGAATACCAAACTTTAACGATTTTATAGTAGCAGTTGGAGTTTTAAAAGAGCCTTTTGAAATAGAAGTGGAAGGTTTAGATGAGAAAGATCATGTAAAAGTAGTATTTTTAGTAATTTCTGATATATTAAAAAATAAAAATATGTTAAAAATTATGGGTGGAATTTCAAAAATTGCTATGAAGAGACCAGAATATTTAGAAAAAATAAAATCTGGAAAAACTGCCAAAGAGGTATTAAAAGCTATTGAAGAAGCCAATATAGAGTTTGATCATAAAATAATAGCAGATGATGTGCTTAGTCCTAACATTACACCAGTATATGAGGATACAACTTTGGAAGAGGTAGCAAAAAGATTAATCAGTGAAAAAATTGGTGGAATTCCAGTAGTTGATAGAGAAAACAATTTTTTAGGAGAAATCACAGAAAAAGAGCTTATAAGCTATGGTATGCCTAAATACTTATCATTGATGAGAGATTTAGACTTTTTAACAATAGGAGAACCTTTTGAAGAATATCTTTTGAAAGAGGAAACAGCGACAATAAAAGACATTTATAGAAAGAAAAAAGATTTACATATTTTAGATAGAAAAACTCCTATAATGGAAATATGCTTTATTATGGTTAATAAAGGGTATACAAGATTATATGTAGTTGACAAAGGAAAATATCGTGGAGTAATCAAAAGATATGATATAATCAAAAAAGTTCTTCACATTTAACAATTGAATAATAGGAGGCAAAATGTTTTACTTAACAATCGGGGTACTAATATTTATCGTAACATTTTATTTTATAATTACAGAAAAAATTTCTAGTGCTTGGGCGACAATGCTAGGAGGACTTATAATGGCATTGATAGGCATTTTAAATGAGGAGCAAGCTCTTAAGGCGATATATGAAAGACTTGAAATATTGCTTTTACTTATAGGAATGATGATGATGGTTCACATTATTTCAGAAACAGGAGTGTTCCAATGGTTTGCTATTAAGGTGGCTCAATTTACAAAGGGAGAACCCTTTAGACTGATTGTTATGCTTTCACTTATAACCGCTTTATGTTCAGCTTTTTTAGATAATGTGACAACAATTCTATTGATGGCACCTATATCAATATTACTAGCAAATGAGTTAAGAATAGATCCTTTCCCATTTGTTATGACAGAGATTATGTCAGCAAATATCGGTGGACTTGCAACTCTTATAGGGGATCCAACACAACTTATTATAGGGTCAGAAGGAGAATTAGGATTTAATGCATTTTTAGCAAATACAGCGCCTATGGCAATTATTTCAATGATGATACTTTTAGGAAATGTTTATTTCTTTTATTGCAGAAAAATGCACATATCAAGAGATTTGAAAATAAGAATTATGGAGATAGACTCTAGTCGTTCTCTAAAAGATATAAAAGTTTTAAAAGTATCAATGATAATTTTTTCAATGGTACTTATAGGATTTGTACTAAATAATTTTATTAATAAAGGACTTGCAATAATAGCTCTTTCAGGGGCGATATTTTTAGTAGTACTTACTAAAAAAGAACCAAAAGAGATACTTGTTAATGTAGAGTGGGAAACTTTATTTTTCTTCATAGGTCTTTTTATGATGATAACAGGGATTGAAAATCTTCATATAATAGACTTTATAGGAAATAAATTGGCGGATTTTACAAAAGGAAACTTTAAGTTAGCTCTTATTTCAATAACTTGGCTTTCTGGAATGTTTACTTCTGTAATAGGAAACGTAGCCAACGCAGCTACAGTTTCAAAAATAGTCAATGTAATGTTACCAACTTTCCAAGGACAAGACAACTTAAATGCTTTGTGGTGGGCATTATCTTTTGGATCTTGTTTAGGTGGAAATCTTACAATATTAGCTTCAGCAACAAATGTTGTAGCAGTAGCAGCTTCTAAAAAAGCTGGTTGTAAAATAGATTTTGTAAAATTTTTAAAATTTGGAGCATCAATATCTATTCAAACATTATTGGTAGCGACAATTTATTTATTGGTTAGATATAATTAGGGAGGAAATGAATTTAATGAAAGTAGAAGAAAATCTGACGAGTGAGATAATGTGTAGAACCTCAAGAAGAAAATTTACAGACGAAGAAATAACAGTAGAGGAAGAGGTAAAAATAGTAGAGATTTTAGACAGAATCAACGAAGTGAGAGGTCTTTCTTTTAAAGCAGTAGCAAATTATGGTGGAGAAATTTTTAGTGGTTTTGGTTCTTATGGATTGATCAGAGGGTGTAATTCATATATAGCTCTTATTGGAGAAACCAAAGAGAAAAAAATAGAAGAAAAAATAGGATATTACGGGGAATATCTTGTTTTAAAATTGGTTCAAATGGGGTTTGGAACTTGTTGGATAGGAGCTACTTACGATCACAAAGAGATTTTTGAGGAGATAAGTCTTGATTATGGAGAAAAAATCTATTGTCTTATAGCTTTTGGAAAAGTAGAATCACAAGAAAAAGATGGATTTGAAAAACTTATATCTGTAATAGGAAGAAAAAGAAAAAGCATAGGAGATTTATTTTCAAACATAGATAAAATCGATGAAACTAAAAAAGATTGGGCAGTGAGAGGAATGGAGTTTGTACAAAAAGCTCCATCAGCTATGAACAGACAACCTTGGATTTTTAGAGAAAATGATGGGAATATAACTATCGCTTCTAAAGAAAATGGTGGATATGAAAAAATAGATATGGGAATAGCTATGTTTCACTTTGAACAAGGGGCAAGAAATGCTGGCTGTGAGGGTGAGTGGAAAAGAAGAAATGGGGTTTGGAAATTCTTAGTAGGAGAGGAAAATGAAGATACACAGATTTAAAACAATAGATTCTACGAATAATTTTTTAAAAAATTTGGAAGAAAAAGAGGAATTTGAAGTTGCTATTGCTAAATCTCAAAGCTCAGGTAGAGGACGTAGAGGAAATAACTGGTCATCTGAAGAGGGAGGAGCTTATTTTAGTTTTATCTTAAAAGAAAAAAAAGATGTGGCTATTAGTGAATATGTAAAATTACCTCTTGTAGTTGGATATTCTTTGCTTAGAACATTTGAAGAAATGGAAAAAGATATAAAATTTCAATTCAAATGGACAAATGATGTATACGCCAACGATAAAAAAATTAGTGGAATTTTAGTTGAGAAAAAAAGAGAGGATTTTATCATTGGAATAGGTATAAACCTAAACAATGAGATAAAAGGTGAAGCCATTGGAAAAGGAATCTCTTTGAAAGAACTAACTAAAAAAGATTATGATATTGAAAAAGTGATTTTTCAAGTTATAGAGGATTTTAAGAAAAATATAAATTATTACTTAAATGGTAACTGGGAGGAGATTTTAAACTATCTTAACAGTAAAAATTATCTTCTGGATAAAAATATCATAATAGATTTTAGAGAGGGAAATCAAAAAAATGGAGTTGCTAAAGAGATAGCAAAAAGTGGAGAAATAATCATAGAGATAGACGGAAAAAAAGAAACATTTTCTGTTGGAGAAATTCACATTCACAAATAAAAAAATGAAGTCGCCTAGTGGGTTTATTAGGCGATTTTTTATTGCACACAAAGGATAAAAAATTGAAAAATAAAGCAATTTATGTTAAAATATATAGTAAACAAAAGTTTTTTAAGGAGGAAAAATGGAAAGAATTAAAATAGATACAGAGTTTATAAAACTAGACCAATTCTTAAAATGGGTCGGAATTGCAGAAAGCGGAGTTGACGCTAAAGATATGATTTTAAATAATGAAATTAAAGTAAATGGAGAAGTTGAAACAAGAAGAGGAAAAAAACTTCGTTCAGGAGATAAGGTAGAAGCTTTTGGAAAAGAATTTGTTGTAGAGTAGAGGTGTGTTTTGAAAATACTAGAGATAAATTATGTAAATTTTAGAAATCTAATAGATAGAAATTTAAAGTTTTCTCCAAAGATAAATTTATTTCTAGGAAAAAATGGACAGGGAAAAACCTCTGTTATTGAGGCAGTATATTTTGGAGCTACTGGAAAAAGTTTTAGAACTTCTAAAAATCCAGATATGATAAAATATGGAAAAAATAAAGTTGGCTGTTTTATAGAGTATGAAGATAGGATAAGTGAAAAAAATTTAAGTGTAAAAATAGATAGCCAAAAAAAAGAATATTCCTTTAATAGAAAAAAAATTCCATATGATGAGTTTTATGGAAAGGTAAATGTTATCTCATTTATTCCTGAAGATATTGAACTTATTGTTGGTAGCCCATCTGTGAGAAGAAAGTTTTTTGATGGGGAGATATCTCAGGGAAATGAAGAATATTTCAAAAATTTAAAAGAGTATACAAAACTTTTAAAAATAAGAAATAAATATTTAAAAGATGGAAATTATCGAGATGAGATGTTTCAGATTTACCAAGATGAGTTTATAAAATATGGTGTTAAACTTATTAAGAAAAGAATAGAATATGTAAAAAATATTTCTATAATTCTTAATCTAAATTATAGAAAACTTTTTGATAATAAAAAAGAGTTATCCTTAAAATATAACTCTTTTTTAGGAGATATAAAAAATACAGATATAAATCATTTAGAAGAACTTTTTAGACAAAAAATAAAAGATGAATTTTTTAAGGAAATAAGATATGGTTATTCCAATGTAGGACCACAGAAAGATGATTTTTTATTTTTGTTAGATGAAAAAGAAGCAAAATCTTTCTCTTCTCAAGGGGAGAAAAAATCAATAATTTTTTCATTAAAGTTATCTGAGATAGATATGATATTGAAAGAAAAAAGAGAAAATCCAGTATTTTTGATAGATGATGTTTCTTCTTATTTTGACTCTATAAGAAAAGAGAATATTTTAGATTATTTGAAAAAGAGAGATATTCAAGTGATAATAACTTCAACAGAGAAGATGGAAATTGGAGCCAAGATATTTTTTGTAAAATCAGGTGAGATTTATGAAGATTGTTGAAATGGATAGTATGATTTTGGAAGCTATGAAAAAAAGTAATACTTTAAGAACAGCTATGCTCATTGGAAAATGGGAGGAGATAGTTGGAAAAGTACATAAGATTTCTGAGGTCATAGGAATAAGAGAGAAAGTTTTATTTGTCAGAGTAGAGAGTTCAACATATCTTCACTTTATGAATATGAAAAAATATGAATATATTCAAAAGATAAATGAATATCTTCAAGGGGATTATATAAATAATATAGTTTTTAGAACTGGAAAAATTAATATAGAAAATAAATTTGAAATAGAAAAATTAAAAAATGAATATGAAAAAAAGATAAAAGATAAAAGAGTAATACCTAAAGAGTATGAAACAGAGAAAATGAGTTTGGAAGAAAGTATAAAATATCTATCTAAACTTTCTAAAAAAAGAGAGGAGTATCTTTTAGAAGAGGGATATTCAAAATGTAAAGAGTGTGGAAGTATATTTTTAGGTAAGAGGGATTTTTGTGATAAGTGTATGGGAATACCTATACAGACAGTAATTAATAAAAATTAAAAGTTTTAAAATAGAATTGGAGGAAAAGATGAGTAATAATTATCAAGCAGGAGATATTACGGTTCTTGAAGGGTTGGAAGCAGTTAGAAAAAGACCTGGAATGTACATAGGGACAACTTCTGAGAGAGGATTGCATCACTTGGTATGGGAGGTCGTAGATAACTCAATAGACGAAGCATTGGCAGGATACTGTAATAAAATTATAGTTAACGTTCTTCCAAACAATATAATAGAAGTTATTGATAACGGAAGAGGGATTCCTACAGGATTGCATCCTAAATATGGAAAATCAGCTTTAGAAATAGTTCTTACAGTACTTCATGCTGGAGGAAAATTTGAAAATGATAACTATAAGGTATCAGGAGGACTTCACGGAGTTGGAATTTCTGTTGTAAATGCCTTATCAGAGTGGCTTGAAGTAGAAGTAAAAAGAGATGGAAAAATATGGTTTCAAAGATATGATAGAGGTAAACCAGAAGAAGATGTAAAAATTATTGGTGAAGCTGATGAAACAGGAACTAAAGTAAGATTTAAAGCAGATGGAGAAATTTTTGAAACTTTAGTTTATAGTTATGAAACTCTTGAAACAAGATTAAAAGAGTTATCTTACCTTAATAAAGGGTTACAAATTGAATTGAATGATTCAAGAAAAGAGCCGGTAAAATCAATAGCACTTCATTTCCAAGGGGGAATAATCGATTATATAAAAGAGGTTGAAAAAGATAGCGTAAAACTTATAAAAGAACCTATATATATGTCAGGTGAAGCTGATGGAATAATTTTTGAAGCAGTAATGCTTTACAATACAAATCAAAGAGAAACTATATATTCATTTGTAAATAATATTCATACTCATGAAGGCGGAACTCACGTTAGTGGATATAAAGTAGCTCTTACAAGAGTTATTAATGATTTAGGAAAATCTATGGGATACCTAAAAGATAAAGATGGAAAACTTCAAGGTAGTGATATAAGAGAGGGACTTACAGCTATAATTTCTGTAAAAATTCCTCAACCACAATTTGAAGGACAAACAAAAACTAAATTAGGAAACTCAGAAGTTACTGGAGTTGTATCTTCTTTAGTTAGTGCACAACTTAAAATGTATCTAGAAGATAATCCAAGTGATATGAAAGTTATAATAGATAAAGTTTTAAATTCTAAAAAAGCAAGGGAAGCAGCTCAAAAAGCAAGAGAGTTAGTTCTTAGAAAATCAGCTCTTGAAGTAGGATCACTTCCTGGAAAATTAGCAGACTGTTCTTCAAAAGATCCTCAAGAATGTGAAATTTATATAGTCGAAGGAGATTCAGCAGGAGGATCAGCAAAGCAAGGAAGAGATAGAAGATTCCAAGCTATACTTCCACTTAGAGGAAAAATATTAAACGTTGAAAAAGCTGGACTTCACAAAGCTTTAGAAAATGCTGAAATTAGATCTATGATTACAGCTTTTGGTACAGGAATAGGAGATAATTTTAATATAGAAAAATTAAGATATGGAAAGATAGTTATAATGACAGACGCCGATGTTGACGGAGCTCATATTAGAACTTTACTTTTAACATTCTTCTATAGATATTTAGTTGATCTATTACATAATGGAAATATCTATATAGCTCAACCACCACTTTATAAAATATCTTCTGGAAAATCTGTACAATATGCTTATTCAGATAAACAATTAAAAGATATTCAATTAAAAATGGATTCTGAAAATAAAAAATATACACTACAAAGATATAAAGGATTAGGAGAGATGAATCCTGAACAACTATGGGAAACTACAATGGATCCAGATGTTAGAACTTTCTATCAAGTAAGAGTTGATGATGCGAGAGAGGCTGACTTAATATTTGATAAACTTATGGGAGATAAGGTAGAACCAAGAAGAGAATTTATTGAAGCTCACGCAGAGTTTGTTAAAAATTTAGATATCTAGTGTAATTAATTTAGGAGGAAATAGATAGGAATGTCTAATATAATAGATAAATATGTAGAAGAGGAAATGAAACAATGCTACTTAGATTACTCGATGAGTGTTATTGTAAGTAGAGCGATACCAGATGTTAGAGATGGACTTAAACCTGTTCATAGAAGAATTTTATATGCTATGAATGAACTTGGAATGACTCACGATAAGCCATTTAAAAAATGTGCCAGAATCGTTGGGGAAGTTCTAGGTAAATATCACCCACATGGTGATAGTGCTGTATATGGAGCTATGGTAAGAATGGCTCAAGACTTCAACTATAGATATGAGTTTGTAGAGGGACATGGAAACTTTGGATCTATAGACGGAGACGGAGCAGCAGCAATGAGATATACTGAGGCTAGAATGGCAAAAATAACTGATGAAATTCTAGCTGATATAGATAAAGATACAATAGATTTCAGAAAAAACTTTGACGATTCATTAGATGAACCAGTTGTATTACCTGCAAAAATTCCTAGTCTTTTACTTAATGGAACTGTTGGTATAGCTGTTGGTATGGCAACAAATATTCCGCCACATAATTTAGGAGAACTTGTTGATGGTACTTTAGCTCTTATAGACAACAGAAATATAACTTCTCAAGAACTAATAGAATATATTCCAGGACCAGATTTCCCAACAGGTGGAATTATAAATGGAAGAAAAGGAATTCAAGATGCTTATACAAAAGGAAGAGGAAAAATACAAGTTAGAGCGAAAATTAAAGTAGAAGATGCTTCTAATGGAAAACAAGCTCTTATAGTAAATGAAATTCCTTATCAAGTAAATAAAGCAGCTCTTATTGAGAGAATCGCTCTTTTAGTAAAAGAGAAAAAACTTACAGGAATATCTGATTTAAGAGATGAGTCAGATAGAGATGGTATAAGAATAGTAATAGAACTTAAAAAAGGTGAAGAACCAGAAATAGTTTTAAATAAACTTTATAAATATACAGATCTTCAAACTTCTTTCGGAGTTATTATGTTAGCTCTAGTAAATAATGTGCCAAAAGTTTTAAGTTTAAAAGAGGTTTTAGAAGAGTATGTAAAACACAGATTTGAAGTTATCACAAGAAGAACTAGATTTGAACTTGATAAAGCAGAAAAAAGAGATCATATTTTACAAGGATTTAGAATAGCTTTAGAAAATATCGATAGAATAATTTCTCTTATCAAAAATTCAAAAGATTCAACAACAGCTAAAGATTTATTAATAGAAAAATATGCTTTCTCAGAAATTCAAGCAAGATCTATTATGGATATGAAACTTCAAAGATTAACAGGTCTTGAAAGAGAAAAAATAGAACAAGAATTCCAAGAGCTTGAAAGAAAAATAAAAGAATTTAAGGAAATTCTTGCAGATGACCAAAAAATATATGATATAATGAAACAAGAGTTAGTAGAAGTAAAAGAAAAGTATAACGATGATAGAAGAACATTAATAGAAGATGAGAGAAAAGATATTGATGTGGAAGATCTTATCAAAGATGAAAAAGTTATACTTACTATTACAAATAAAGGTTATGTAAAAAGAATTGGTATAGATAACTACAAAGCCCAAAAAAGAGGTGGAAGAGGAGTTTCTAGCCAAAATACAATAGAAGATGACTTTGTATCTGATATGTTTGTAATGCTTAATCTAGATACTGTACTAATATTTACAGATAAAGGTAGAGTATATAAGATGAAAGCTTATGAAGTTCCTGAAACTTCAAAACAATCAAGAGGAAAATTAATAAGTAATATAATTAATTTCCAAGAAGATGAAAAACCAGCATTTATTATAAAAGTAAGAGAGTTTACAGATAATAAAGAAGTAATATTTGTTACAAAAGATGGAACAATCAAGAAAACAAATCTTATGGAATATGCTAATATAAATAGTAACGGAAAAATTGCAATAAACTTTAGAGATGGAGACGCTTTAGTATTTGCAGGACTTATCAGAAGAGAAAGCGATCAACTATTTATTGCAACAAAACTTGGATACTCTGTAAGAATGGACTTAAATGAAGTAAGAAGTATTTCAAGAACAGCTATTGGAGTAAAAGGAATTACTTTAAGACCTGGAGATAGTGTTGTATCAGCTCTTTTAATAACAGACCCAGAAAATGAAACAATTTTAACAGTAACTTCTAATGGATTTGGAAAAAGAACTAGAGTAATAGAATACACTACTCAAAAAAGAGGTGGAATGGGAATTATAAACTTCAAACTTACTCCAAAAACAGGAGATATAATCGGAGTAAAACCAGTTATTGAAGATGAAGAAATAATTGCAATAAATTCTCAAGGTGTAGTAATAAGAACTTCTGTTGACTCAATAGCAGTGCATGGAAGAGCTACTTCAGGAGTCACAATAATGAAAACAGATGACAATTCAAAAGTTGTTGCTGTTGTAAAAATAAAAAATGAAAAAGATGAAGAAAGAATTCTTTCAGAAGATGAAGAAGAAACTTTAGAACTTGAAAAAGCAACAAAAGATGAAATATCTAAAGAGATAGAAGAAGATAATTTATTCCAAACTTTTGATAGCGAGGAAGACGAAGAAATATAGATTTATCATAATGCTTTACAATGAAAAAGGAGGTTTTTTTATGGAAAGAAATGTACTTTTAGTTTTAGGGAACGGTTACAACAGAAAAAATCTTATAGATAGTGCTATTTATTTGAGGGATAATTTTGGATTTAGAATAAGACCTTTTCATGTAAGAGATGTTAGAAAGAAAGAGTTTTTACCAAATGCAGTAGATGGAATTATGCTAGAACCAATGTTAGCTGGAATAAATAAAGAGTGGAATGCTTTTGAAGAAAAAGAGATTGAAAAAATAAAAGCTGAACTTAAAGAAAATGGGATAGATGCTGAGCTAGAAGTAAGTTTTGGAATAACTCCAGAAGTAGTTATACAAGAGCTAAAAAAATCTGATATGCTTCTTATAGAAAAAGAGGAAAGATTTACAGAAGATTTAATTGTATTGATGAAAAGATTCTATAAACCAATAATAGTTGTAAGAGATAAACCTCTTAGATTAGAAAAAATAGCTATTGCTAATGACGATGGAACAAAAGTTAATAAAAGTTTCCAAAGATTTGCAAATATTTTCACTCATATAAAAGAGATAAAATCTTTTGAGTTAGTTGATTCATTAGAAGTAGATGATGAAGAAGAAAATAAAGAAAATTACTTAAATGCTTTTATGGAAGGTAAAGGATTAAAAGTAGAATCTGTAAAACTTTTGAAATCTGATTCAGATGCTTTTTTACAAATCTGTAAAGAGGAAGATGTATTAATAATGGGTAACTTAAGTAACTCATACTTATATGAAAAACTAACTAAGAAAGTTGGAATAAAAATAATGGAACAAGCAGAAACAACTTTATTTATAGCTTAATGATAGAAAAGGGATAAAATGAGAATAGTAGTAGTATCAGATGTTCATGGTTGTTTTGAACGTCTATATAGAATTATAAAAAAAGAAAATCCTCAAATGGTAATGTTTTCAGGAGATGGAAATGAAGATATAGAACATATGCAATTTGTATTTCCTGATATAAAATTTGTAACAGTTAGAGGAAATTGTGACTATGATAGTGATTTTAAAGATGAAGAGCTTGTGGAGATACTAGGAAGAAAGATTTTTATCACTCATGGACATATCTATGGTGTAAAAAGAAACTACCATAATATAGAGATAAAAGGAAGGGAAGAGGGGGCTGATGTTGCAATATTTGGTCATACTCATTCTCCATACCTAAGCAAAAAAGAAAATATAATTTTATTTAACCCTGGAGCTGTCCTTTGTGGCAGCTACGGGGTTATCAACATAGAAGAAAACAAAAAAATTGAATTGATTCATAAAGAGATTCAATAATCTTTACGGGAGGGAAAATGAAAGAAAAATTATCTTTGCTTAAATCTCAAGCAAAAGAAGAAATTTTAAAACTTGTTACTTTGCAAGAAGTAGAAGATTTTAGAGTTAAATATTTAGGAAAGAAAGGGCTTGTAACAGAGATTTCTAAAGGAATGAAAAATCTTTCTGCTGAAGAAAGACCTGTTATTGGACAACTTTTAAATGAAATTAGACAAGAGATAACAGAATTTATTGAAAGTAAAAAAGAGGAGATTACAAAAGAGTTAAAAGCTAAACAATTAGAGGAAGAAGTAATCGATATAACTCTTTCTGGAAAAAAAGCAGTACCTGGAAGATTACATCCATTAACAGAAACAGCAAACTTACTTAAAAAAATTGCTATGGATATGGGATTTGACGTTGCTGATGGACCAGAGATAGAACTTGTAAAATATAACTTTGATGCTTTAAATATACCAGAATCTCACCCATCAAGAGATATAACAGATACTTTCTATATTTCTGATGAAGTATGTCTAAGAACTCAAACATCACCAGTTCAAGTAAGATATATGCTAGAAAAGAAACCACCTTTTAGAATGGTTTGTGTAGGAAAAGTTTATAGACCAGACTATGATGTTTCTCATACACCAATGTTCCATCAAATCGAAGGATTAATGGTAGGAAAAGATGTTTCTTTTGCTAACTTAAAAGCAATACTTACTACTTTTATGGAAAAAGTTTTTGGAGAAAATACAAAAGTAAGATTTAGACCTCATTTCTTCCCATTTACAGAACCAAGTGCAGAAATGGACGTAGAATGTGTTATCTGTAAAGGTAAAGGTTGTAGAGTTTGTAAAAACAGTGGTTGGCTAGAAATTATGGGTTGTGGAATGGTAGACCCAGAAGTTTTAAAATCAGTAGGATATAATCCAGATGAAGTTTCAGGGTTTGCATTTGGTATGGGTATAGAAAGAATAACTATGCTTAGACATGGAATTGATGATTTAAGAGCATTCTTTGAAAATGACACAAGATTTTTAAAACAATTTAAGTAGGAGAGTGAGGAGTAAATGTTAATTTCATTAGAATGGCTTAAACAATATGTAGACGTAAATGAAAATATAGAAGAGCTTGATAGAGCTTTAACAATGATAGGACAAGAGGTAGAAGCAATAGAAGTTCAAGGTAAATATCTTGATAATGTTGTTATTGGACATATAGTTGAATATGGAAGACACCCAGAAGCTGATAAACTATCATTATTAAAAATAAATGTTGGAGAAGAAGAACCTATCCAAATAGTTTGTGGAGCACCAAATCACAAAGAGGGAGATAAGGTAGTAGTTGCAAGAATAGGTGCAGTATTACCAGGAGATTTCAAAATCAAAAAAAGTAAAATAAGAGGAGTAGAATCTTTTGGAATGTGTTGTTCAAAAGCTGAGTTAGGTTTAGGAAAAGACCACTCAGGAATAATCATTTTACCAGAAGATGCACCAGTAGGAATGGAGTATAGAGAATATGCCGGATTAAATGATACAGTATTTGAATTAGAAATCACTCCAAATAGACCTGACTGTCTTTCTCATATAGGTATTGCTAGAGAGATAGCTGCTTATTATGGAAGGGAAGTAAAATATCCAAAAATAGAAAAATTACAAGATGTAACTTTAACTGATGATACTTTAGATATTGCTATTGAAGATACTGAAAGATGTAAAAGATTTGCTGGAAGAATTATCCGTGGAGTAAAAGTTGGGGAATCTCCAGAATGGTTAAAGAAAAGAATAATGGCTATGGGATTAAACCCAATCAATAATATAGTAGATATTTCAAACTTTGTAATGTTTGAATACAACCAACCAATCCATATATATGATTTAAAAGAGATAGCTGGTGGAAAAATTGTTGCTAGAAGAGGAAAAGCAGGAGAAAAATTAGTTACTCTTATGGAACAAGAAATCGATGTTAACGATGAATTAGTAATTGCTGACGGAGAAAAACCATCTGGTCTTGCTGGAATTATGGGAGGACTTGGAAGTGGAATAAAAGAAGATACTCAAGATATATTTATTGAAGTAGCTTATTTCGTTCCTGAATTTATAAGAAAAGCTGGAAGAAAATTTGGAATAGTAAGTGATGCTGGTTACAGAAACGAAAGAGGAACTGACATGGAAAATGTTCCAACTGTACTTGATAGAGTAACAGATTTAGTGTTACAACTTGCTGATCCTAAATCAGTAGGAAAAATGGTTGATGTATATCCTACTAAATATGAGTCTTGTGAAATCATTTTAGATATAGCAAAATTAAGAAGATTTGCTGGAAAAGATATAGAAAAAGAAAGAATAATTGAAATATTAACTAACTTAAATCTTCAAGTAACAGACATAGGAGAAACTTTAAAAGTTGTTCCTCCAAGTTATAGAGGAGATTTAGTAAGACCTGCTGACTTATATGAAGAAGTTATCAGAATGTATGGATTTGAAAATATAGAAGATAAAATGCCAGTTGAAGATATATCTGCTGGAGTAAAAAATGAAGTTATAAAACTTATGGACGAATCAAAAGATGCTCTTGCAAAAATAGGACTTCAAGAAGTTATTAACTATAGTTTCATTCCAAAAGAAGTAAAAGATATGTTACATATAGATAGAGAAGAAATAATGATTCTTAACCCTATCGTAGAAACAATGTCTATGATGAGACCAACTTTAATATATAGTATTTTAAATAATATTAAAGAAAACTTAAATAGAAATCAAGATTCTATAAAAATATTTGAAGTAGCTAAAGTATTTGAAAAAACAAATGATTTATTAGCTATTGAAGATATTCATATGGCTATTGGAGTTTGTGGAAGAGATGAAAAATCTTTATGGAATCCAAAACCAGAAGCTTATGATTTCTATACATTAAAAGGATATGTAGAAGAATATTTAGAAGAAATCGGAATAAAAGGATATAAAATAGTTAGAACTACAAATCCTAACTTCCACCCTGGAAGAGCTGCGGATATTATGATTGGTAGACTTTGTGTAGGAAGTTTTGGAGAAATCCACCCAGAAATAGCTGAAAAAATGGATATCACAAAAGAAAGAGCTTATATAGCTGAAATGAATGTTTCTTTATTAAAACAATATATGATCAAAAAAATAAAATATGAAAGAGTAGTAAAATATCCAGAAGTAACAAGAGATTTTGCTATTGTTCTTGATGAAAAAGTTTTAGTTGGAGATATGATAGAAGCTATTAAGAAAAGTTCAGACTTTGTAGAATCAGTTGGTCTATTCGATATTTACAGAGGAGAACATATAGAAGCTGGTAAAAAATCAGTTGCAATAAGTATTGTGATGAGAAATAAAAACGGTACTTTAAATGAAGAAGATATCACAAAAGTACAAGATAAAATTTTAAATATCATAAGAACTAAATATTCAGGAGAAATAAGACAATAATATAACATAAGTATGGAGGGATAATATGGATTCTTTAAGAGAATTATTTAAAATAGGAAATGGACCTTCAAGCTCTCATACAATGGGACCAGAGAGAGCAGCTAGAAGATTTAAAGAGGAGAATAAAGAGGCAGATCATTTTAAAGTGGAATTGTATGGTTCTTTAGCTCTTACAGGTAAGGGACATCTGACAGATTGGATAATAGAAAAAACGTTAGCTCCTAAAAAAGTAGAAGTACGTTGGAAGCCAGAAATAGTTTATCCTTTCCATACAAATGGAATGAAATTTTTTGCCTATGATAAAGATGGAAAAGAATTGAAATCTTGGTTAGTTTTCTCAGTTGGTGGAGGAACTATCGTTGAAGAGGGACAAGAGAGAAATAGTGGAGAAAAAATATATCCATTAACAAAGATGACTGATATAGTAGATTGGTGTAAAAGAAATAAAAAAGAGCTTTGGGAATATGTTTTTGAGTGTGAGGGAGAAAGTATCAAAGAATATTTATTAGAAATCTGGAAAGCTATGGAAGAGGCAGTAGAAAGAGGAATAAATACAGAGGGAATTCTTCCTGGAAGTATACAATTAAAAAGAAGAGCAGCTACTTTTTATAAAAAATCAAGAGGAGAGGGAAAAGTAAGAGCTTTTAGAGGAAAACTTTTTGCTTATACTTTAGCTGTGTCTGAAGAAAATGCAAGTGGAGGAAGAGTTGTTACAGCACCTACTTGTGGAGCTGCAGGGGTAATTCCTGGAGCTTTATATACTTTAGCAGAAGCATATGAATTAAAAGATGATGAGATAGTAAAAGCTTTAGCTATAGCAGGTTTAATAGGAAATATAGTAAAAGAAAATGCAAGTATTTCTGGAGCAGAGGCTGGTTGTCAAGCAGAAGTTGGAACAGCTTGTTCAATGGCAGCTGGAATGGGAGCTTTCTTAATGGGAGGTTCTGTGGATCAAATCGAATATGCAGCAGAAATGGCTTTGGAACATAGTCTTGGGCTTACTTGTGACCCAGTAGGAGGTTATGTTCAAATCCCTTGTATAGAAAGAAACGCTTCAGCAGCAGCAAGAGCTTTAGATACATCAAATTATTCTATTTATACAGATGGAGTTCACTCTGTTTCATTTGATGAAGTAGTTATCACAATGAAAGAAACTGGAAGAGATTTAAAAGATGAATACAAGGAAACATCTCTTGGAGGACTTGCAAAATATTATTGTAAGGGATGTTGTTAATAAATAATTAAAAGTAAAGAAAGCTGATTTAATCAGCTTTTTTTATAAAAAAACTTGAATTTTTAAAATTAAGTAGTATAATTGAAAACAAGAGAGGATAGTAATGAAATTAGTGGTAGGACTGGGAAATCCCGGGAAAGAATATGAAAAAACAAGACATAATGTAGGTTTTATGGTTTTAGATAAGGTTGCTGAAAAATTAAAAGTTTATGATTTTAAAGAAAAATTCAGTGGACTTTTAGGAGAGGCAAACTACAAAGGGGAGAAGGTACTTCTTTTAAAACCACAGACATATATGAACTTAAGTGGAAACTCAATAGTACAAGTTATTAATTTTTATAAATTAAACGTAGAAGAAGATCTAATAGTTGTGTATGATGATATGGCTCTTCCTTTAGGAAAACTTAGAATGAGAGAAAAAGGAAGTGCTGGAGGGCATAATGGAATAAAATCTATTATTTCACATTTAGGAGATAAATTTTTAAGAATAAAATTTGGAATTGGTCAAAGTAAAGACAAAGATAAAATAGTTGATTTTGTAATCGGAAGATTTTCGAAAGAGGAAGAAGAGGAAATAAGTAAAGTATTAATTCACGCAAGTGACGTGGTTATAAGTGTGCTAGATGGGGTTTCAATAGACAGAATTATGCAAAATTGTAATAAAAAATAGAAATTTAGAACGAAAAAAAAACAAAAAAACATTGTTAAATTAGTTAAATTATGGTAAACTTAATGTGCAATGTTTTTTACAAAATAAATTTTATATAAGTTTAAGGAAGGAGAATTTGTATGAAGTTTTTTGGATTTAGAGGTGGGGTACATCCACCTGATAACAAAGTTCAAACAGCAACAAAAGCAACAGAGAAAATGGCATCACCAAAAATGGTATACATACCATTACAACAACACATAGGGGCTCCTTTAGATCCACTTGTAAAAGTTGGAGATACTGTTCTTAAGGGACAAAAAATAGCTGACTCAACAGCATTTATGTCTACTACTATCCACTCACCAGTTAGTGGAACAGTAAAGAAGATTGAGCAACGTGTATTCCCATTAATGGGAAAAGCTAATACAATCGTTATTGAAAATGATGGAAGAGATGAATGGTGCGAACTTGAAAAAATTGAAAATTGGCAAGAAGCATCAAAAGAGGACTTACTAAAACTTATTAGAGAAAAAGGTATAGTAGGTATAGGAGGAGCAAGCTTCCCTACTCATATTAAATTAAATCCACCAAAGGATTGTCCAATTGATACATTAGTATTAAACGGAGCAGAGTGTGAACCTTATCTAAACTCAGATAATAGACTTATGCTTGAAGATCCTATGGCTATTGTAGAAGGAATAAAAATTATTAAAAAAATACTAGGAATTGATAATGCAGTTATTGGAATAGAAGAAAATAAACCTCTTGCTATTGCTAGTATGAAAAAAGCTTGTGAAGGAACAGGTATCGAAGTATTACCTCTTCACACAAAATATCCTCAAGGAGGAGAAAAACAACTTATAAAAGCAGTTCTAGATAGAGAAGTTCCATCTGGAAAATTACCTGCTTCAGTAGGAGTTGTAGTACAAAATACAGGAACAGCAGCAGCTATTTATAGAGGAGTTGTTTTAGGACAACCTTTAATTGAAAAAATAGTTACAGTTTCTGGAAAAGCTATTAAAGAACCTAAAAACTTAAAAGTAGTAATAGGAACTCCATTCAGTGAATTATTAGATTACTGTGGAGTAGAAAGAGAAAAAATTGACAAACTTGTTATGGGTGGACCTATGATGGGTATGGCACAATTTACAGAAGAAGTTCCAGTAATAAAAGGTACTGGAGGTCTTTTAGCATTAACAAAAGAAGAAACAAACTATACTAAACCTCAAGCTTGTATTAGTTGCGGAAAATGTGTGGACGTTTGTCCAATGCATCTAGTACCATTTATGTATGCTAGATTAGCTGTAAAAGGTGAATGGGAAAACTTAGGACAATATAACTTAATGGACTGTATTGAATGTGGTTCTTGTGCTTATATTTGTCCAGCAAATAGACCATTAACTGAAGCTATAAAAATAGGAAAAGCTAAATTAAGAGCAATTAAGAAATAAGCAAGGAGGGAAATAAAGTGAACGCATATAATATGGGGCCTTCGCCTCACATAAGAACTTCAGAAACAGTTGACAAAGTAATGTTAGACGTTATAATTGCATTAGTGCCAGCACTTTTAATGGCAGTTTATGTATTTAAAACAAAAGCATTAATAGTTACTGCTGTTTCAGTTATATTCTGTATGTTAACAGAATTTGTATTTAATAAAATAAGAAAAAAAGAATGTACTTTACATGATAAAAGTGCTATTGTAACAGGACTTTTATTTGCATTTGTTATACCAGTTGATATGTCTTTACCATTCGTAGCAATTGGAGCAATAGTTTCTATCGCTTTAGGAAAAATGTTCTTTGGTGGATTAGGTTGTAATATATTTAACCCTGCATTAGTAGGAAGAGCATTTGTTCAAGCATCTTGGCCAGTAGCAATTACTACTTTCTCATTAGATGGAGTAGCAGGGCCTACAATGCTAGATGCTATGAAAAGAGGACTTCCAATGTCAGAAGTACTAATTGGAGAAGGAAATATGTATGTTCAAGCTCTAATAGGAAAAATGGGAGGATGTCTTGGAGAAACTTCTGCTATAGCTATATTATTAGGTGGAGCTTATCTAATCTATAAAAAACAAATAGATTGGAAAATGCCATTAGTAATAATCGGTACAGTAGCAGTATTTACTACATTATTAGGAGCAAAAGATCCAATAATGCAAATTATATCTGGAGGACTTTTATTAGGAGCTTTCTTTATGGCAACTGATATGGTAACAAGTCCAGTATCAACAAAAGGAAAATTAATCTATGCTTTCGGAATAGGATTCTTAATCTCTATGATAAGAATGAAAGGTGGATATCCAGAAGGAACAGCATTCTCAATATTAATAATGAACGGTGTTGTACCTCTAATCAATAGATATACTATGCCTAAGAAATTTGGGGAGGTGAAAGCTGATGGAAAAAAATAGATTTATACATTATGGATCTGTTCTATTAATTATAGCTGCCATCTCTGCTGGAACTTTGGCAGGAGTAAACGCAATGACAAAAGGTGTTATTGCACAAAACAATATAACAGCTGCTAATAATGCAAGAACATTAGTTCTTCCACAAGCTCAATCTTTTGATGAATCTCAAGCTATACAAAAAGATGAGTTCTTATTTATTCCTGGATTTGATGGAAATAAAAAAGTTGTAGGATATGTAGTTTCAGTAAATCAAGGTGGATATGGAGGAAATATTAATTTCTCTTTAGGAATTGATTTAGTAGGAAAAGTAACAGGATTAAAAGTAATGAATCACCAAGAAACTCCGGGATTAGGAGCTAAAATAACTGGTGAAGAATGGCAAAAACTTTGGATAGGAAGAGATAAAGAATATAAATTCGATAAGAGTGTAGACGCTTTTGCGGGAGCAACAGTATCTCCAAATGCGGTTTATTCAGGAATTATAAGAACTTTATCAGCTTATGCGGAGGTGACTAAATAATGGCAAAAAGTAAAATAGGAATAGTAATAAATGGAATAATCAAAGAAAACCCTGTACTTGTGTTATTATTAGGATTATGTCCAACACTTGGAACATCTACTTCTGCAATAAACGGTATGTCAATGGGACTTGCTACAACAGCAGTTTTGATATTCTCAAATATAATTATATCAATGATTAAAAAAGCTATACCAGATAAAGTAAGAATACCAGCTTTCATCATGGTTATAGCATCTCTAGTTACAGTTGTTCAAATGTTAATGGAAGCTTATGTTCCAGATATCTATAAAGTATTAGGACTTTATATTCCATTAATCGTTGTTAACTGTATAGTTCTTGGAAGAGCAGAAAGTTTTGCCTCTAAAAATAGTGTAATAGATTCTGCATGTGACGGATTAGGATCAGGTTTAGGATTTACATTAGCTTTAACAATACTAGGAGTTATTAGAGAAATTTTAGGAAATGGTACAGTATTTAATATAACTATAGTTCCAGAATTCTGGCAACCAGCTTTAATATACATATTACCTCCTGGAGGATTTATGACAATAGCTTGTGTTATAGCTTATCAAAACTATTTAAAACAAAAGAAGGAGGCATAGTGAATGGATTTTGGAAAATTATTTAGTATAATCATAACATCTATCTTTATCCAAAACTATGTTTTCGGTAAAGTATTAGGAATTTGTCCATACATGGGAGTTTCTAAAAAAGTAGAATCTTCTATTGGAATGGGAATGGCAATAATATTCGTTATAACAATATCTTCTGGAGTTACTTGGACAGCATATGAATTTTTATTAAAACCTTTTGGACTTGAATATTTACAAACAATAATGTTTATATTAATTATTGCATCTCTAGTTCAATTTGTTGAAATGGCTATCCAAAAATTATCACCAAACCTATATAATGCTCTTGGAGTTTATCTACCATTAATCACTACTAACTGTGTTGTTCTTGGAGTTGCTATCTTAAATATTCAAGAAGGATATAACTTTATAGAAACAGTTGTAAACGGATTTGGAGCAGCAGTAGGATTTACATTAGCTCTAGTATTGTTAGCAGGAATAAGAGAAAGAATAGAATATTCTGATATCCCAGCTCCATTTAAAGGAGTACCAATTGCTTTTTTAACAGCTAGCTGTTTAGCAATGGCATTTATGGGATTCAGTGGAATGAAAATATAATTTTTTGGAGGTTATTATGAGTAGCGAAATATTACTAGCTGTTGTAATTCTAGGAGTTACAGGGCTAATTATGGGATTATTCTTAGCTTTTGCCTCTAAAAAATTTGAGGTTAAAGTTGATGAAAGGGTAGAAAAAATAACTGCTTGCTTACCTGGAGCAAACTGTGGAGGGTGTGGATTCCCTGGTTGTGGAGGATATGCAGATGCAGTAGTTAATAAAGGTGCTAAACTTAATATGTGTGCTCCTGGAGGACCAGCAGTAGCTGAGAAAATAGGAGAAATAATGGGTGTTAAAGTAGAAGCATCTGCTGGAGATAAGATTGTAGCTAAAGTTTTATGTCAAGGAAATCATGAAAATGTAAATAAAAAATATAATTTCAGAGGAAGTATTAAAACTTGTGCATCAGCTAATATTTATGCTGGTGGAGAAAAATCTTGTCAATATGCTTGTCTTGGATTAGGAGATTGTGTAAAAGTATGTCCTGTTAATGCTATTAAAGTAGTTAACGGAGTAGCTCAAATAGATCCAAAAATATGTGTAGCTTGTGGTGCGTGTCAAACAGCTTGTCCTAAGAATGTAATAGCTATGTTACCTGAAAAAAATATAGTAACAGTAACTTGCTCTTCTAAAGACAAAGGTGTAGATGCTAAGAAAAATTGTAAAGTTGCTTGTATAGGTTGTGGAATGTGTGCTAAAGCTTGTCCTAAAGGAGCTATCACAGTTGAAAACAATCTTGCAAAAATAGATCCAGCTAAATGTGTAAACTGTGGTCTATGTGAATTAAAATGTCCGACTCTTGCAATTGTTAATTTAAGACATCCAAGTGGACATGGAGTTAGAAAACCAAATCCAGCTCCAGCAGCTAAAAAACCAGTAGAAGCTCCAAAAGCTCCTGAAGTTAAAGCTGAAGAAAAAGTAGAAACTAAATAATATTTAGAGCAACCTACTTGGTTGCTCTTTTTATATAAAGTATGGTACTTAAAATTTCTGATATTTTTTGAAAAAGAGTTTATAAAAAAGATTAATTTTAAATTACTAGAGGGAAAGTACAGAGAAGTTATTAAAATAAATAAAAAGATTGGTGGAAAATACTTTAAAAAATAGCATTCAAAAAAGTGAAAAAAAATCTTACATAAATTTCTAAAAACTTTCAATAAATATTTTTATTTTATTAGTAAAAAAAAACTATAAAAAAAAGCAAAAAAAATTGAAAAAAATTAAAAAAAAGCTTTGCAAATTATGGAAAATATGATATAATTCTTCAGGTGTACAAAAGAGATCATCTTTTAAATTTTAAAAATTAAAGGAGGTGTATAATGGCTAACAAGTTAAGAATCTATTTAAAAGCTTACGATCATATGTTATTAGATCAATCAGCTAAAAAAATAGCGGAAGTTGCAGAAAAATCAGGAGCTGAAATAGCTGGACCAATGCCACTACCAACAAAGATTAAAAAATACACTGTATTAAGATCAGTACATGTAAACAAAGATTCAAGAGAACAGTTTGAGATGAGAATCCACAGAAGAATGGTTGAAATCAAAAACTCTACTCAAAAAACAATATCATCATTAACAGCGGTTAACTTACCAGCTGGTGTTGGAATTGAAATTAAACAAGCGTAATTAAAAAACACAAATGGCTGATTCTCGGGTAATTTGAAAATAAGATAAGATTGAACTCAAATTATCCTTACAGAATAATACAAGTTGACGCTTTTTTTAAAGCAAGATCGTGGAACCACGAGGTCAAGTTGTCAACCAATATATTATTTGATGGAGGTATGAAACAAATGTCAGGAATTTTAGGAAAAAAAATCGGAATGACTCAAATCTTTGAAGATGGAAAGTTCGTTCCAGTAACAGTTGTAGAAGCTGGACCAAACTTTGTTCTACAAAAGAAAACAGTTGAAAATGACGGATATACTGCATTACAACTTGGTTTCGATGAGAAGAAAGAAAAAAATTCTACTAAACCTATGATGGGAATCTTCAATAAAGTTGGAGTTAAACCATTAAGATTCGTAAAAGAAGTTAAAGTTGACGCTGTAGACGGTTACGAATTAGGACAAGAAATTAAAGTTGATGTATTAAATGGTGTTGAATATGTAGACATCACTGGAACATCAAAAGGTAAAGGAACTTCTGGGGTTATGAAAAGACACGGTTTCGGTGGAAACAGAGCATCTCACGGGGTTTCAAGAAACCACAGACTAGGAGGATCTATAGGACAATCATCTTGGCCTGGAAAAGTTCTTAAAGGATTAAGAATGGCTGGACAATACGGAAACACTACTGTAACAGTTCAAAACTTAAAAGTAGTTAAATTAGATGTAGAAAACAATGTAATCTTAATAAAAGGTGCTGTACCAGGTGCTAAAAATGGTTACCTTGTAGTAAGACCAGCTATAAAGAAATAAGGTTAGTAGAAGTGAAAGGAGGAAAAAATGGCAGTTTTAAACATATATAACTTAGCAGGAGCACAAACTGGAACTGTTGAAGTTAAGGACTCTATATTTGGTATCGAACCAAACCAAGTAGTTCTTCACGAAGTTCTTACTGCAGAACTAGCAGCGGCTAGACAAGGAAGTGCTTGTACTAAGACAAGAGCTATGGTTAGAGGAGGAGGAAGAAAGCCATTTAAACAAAAAGGTACTGGTAGAGCAAGACAAGGATCAATAAGAGCTCCACATATGGTAGGTGGAGGAGTTACTTTTGGACCTATGCCTAGAAGCTATGAGAAAAAAGTTAACAAAAAAGTTAGAGTTTTAGCTCTTAAATCAGCACTTTCAGTTAAATGTGCAAATGGAGACATCGTTGTATTAGATGGTGTAGTAGAAACTCCAAAAACTAAAACAATAGTTGCATTAACAAAAGAATTAAACGCAACAACAAAACAAATGTTCGTAGTAAACGACTTAACAACAGCAAACGATTACAACTTATTCTTAGCTGCAAGAAACTTAGAAAACGCAGTTGTTTTCCAACCAAGTGAATTAGGAATTTACTGGTTATTAAAACAAAATAAAGTAATCATCACTAAAGAAGCATTAGCTACAATTGAGGAGGTGCTTGGATAGATGACAGCTTATGATATCATAAGAAAACCTCTAATCACTGAAAAAACTGAGCTTCTAAGAAGAGAGCACAACAAATATACTTTTGAAGTGAATAGAAAAGCAAACAAAATTGAAATAAAAAAAGCTGTAGAAGAAATATTCAACGTTAAAGTTGCAGAAATAGCTACAGTAAATATCAAACCTGTAACAAAAAGACACGGTATGAAATTATACAAAACTCAAGCTAAAAAGAAAGCAATAGTTAAATTAGCTTCAGGAACAATTTCTTACTTTAAAGAAGCATAATAACGGCTAAAGATAGTTATAGGTCTCATAAAATATTCGGAGGGTTGAAGTAATGGCTATTAAAAAAATGAAACCAACAAGTGACGGAGTTAGACACATGTCAAGACTTGTTGTGCCTGAATTAAGTAAAGCAAGACCTGAAAAGTCTTTAACTGTGCCTTTAAAATCTGCATATGGATTAGATAACTATGGACACAGAACAAACGTTAATAGACAAAAAGGTCACAAAAGATTATATAGAATAATAGATTTCAAAAGAAATAAATTAGATGTACCAGCAACTGTTAAATCAATTGAATACGATCCAAACAGAACTGCAAACATCGCATTATTATACTACGCAGATGGAGCTAAAGCATACATATTAGCACCTAAAGGTTTAAAAGTTGGAGACGTTGTAATGAACGGAGCTAACGCTGAAATAAAACCAGGAAATGCGTTAAAATTAAAAGATATGCCAGTTGGAGCACAAATTCACAACATCGAGTTACAAGTAGGAAGAGGAGGACAATTAGTTAGATCTGCTGGAACAGCTGCAAGACTTGTTGCAAAAGAAGGAACTTACTGTCACATCGAATTACCTTCAGGAGAACTTAGATTAGTACACGGTGAATGTACAGCTACTATTGGTGAAGTAGGAAATGCTGAGCACAACCTAGTTTCAATCGGAAAAGCAGGAAGAAATAGACTTATGGGAAGAAGACCTCACGTTAGAGGATCTGCAATGAACCCTTGTGATCACCCTCACGGAGGAGGAGAAGGAAAAGCTACTGTAGGTAGAAAATCACCATTAACTCCTTGGGGAAAACCAGCACTTGGTGTTAAAACAAGAGGTAAAAAAGTATCTGATAAGTTTATCGTAAGAAGAAGAAACGAGAAGTAATTTCGAGAGGAGGTAACATAGGTTATGGCAAGATCACTTAGAAAAGGACCTTTTTGTGATCATCACTTAATGAAAAAGGTTGAAGACGCTAAGGCAACTAATAACTTAAAAGCAGTTATAAAAACTTGGTCAAGAAGATCAACAATATTCCCTAACTTCATAGGATTAACATTTGGAGTTTATAACGGAAAAAAACATATACCAGTATATGTAACAGAACAAATGGTTGGACATAAATTAGGAGAATTTGCACCTACAAGAACTTACCACGGACATACAAAAGGTAAATAAGAATAACTTAGTGGGTATGAAATTATAGATTTATAGATTATAAAAAAGAGGAGGAGAAACTAGTGGAAGTAAAAGCAAGTACTAGATTCGTGAGAATGTCTCCAAGAAAAGCTAGATTAGTAGCTGACTTAGTGAGAGGAAAATCAGCTCTAGAAGCACTAGATATATTAGAATTTACAAATAAAAAAGCAGCTAGAATTATAAAGAAAACTTTACAATCAGCAATAGCTAATGCAACACACAATGCAAAACTAGATGATGAAAAATTAGTTATATCTACAATAATGATCAATGATGGACCAGCTCTTAAGAGAATGAGTCCTAGAGCAATGGGAAGAGCAGATATAATAAGAAAACCAACAGCACACGTTATCGTTGGTGTATCTGAGAAGTAGTTTATTAAGGAGGTTAACACTGTGGGACAAAAAGTAGACCCTAGAGGATTAAGACTTGGAATAACAAGATCTTGGGACTCTAACTGGTATGCAGATAAAAAGGAATATGTTAAATATTTCCACGAAGATGTAAAAATCAGAGAGTTCGTAAAGAAAAATTATTTCCATGCTGGGATATCAAAAGTTAATATAGAAAGAACATCACCTTCACAAGTTGTAGTAATAATCCACGCTGCAAAAGCAGGAATTGTTATCGGAAGAAAAGGTGCTGAAATAGAAGAATTAAGAGTAAAATTAGAAGCTTTAACTGGTAAAAAAGTATTAGTTAAAGTATTAGAAGTTAAAAACTTCAATAGAGATGCTGTATTAGTAGCAGAAAATATAGCTGGATCAATCGAAAGAAGGGTAGCTTACAAAAGAGCTGCTAATCAAGCTGTAATGAGAGCTATGAAATCTGGAGCAAAAGGAATCAAAGTTATGATTTCTGGAAGATTAAATGGTGCAGAAATCGCCAGAGCTGAATGGATGGTTGAAGGAAAAGTTCCTTTACATACATTAAGAGCTGACATCGATTATGCAACTGCAACAGCTCATACTACATACGGAGCATTAGGAATAAAAGTATGGATATTTAACGGAGAAGTACTTCCTACTAAGAAAGAAGGAGGGGAAGCGTAATTATGTTAATGCCTAAAAGAACAAAACATAGAAAAATGTTTAGAGGAAGAATGAAAGGTTCTGCTCAAAGAGGAAACACTGTAGCATTTGGAGATTACGGATTACAAGCTTTAGAACCTGCTTGGATAACAAACAGACAAATCGAAGCATGTAGAGTTGGAATCAACAGAACATTCAAAAGAGAAGGAAAAACATTTATAAGAATATTCCCAGATAAACCAATCACATCTAGACCAGCTGGAGTGAGAATGGGAAAAGGTAAAGGAGCAGTTGAAGGTTGGGTTTGCGTTGTTAAACCTGGAAGAGTAATGTTTGAAGTTTCTGGAGTATCAGAAGAATTAGCATTAGCAGCTTTAAGAAAAGCTTCTATGAAATTACCTATTAGATGTAAAATAGTTAAGAAAGAGAATGGCGGTGAGAATTAATGAAAGCTAAAGATCTAAGAGAAATGTCTAGCGAAGACTTAGTAGTTAAGTGTAAAGAACTTAAAGAAGAATTATTCAATCTAAAATTTCAACTTTCATTAGGACAATTAACTAACACTGCTAGAATCAGAGAAGTTAGAAGAGAAATTGCTAGAATGAATACAATTTTAAATGAAAGATAAGATTTTTAAATAGATAATTCTTGGAAATAGGAGGTCAAAACCTTGAGAAACGATAGAAAAGTAAGAGAAGGTGTAGTTGTTTCTGACAAAATGGACAAAACAATAGTTGTTTCAATAGCTACTATGGTTTTACACCCAATATACAAAAAAAGAGTTAAGAAAACAACAAAATTTAAAGCTCACGATGAGAACAATGTAGCTCAAGTTGGTGATAGAGTAAGAATAATGGAAACTAGACCATTATCTAGAGATAAAAGATGGAGATTAGTTGAAGTTTTAGAAAGAGCAAAATAATCCAATAATTTTGGAAGGAGGATATTTTAATGGTACAACAACAAACTATCCTTAATGTTGCAGACAACTCAGGTGCTAAAAAGATAATGGTTATCAGAGTACTTGGTGGAACTAAAAAAAGATTTGGAAGAATCGGAGACATAGTTGTAGCATCAGTAAAGGAAGCAATACCTGGTGGTAACGTTAAAAAAGGTGACGTAGTTAAAGCTGTCATCGTTAGAACAAGAAAAGAATCAAGAAGAGAAGATGGATCATATATAAAATTTGATGATAACGCAGGAGTTATAATCAACAACAACAATGAACCAAAAGCAACAAGAATTTTCGGACCTGTTGCAAGAGAATTAAGAGCTAAAAACTTTATGAAAATAGTATCTCTTGCTCCAGAAGTAATATAGAGAGGAGGCTAATACTGTGGCTAAACCTAAAGTAAAATTTGTTCCAGCATCATTACACGTAAAAACTGGAGATACAGTTTATGTAATATCTGGTAAAGATAAAGGAAAAACAGGAAAAGTGTTAAAAGTATTCCCTAAAAAAGGAAAAGTAGTAGTTGAGGGAGTAAATATAGTTACTAAGAACTTAAAACCATCTCAAGTAAACCCACAAGGTGGAGTTGTAACTAAACCTGCTCCATTATTCTCATCAAAAGTTATGTTATTTGATGCGAAAGCAGGAAAACCAACAAGAGTTGGATATAAAGTTGTAGATGGAAAAAAAGTTAGATACTCAAAAGTGTCTGGTGAAGTTCTATAAGAAGGGAGGATATCGTAAGTGTCTAAATATGTTTCTAGATATCATAAATTATTTGATGAAGTAATCAAAGAAAATTTAATGAAAGAGTTAGCATTACAAAACATAATGGAATGCCCTACTCTAGAGAAAATAGTAGTAAATATGGGAGTTGGAGAAGCAACTCAAAACGCTAAATTAATGGACGCAGCAATGAATGATTTAGCAATCATAACTGGACAAAAACCAGTTGAAAGAAGAGCTAAAAAATCAGAAGCTGGATTTAAATTAAGAGAAAACCAAGCAATCGGTGCAAAAGTTACTTTAAGAAAGGAAAGAATGTATGACTTCCTTGATAGATTAATAAACGTTGTACTTCCAAGAGTTAGAGACTTTGAAGGAGTTCCTACAAATTCTTTTGACGGAAGAGGAAATTACTCTTTAGGATTAAGAGATCAATTAGTTTTCCCTGAAATCGAATTTGATAAAGTTGATAAATTACAAGGTATGTCTATCACAATAGTATCTTCTGCTAAAACTGATGAAGAAGGAAGAGCTTTACTTAAGGCTTTCGGAATGCCTTTTAAAAAGTAATTGGTAAGGAGGATAAGGAATGGCTAAAAAGTCAATGATCGCTAGAGATGTTAAAAGAGCGGCACTATGTGATAAATACGCAGCTAAAAGAGCTGAATTAAAGAAAAGAGTGCTAGAAGGAGATACTGAAGCAATGTTTGAATTAAACAAATTACCAGTAAACTCTTCAGCTGTTAGACAAAAAAATAGATGTCAAATCGATGGAAGACCAAGAGGATTCATGAGAGAATTCGGAATTTCAAGAGTTAAATTTAGACAATTAGCAGGTGCAGGATTAATTCCTGGTGTTAAAAAATCATCTTGGTAAAATTTAGACCATTGATAAGGAAGGAGGATTAACTAAATGTTTTTAACAGATCCAATCGCAGATATGTTAACAAGAATCAGAAATGCTAACTCAGTTATGCACGAAAAAGTTGATGTTCCATACTCTAACTTAAAACTTACATTAGCTAAGATTTTAAAAGACGAAGGATATATCGCAAACTACAAAGTTATAACTGATGAAAATATAAAAAATATAAGAATATACTTAAAATACGAAGGAAAAGAAAGAGTAATTAAAGGATTAAAAAGAATATCTAAACCAGGTAGAAGAGTATACGCTCAAGTAGATGAATTACCTAGAGTTCTTTCAGGTTTAGGAATTGCAATCGTATCTACTTCAAAAGGAATTGTTACTGATAGAGTAGCAAGAAAAGAGAATGTAGGTGGAGAAATCCTTGCATTCGTATGGTAATTAAACTAGGAGGTGTCCATTAATGTCAAGAATAGGTAAGAAACCTATAGTGGTACCTGCTGGGGTTACAGTTACAGTAGAAGGAAACAAAGCTACTGTAAAAGGACCTAAAGGTACTTTAGTAAAAGAATTCAATAAAGATATAACAATTAGATTAGAAGGAAACGAAATCATCGTTGAAAGACCAAACGATGAAATTGAAATGAGAGCTTTACACGGAACTACAAGAGCTTTACTACACAACATGGTTGTTGGAGTAAGCGAAGGATTTAAAAAAGTTTTAAATCTAGTAGGGGTTGGATATAGAGCAGCAGTTCAAGGAAAAGGATTAGAATTATCTTTAGGATATTCACATCCAGTTAAAATAGATCCAGTTGAAAATATAACTTTCGCAGTAGAAAAAAATACAACTATAATAGTTGAAGGAATTGAAAAAGATGTAGTTGGACAAGTAGCAGCTAACATCAGATCAAAAAGAGCTCCAGAGCCTTATAAAGGAAAAGGAGTTAAATATGCTGATGAAGTTATCAGAAGAAAAGAAGGTAAGAAATCATAGGATATAGCTCAAAAAGGAGGTAAGTGAGTTGTTTAAGAAAGTAGATAGACAAGCTGTTAGAGAAAGAAAACACTTATCAATCAGAAACAAAATTTCTGGTACAGCAGAAAGACCAAGACTTTCTATATATAGATCAAACACTAACATGTTTGCTCAATTAGTAGATGACGTTAATGGAGTAACTTTAGTTTCTGCATCAACTATAGATAAAGAATTAAAAGGAACATTAGCAAACGGTGGAAACATAGAAGCAGCTAAAGCAGTAGGAAAATTATTAGCTGAAAGAGCTGTAGCAAAAAATATAAAAGAAATCGTATTCGATAGATCAGGATATGTATATACAGGAAGAGTATCTGCACTTGCTGAAGCAGCAAGAGAAAACGGATTAAGCTTCTAATTTTATTAGAGAGGAGGACTTCACTTGTCTAAGGTTATAGAAAATAGAGAAGAAAAAGAATTTGAAGAAAAACTATTAAAAATTTCTAGAGTTTCTAAGACAACTAAAGGGGGAAGAACAATATCTTTCTCAGTTCTAGCTGCTGTTGGAAATAAAGAAGGAAAAATAGGAATTGGATTAGGAAAAGCAAATGGTGTACCAGATGCTATAAGAAAGGCTGTAGCTGCTGCTAAGAAAAATATGATAAATGTTTCTCTTAAAGGTAGAACTATACCTCATGAAATAGAAGGAAGATGGGGAGCAACAACTATATGGATGTCACCTGCATATGAAGGAACTGGAGTTATTTCTGGATCTTCTTGTAGAGAAATCCTTGAATTAGTTGGAGTTCATAACATATTAACAAAAATCAAAGGTTCTAAAAATAAACATAACGTTGCTAGAGCAACTATTGAAGGTTTAAGATTATTAAGAACTGCTGAAGAAGTAGCAGCTTTAAGAGGAAAAACTGTTAAGGAAATCTTAAGCTAGGAGGTTTAGAGAAGAATGGCAAAGGTTAGAATAAGACTTGCAAAAAGTATAATAGGGAGAAAGCCTAACCATATAGCAACTGTAAAGTCGCTAGGGCTTAAGAAAATGAATAGTGTAGTAGAACACGAACTTACTCCTGAAATTAAAGGGAAAATAGCATTAGTTTCTTACTTACTAGATGTAGAGGAGGTGCAATAATCAATGAAATTAAACGAATTACAACCTTCTGTACCTAGAAAAGCTAGAAAAAGAGTTGGAAGAGGAGAATCTTCAGGATGGGGAAAAACTTGTGGTAAAGGAAGCAACGGACAAAAATCAAGATCTGGAGCTGGATTAAAACCTGGTTTTGAAGGTGGACAAATGCCTATCATCAGAAGAACTCCAAAAAGAGGATTCAGTAACTATCCATTCAAAAAAGAATATGCTATCATTAATTTAGATACATTAAATAGATTTGAAGAAGGAACAGTAGTAACTCCTGAAATCTTATTAGAAACTGGATTAGTTAAAAAATTATATGACGGAGTTAAAGTTTTAGGAAACGGAGCTTTAGATAAAAAAGTATCTGTAGAAGCTCACAAAGTTTCTAAATCTGCTCAAAAAGCTATTGAAGAAAAAGGTGGAACAGTAGAAATCATCGAAGTTAAAACTTTTGCTGATGTAGCAAAAAACAATAAATAGTTGTTTAAATAAAAGCGAGGTGAAAAACTTTGACTTTAATGGAAAGCTTTAACACAAAGTTAAGAGGAATTATGAAAATTCCTGAGCTAAAATCAAGAATTGTTTTTACCTTGTTAATGTTCTTAGTTGCTAGAGTGGGGACTTTTATCCCTGCTCCGGGAATTGACATTGATAGATTATCAGCAATGACAGCTCAAAATGATCTTTTAGGTTTTATCAATATGTTTTCGGGTGGAGCTTTTCAAAGAATTTCTATTTTTGCCTTAGGTATTGTTCCATATATCAATGCTTCCATAGTATTTAGTTTACTTGCTGTTATTATTCCTAAGATTGAAGAGATTCAAAAGGAGGGAGAATCAGGAAGAAATAGAATAAATCAATGGACTAGATATGTAACAATACTTATTGCTGTTATGCAGGGAATAGGAGTTTGTGTATGGCTTACATCTGCAGGACTAGTTATAGAACCTGGTTTTAGATTTATGCTTGTAACTATCACAATACTTACAGCAGGAACTGTGTTCTTGATGTGGGTTGGAGAACAAATATCAGTTAATGGAATAGGAAATGGAGTTTCTTTATTAATATTTTTAAATATTATCTCAAGAGGACCTTCAAGTGTTGTTCAAACAATACAATTAATGAAGGGAAGTAAATTTATAATACCTGTTCTTGCTGCAGTAGCAATAGCAGCTGTATTATCAGTTGCAGGAATTGTATTATTCCAATTGGGACAAAGAAAAATACCAGTTCACTATGTTGGAAAAGGATTTGGTGTTAGAGGAGGAGTTGCTCAAAACTCATATATTCCTTTAAAACTAAATACTTCAGGGGTTATGCCAGTAATCTTTGCATCAGTAATGATGATGATACCTTCATTACTAATCAGATCGTTACCAGCAACATTCCCTTATAGAGATTATATGATGTTATTATTTGATCAAAAGCACCCTGTTTATATGGTTCTTTATGCAGGAATAATAATTTTCTTCTCATTCTTCTATACTGCTATAATGTTTGATCCAGAGAGAGTTGCAGATAATTTAAAACAAGGTGGGGGAACAATCCCTGGAATAAGACCTGGAGAAGAAACAGTTGAGTATTTAGAGGGTGTTGTTACAAGAATAACTTGGGGAGGAGCAATCTTCCTAGCAGCTATTGCTATCTTACCGATGGCAATATTTACAGCATTAGGACTTCCAGTTTTCTTCGGAGGAACAGGAATAATAATCGTTGTTGGAGTTGCTTTAGACACTGTACAACAAATCGATGCTCATTTAGTTATGAAAGAATATAAAGGATTTCTATAATAAAGATAACACAGCTTTCCTGTGTTATTTTTATTTATGACAAAAAATATATGGCTACTCTTTGAAAGTATGTTTATATATAAATATATTATTTATGGAGGAATTAATGGAAAATTTAGAATTAAAAGCAAAATTTGATGAAATGCTTAAGTATGATGAAAAAAATAAAAATATAACTGTGGCAGTAGCAATGAGTGGTGGAGTTGATAGTTCAGTAACAGCTTATCTACTTCAAAAGCAAGGATATAAAATTTTTGGTGTAACAATGAAAACTACTGAAGAAGGTATTGATGAAGATGCTAGAAAAGTATGTGATGATTTAGGGATAGAACATTATATATTAGATATTTCAAAGGAATTTAAAAATAAAGTAGTAAATTATTTTGTAGATGAATATCTGAAAGGAAGAACTCCTAATCCGTGTGTAGTATGTAATAAATACATAAAAATGGGAGAATTGATAGATTTTGCTATTAAAAAAGGTGCTGATTTTATGGCAACAGGTCATTATTCTAATGTAGAAGACGGACTTCTAAAAATAGGAGAGGATTTATCAAAAGATCAAGTATATTTCTTATCTCAAGCAAATAAAGAGAGAGTAAAAAGATTGATGTTTCCATTAGGAAAATTACCAAAATCAGAAGTAAGAAAGTTAGGAAAATATCTTGGTGTAAGAGTTTATGAGAAAAAGGATTCACAAGAGATATGTTTCGTAGAAGATGGAAAATTAGAAGAATTTCTATTTGAAGCAACAAAAGGAAAAATAGCTAAAAAAGGAAACTTTGTTGATAAGAATGGAAAAATTTTGGGGCAACATATGGGACTTGGATTTTATACAGTAGGTCAGAGAAAAGGGCTTGGAATATCAGGTACAGCTCCATATTATGTAATTAATTTTAACAAAGAAAAAAATGAGATTATTTTGGGAAGCAATGAGGATTTATTTAGAGAATATCTTATTGCAAATGAAATAAATCTTTTTAAATATAATAGTTTAAAAGAAATTGATGGAATGGAATTTTTTGCAAAGACAAGATCAAGAGACAAGTTCCATCTATGTAAAGTAGATGTTTTATCAAATGATGAAATAAAAGTTAATTTTATTGATGAGAAAGTAAGAGCAATAACTCCTGGGCAAATAGTGGCTCTTTATGATAATGAGCATAGAGTTATTGTAAGTGGATTTATAAAAAATTAAATATTGAAATAAATATGGGAGTGTATTATTACACCCCCATATTTTATTATTTATTAAAATTTAAAACTAATTCTGTAAATAAAGCACTACCCCTCCATAGAACATCTTCATTAGGAGCATAGTGACTATTATGTAATGGGAAAACTTCTTCTCCTTCTGCAGTAGTTCCTATCCAAGCAAGAACTCCTGGTTTTTCATTTAAATAAAATGAAAAATCTTCTGCAGTCATAGCTGGTTCTACGTTTACGAGAGCATCTTCTCCAAAAAGAGATTTTACATTATTGCTCATATATTCTGTTATTTTAGAATCATTATCAACAGCCATATATCCTCTTTCATAGTTTAATTCTCCAGTACAACCAGAAAGAGTACAAATACCATTTAATACTTCTTGTAGTCTTCTTTCAGCCAAATCTCTTATTTCTGGAGAGAATGTACGACAAGTTCCCTCTAAAGTACATTCACCAGCAACTATATTGTAACGACTTCCACCTATAATCTTTCCAATAGTTATAACTAAAGCTTTCATAGGATCAGAATTTCTACTAACGATAGTTTGAGTTGCTGAAACAAATTGTGCACTAGCTACAACAGCATCAATACCTTCATTAGGTTTAGCAGCGTGGCTTGGCTTACCTTTTATAGTTACAGTAAAATGATCAGATGCTGCCATAAGAGGTCCTACTTTTAATCCAACTTTTCCAAGAGGAAGATCAGGCCAAACATGCATTCCAAATACTGCATCAACTCCTTCTAGTGCCCCTTCTTTTATCATTCCTTTAGCTCCACCATCTGGAGAAAGCTCTTCAGCTGGTTGAAATATAAGCCTAACATTTCCATGAAGTTCATTTTGATACTTAGAAAGAAGCATTCCAGCACCTAAAACCATAGTTACATGGTTATCATGTCCACATGCGTGCATAACTCCTTTATTTAAAGATTTAAATGGAAGTGAAGTTTCTTCTTCTATTTGTAAGGCATCCATATCAGCTCTTAGAGCTATAGTTTTTCCAGGATATTTTCCTTTCAAGTCAGCAATAATCCCATATCCATTTATATTTTCTTTTATTTCAAAATTTCCTAATTTTTTTAACTCTCTTATGATAAGTTCTGAAGTTCTTTTTTCATTTCTTGAAATTTCAGGATATTGATGAAGTTCTCTTCTAATATTTTGTAGAGAACTTTGAATTTCCTTAGCAGAATTTATGATATTCATATTTACTCCTTTTTTTATTTTTTAGAATTCATATTTGGCTTTATTTCTGGAGGAATTAGACAAGAATATCCTTTTCCATCAGTAATTTGAATAAATTCTTTTTTTGCTAGTTTTATTAGTTCTGGATTTTCTATAAGCTTTATAGAAGCATCAGCCAAAACTTTAGAGGCGTATAACATTCCCTTTATAGCTATTTCTTCTTTTCCTTGAGAAACCATTTGCCAAGAATGAGCAGGAGTTCCAGGAACAAAGCAAGCTCCGACAAATTGGGCTGTAGGAATAACATGGCTACAATCTCCTACATCAGAAGAACCAGGAATAAAAGTTTCTTGATGAGAATATTCTACAACAAAATTAGCCATAGGAATTTTTTTATACTCATTAACTAATTGTTTTTTTCTCGTCGGAGAAACAAAAAGTAAAGACATATCACTATTTAGATCGTTATCAGAGATTGTTTTTTTTATTTCGTTAGCAAATTCCAAAGCTTGTTCACTATAAATAGGAAGAGGAATTTTTTTCATAGAGTCATATAAAACTTTTTCAAGAATTTCATTAGAAATTACATTTGAACAAGCTTTATCAAAAATTATTTCAACTTCTGTTTCGGTCATCATAGCTGCACCTTTTGCAATTTTACAAACTCTTTCATATAATTTTTTTACTTTTTCTGAGTCAGTGGAACGGATTAAATAGATGACTTCAGCGTGACTTTGAACAACATTTGGAGAAATTCCTCCTGTATCTGTAACAGCATAATGAATTCTATCTGTTGGTTCCATGTGTTCTCTCATGTAGTTTACTCCAACATTCATTAATTCTACAGCATCCAAAGCACTACGACCTAAATGAGGAGCTCCAGCAGCATGGGAAGAAATTCCTTTAAATCTAAAATATACTTGACAATTTGCTTGAAAAGAACCAGTAAGTACAGCATTTCCTCCAGCGGGGTGCCAGGTAAGAGCAACATCTAATTTATTAAATACACCAGCTCTTGCAAGATATGCTTTTCCAGATCCACCTTCTTCAGCAGGACAACCTATAAAGATAATTTTTCCTTTTTTATTATTACTTTTTAAATAATCTTTTAATAAAAGGCAGGCTCCTACAGCTGCAGTACCAAGAAGTGAATGACCACAACCGTGTCCGTTATTTATTCCTTCACGAGGAGTAGGAATTAAAGTTCCAGCTTCTTGGCTAAGCCCAGACAAGGCATCAAATTCTCCAAGTATTCCAATAACAGGAGAGCCTTCTCCATAAGAAGCTGAGAAGGCTGTTTCCATATCTGCTAAATTACTTTTTACTTCAAATCCTTGTTCGGCTAAAAGTGATTTAATAGCATTACTTGAATTAAACTCATTGAATTTTAATTCGGAATAATCCCAAATTTTATTATTCAATTCTGATAATATTTCTTGATATTTTTCCATAAATTTTCCTCTATGTTTAATTAATTTCCTTTAAAATCTTTTCCAAAGAATAAACGGCTACTTACTATAGTCACAATAAGCATACCTATTCCAAGTGCCAAAGCAACAAAAGTAGTTGTAGCAACTCCAGAAGTCATAGGCATCATAATAAATAAATTTAATAGAGCAAAGTATATAACACTAGTTACAGTATAAGATAAAGAATAGTTTGCTAAAGCAGGACTTTCCAAGTTAGGGTCACAAATACGAAGAAGTAATATACCTGTTAAGAAAACTCCAGTACTCATTCCAAGTGTTCCAATCATTTGTTCAAACCAGTATCCTTTTAAAAATCTTTTACAGAAATAGAATAAAACAAAAGTAGTAACAATATATCCTAGTATAACCATAACTAATATAGGAATAATGTAAGCAGCAACAGCTTTTATAGGAAGACTTGCTATAGCAGCGATTACAGCAAATTCTGTAAATGAACCAGAAACTTTACTTTTTATTTTATCATCTACTAGATAATTAAGTTTTAATTTATTCATAATTCCCCAAATGATAAACATAACTATCATGGCATAAGCCCATACAGATATACTGCCTAAAACAGGTACTTTAAATTTTTTCATAAAGTTTAAAACAATATAAGCTATACCACAAGCTACAAAAATAAGAGCAGCGTGGAATGCAACAGTATCAATAGAAGATGAAAGAGTAGTTTCACGTCCAACTGATTTTTGTTTTGCTATATCTTTTTCATATCCAACACGAATAGGTTCTGGAATATCAGCAGGTTTTTTTAACATTGCTGTTTGTCCGTGACGAGCTGCCCAGTTGATAAGAACAATACCAATCAAAATACCTCCAACTATACCAAAAGTAGCAGTAGTAGTAGCTACACCTTGTGAAGTTTGCCAATATGGAAGATTTAATCCAGAAAGGATATTTCCAAGAGTTCCAGCAGTTCCGTGTCCACCAACAAATCCAATTCCAAGCTCAATACCAAAAACATCATATAAATCTTGGCTACTAAACATCATATGAGTTCCATATCCAACTGCAAATTGAAGCATAGCAACTCCAAGTCCAATTCCTATTAAAGGAATTACATTTTTTAAAAAATCAGAATTTTCATTTTCTTTTCCTCCACCTATAGAAAGTCCTAAAGGTACTGCCGCCACAACAGGAACTATTAGAACACCAGGTAAAAGAGAATAAATTTTAAACCATTCTCCAGGAACTGGAAGAATATTAATACATTGAGGTCCTAATATTAAAAGTAAGAAACCTCCAATAACACCAGCAGGGATAAAACTTTTTTGGAATATTTTAACGTTCGCCCTGATAAAAACCCCTAAAAGTAAAAAAGCTCCAAGAAGCCCTAAGCTTTTTAAAAAATCTGTTAACATTGCACTAGTCATAAAAAACCTCCCTTTATTTTTAGTAATACTTAATTGTAACATTAATAAATATATTTTGTCAATTCTATATTATGATTGTTAATAAAAAAAGTGTTTTAAAATTAATTTTAATAGATTAAATTAAATCGTTTTAAATTGTAAAGAAATGAAATAAAATTTTTACATAATTTTTACATAAAAGTATAACTGCTTTAACAATTACGTATTAAAATATAAAGAAAATGGAGGTAGATATGAAAGAGGATTTAAAAGAGGAAAGAATTTTATTAACAACAAGAATACACAGTGTAAATAGAAAAGTAAGAGAAAGTTTAATGGAGGAGATTTCTCCCTTTGAAAAAAAATTTAAAAACATGACTCAAGATATAAGAGATAGAGTTGTAAAAATCGCTACAATGGCTGATGAAGAATATACAATGATTCCTATACAAGGAAGTGGGACTTATGCAGTTGAATCAGTTATAGGAACAATGATAGGGGAAGATGAAAAAGTTTTTGTAATTTCCAACGGGTTAAACGGAGATAGAATAGGAAAAATCTGTGGAAGATTAAAAGTAAACTACACAATGTATAGAGGAAGTAAAGAAAGAGCTATTGATTTAGAAAGCATAGAAAATATTTTAAAAAATAATGAAAATATAACTCATATAGCAATGGCTCATTGTGAAACTTCATCGGGGATATTAAATTCATTGGAAGCTATAAGTGAACTAGCTAGAAAATATAAAAAGTCTTTAATCCTAGATGCAACGGCAACATTTGGAGGAATGGAATTTGATGTTGCAAAATATGGAGTAGATTTTCTAATAGCCACTCCTAATGAATGTTTAGAGGGGATAGCAGGCTTTGCTTTTGTTGTAGCAAGAGTAGAATTACTAATGAAAAGAAAAGAGAAAGCATATTCTTATTCATTAGATATGTATGACCAATGGGAATATATAGAAAAGACAAATGGTCTATGGAGATTTACTCCTCCAGTTCAAGCTGTGAAAGCTTTTTCAGTGGCTTTGGACAAACTAGAAAAAGAGGGCGGAATAAAAGTAAGAGAAAAAAGATACAATAGAAATTATAATACTTTAAAGAATGGAATGAAAAAATTAGGTTTTGACTTTTTAGTTCCAGAAGAAAGTCAATCTCCATTTTTATTATCATTTACATTTCCTAAGAAAATAGATTATAATTTTGAAAAATTATATAAAGAATTAAAAGAAGACGGATTTATAATAGATAGAGATGAACTTATAGAAAATCATATTTTTAGAATCGGTGTAGTAGGAGATATAGATTCAGAATCTATAGAAAAATTTCTAAAAAATTTAAAAAAAATAGTTTAGTCTTTTAGAAAAATTATTTGTTTTCTTTGAAAATGAATAGTTTTTTTTGATTTATAAAAAATTGTTGACAAAATTGATATAATATGGTAGAATTTCTGAAGTGGAGAGCTATCCTAATTGGTAAGGAATCGGTCTTGAAAACCGACGCCGTAAGGCTTTAGAGTTCGAGTCTCTAGTTCTCCGCCAGTGGTGAAATGGCAGAGCTGGCCGAATGCGCTCCCCTGCTAAGGGAGTGTACCAGCTAAAACTGGTACCGAGAGTTCAAATCTCTCTTTCACCGCCATTTTGATATCAAGGGTAGTGATACTACCTTTTTTTATTATAAGTACTCGTAGCTCAATTGGATAGAGCACTTGACTACGGATCAGGGTGTTGGGGGTTCGATTCCTCTCGAGTACGCCATTTTTAGATATCAAAGGTTGTAGAAATGCAACCTTTTTTATTTATTCTTAGGTATTTTTAATATTGCAAAAGCAATTTAAATAACAAAATTTTTAAGGAGGGAAAATGAAAAAGATTATTAAAAAGTTTTTAGGTTTGGCTATGTTCTCACTTACTTTTATCACAGCAAGTGCTGAGGAGTTTAAAGGACAGATAATGTTTAATGGATCATCATCATTAGCTCCAGTTATTTCAAAAATATCTACAGATTTTATAGAAGGATATGTAACTTGGGATAAGGTAAATCCAGAATTTCCTAAAAAAAATATAGCTATATATGTATCTGCTGGTGGATCTGGAGCAGGAGTTAAAAGTGTAATAGAGGGTGTAAGTGATTTTGGTATGGTTGCTAGACTTGTAAAGGATAGCGAAAAAGCTAAAATAAAAAATTATAAAGAATTTGTTGTAGCATCAGATGCTCTTACAATTTCAGTTAATAAAGAAAACCCTATATTAAAATATCAAAAAGATATATCTAGTGAAACTCTAAAAAAAATATTCTCTGGAGAATATAAATATTGGAGTGATGTAGATTCAAGACTTGAGAAAAAAGAAATTGTTGTAGTTACTAGAGATTTTGGTGGAGGAGCCCATGAGGTTTTCCAAAAATCTGTAATGGGAAAAACAGATGTTAAAGCCGATGCTATTCAAGCACCATCAATGGGAGCTTTAGCAACTAAAATAGTTGAAAATAAATATGCTATTGGTTATGCTTCATTTGGAATGTATAATCAAAACAAAGATAAAATAGAAGCTTTTGCAGTTGATGGAGTAGAACCAACTGTTGAAAATATTTTATCTAATGCTTATAAAATTCAAAGACCTCTTTTATTTATGAAGAGTGGAGAATTAACACCACAAGAAAGAGCTTTTGTTGATTATGTATTCTCAGAAAAAGGAATGGAAGCAGTAAGTAAAAGTGGATATATTCCAGTTAAATAGTTAGATAATTTTTTAGGGCTGAGTTATCAGCCCTTTTTTAAGATAAGGTGATTATTTTTGGATTGGAAAAAATTAGATAAATTTTTTGAATATTTTACAAGGGGAATTACTTTTTTTTCATTTTTTATTTTGAGTTTTATAATAATCTTTATAGTAAAAGAGAGCTTGCCACTTTTCAAAGAGATTGGAGTTATTGATTTTATTTTTGGAAAAAGATGGTATCCTTCATCATATAGCAATCCAGCTATGGGAATATTTAATATAATTTTAGCAACAATTTATATTTCAGTTTTAAGTATTGTGATTGCTTTTCCTATTGGTTTAGGTTGTAGTATATTTTTATCCTGTATCTTGGAGGAAAAAACAAAAAATATTTTAAAACCTTATATAGATATTTTAGCAGGAATCCCATCAGTTATTTATGGATTTTTGGGGCTTATTATAGTTGTTAAATTTTTTGAAATATTGGGACGTCCATCAGGAGAAAGTGTTTTATCAGGAGGAGTAGTTTTAAGTATAATGGTTTTACCTTTTATGATAGATGTGTGCCAAGAAACTATGACAAAATTAAGAAAAAAATATGAAAATTCATCAAAAAGTTTAGGGATTTCTAAATGGTATATGATAAGTGAGCTTATAGTTCCAGCCTCTAAAAAAGCTATGGTTGTAAGTATAATTTTAGGGCTTGGTCGTGCTTTAGGTGAAACTATGGCTGTTATGATGGTAATTGGAAATGCACCAATATTTCCAAAACTTTTTGGAAAGGCTCAGACGATTTCATCTCTTATAGCTCTTGAAATGGGAATGGCTGAGGTAGGAAGTGTTCATTATAGTGGTCTGTTTGCCTCAGGTCTTTGTCTTATGATAATGATACTTTTAATAAATTTTTTAGTGGAGTTTATTAAAAACAGATATTTAGGTGATGAAGTATGAGAAAAAAAGAGATATTTTACAGAGGTTTAACTTATATAAGTGGAGCTCTGGTATTTTTTCTTGTGGGATTTTTATTTTTATATATTTTTTTAAAAGGTTATAAGGTTATAAATCTAAATTTTTTATTAGATGTTCCTCAAGGAATGGTTTTAGGACAAGAGGGTGGAATAGCTCCTGCAATAATAGGAAGTTTTTTATCAACATTTATAGCTTGTGGAGTAGCTGGATTTTTTGGAATTTTTACAAGTATATATTTAGTTTTTTATGAAAAAAATCAAAGAAAAATAAAAATTATTCAAAGTATTATAAAATGTATTGGAGGAATTCCATCAATAGTTTTTGGATTATTTGGTTATACTCTTTTTACTCTTTATTTTGGATTTGGGAAATCTATTATTTCTGGTGGATTAACTTTGGGGATAATGATATTTCCAGTTGTAGAGATAAGAATTGAAAAATCTTTAAGAGAGATAGATGAAAATATTTTAAAGGCATCTTACTCAATGGGAGTTTCAAAATTTTATACAATTTATAAAATAGGAATTCCATATTGTTTGAAAGAGATAATGGCAAGTATTCTTCTTGGATATAATTATGCCATCGGAGCAACAGCTCCTATAATGTTTTGTATGGCTGTTATAAATTCTCCAATATCTTTTGATATAAAAAAACCTGCTATGTCATTATCATATCATCTTTATACTCTTATGACCCAAGGAATTTCTATGGAGATGGCATATGGGACAGCTTTTATTTTACTAGCTTTAATTGTAGTAGTAACAATAATATTTCAAATTTTATTAAGGAAGAGAGATGAATAAAATGGATAAAATTTTGGAAGTGAAAAATTTTTCAGTAAGTTATGATGATAAAAAAATTCTAAAAAATATTAATATGTATATAGATAGAAATAAAATAACTGCAATAATAGGTCCAAGTGGTTGTGGAAAATCAACTTTTTTAAAGAGTTTGAATATGATGATAACCGAAGAAAAAGGAGCTAAAATTTTTGGAGATATATTTTTTGAGGGAAAAAATATAAAAGATTTTGAAGTTGAAAATTTAAGAAAAAATATTGGGTTAGTTTTTCAAACTCCTACACCATTTCCATTTTCTATTTATAAAAATATGACTTATGCTCCTATATATTATGGAATAAAAGATAAAAATCAATTAGATAATTTGGTAAAAGAAAAACTAAAACTTGCTGGACTTTATGATGAAATAAAAGATGAAATAAATAAATCAGCTCTCTCATTAAGCGGAGGACAACAACAAAGACTTTGTATAGCAAGGGAACTTACAGTTGAACCAGAAGTTTTACTTTTAGATGAGCCTTGTTCAGCTCTCGATATTCAAAATACAATAAAGATTGAAGAGATGCTAAAGAATTTATCTAAAAACTATACTATTATAATAGTAACTCACAATCTAGCACAAGCCAAAAGAATAGCAGATAAGACAGCTTTTTTCTTTGATGGAGAGTTGGTGGAATATGAGGATACAGAAAAAATATTTTCAAATCCAAGTGATGAAAAAACTAAAAAATATATAAATGGAATATTTGGATAAAATAAAAGTTGCTGTGATTATTGAAGTAAAATAATCGTAGCAATTTTTTATTTACTTAGATTTTACAGAATATAAATAATAAATTAACATCTGTTTTATATAATTTGCTCGAAAGTAAAAGTTTAAGGAGGAGATTTATGATAAGCAGAAAAAAAATAATGTTAATGGCAATGTCATTAATGGCAGTTTCAAGTTTTGCACAAGCAAAATATGTATTTTATTTTATAGGTGACGGAATGGGAGCTGGTCAAAGACAAATTTCAGAAGAGTACAAGAAAAATGTTTTGAAAAAAGATGGAAAACTTTTATTAAACTCTTTACCAGCAACAGCAATAACAACAACATACTCAGCAGATACATTAATCACAGACTCAGCAGCAGCAGGTACAGCTTTAGCAACAGGACATAAAACAAACAACGGATATATTGCAAAAGATACAAAAGGAAATAATTTAAAAACTTTACTTGAAATAGCTCAAGATAAAGGAATGTCAACAGGACTTGTAACAACTACAAGAATAACTCACGCAACTCCAGCAGTTTTTGCATCTCATAATATAGATAGAGATGATGAAAATGGAATAGCAGAAGACTATGTAAAAAGTAATGTAGATTATTTTGCTGGTGGAGGATACAGACACTTTGCAGCTAAAGGTGGAGAACTTTCTAGTAAAAGAAAAGATGGAAGAGATCTGATAAAAGAATTTCAAGATAAAGGATATAAAACTTTTATAGGAGAAAAATCAACACAAGATTTTGAAAAATGGTCTCCAAAAGCTGGAGAAAAAGCTTTTGCAGCATTTAAAGCATCTCATATGCCATACACAGTAGATGATATTCAAGAAACTTTACCTACTTTAAAAGAAATGACAGCAAAAGGAATTGATTTATTATCTCAAGATAAAGATGGATTCTTTATGATGGTAGAGGGAGGAAGAATAGACCACGCATCTCATGCTCAAGACGCTGTCGGAACTATTTATGATACATTAGCTTTTGATGATGCTATAAAAACAGCTTATGAATTTTATGAAAAACACTCTCAAGATACATTAATAGTAGTAGCAGCTGACCACGAAACAGGTGGAATGGGACTTGGATTTGGAAATAATTACTTCTTAAAATTAGATGAATTAAAAAATGTAAAAGTTTCTATCGAAGATACTCTTCAAAAAGCATATACTGGAAACAGAGACGAATACTTTAAATATATAGCTGAAAATATGGGACTTACAGCTTTAACTTCTGATGAAAAACAAAAAATAGAACAAGCAATGGATTTAGAAGCTAAAGACAAAGATGCAAGTAAAAACTTTGGTGGATATAGCCCAACTTCTATAGCAGTGGCTCATATAATTTCTGAAAGAGCTGGAATGCAATGGACATCTTATGCTCATACAGCAGTTCAAGTACCTTTAGCAACTATTGGAGAGGGAGCAGACAAATTTGTAGGATTTAAAGATAATACAGAAGTTGCAAAACTTATTGCTGAAAGTATGGGAGCAAAAATAAAATAGATATTTTGTAGGATTTAGGAGAAAAATTTTGAAAAAGATAGTAATAATCCTCATAACTATCTTCCTCGCCCTTTTAGTTTGCCATGCAGAATTAAAAGGGCATATTTTTAATAAAGAAGTTATAGGAAAAGTTTTGAGTGTAGATAATGAAAATACAATAGTACAAGGAATATCAAAAATAGGAAGTCAAAGAATAGAAGTTAAAATTTTGACTGGAGAGCAAAAAGGAAAAGTTTTAGAGATAAATAATCTTTTAAGTGGAAGTATGGAGTATGATGAATTTTATGAAACAGGGGATAAAGTTCTTATGACAATTTTTGAAGATGACGGAAAATTAGTTGGAAAAGTTTTATCACTTTTAAGATTGGATAAAATAATAATTTTGGGATTTATTTTTATTTCACTTTTGCTTGTTTATGCTAGAAGTATAGGACTAAAATCACTTTTATCATTTATTGGAAGTGTTGCAATAATTTGGAATTTTCTTATACCAGCTCTAAAAAATGGAGAAAATGTATTTTTAATCACTGTGGCGACTTTGATATTTTTATCGGGATTAATAATATTTTTGGTAGCTGGATTTACTAAAAAAGGTTTCACAGCTTTTCTCGGGACAATGTCGGGACTTTTTGTAACAGCTCTTTTGACTTTTTTATTCGGTGGAACTTTTAAGATAGATGGAATGAATCAGCCCTTTGCTCAGAGTGTTTTGTTTGCAAGTTCAATGAGAATAAATATTTTAGATATTTTTTACTCAGCTATTGTTATAGGAGCAAGTGGGGCAGCGATGGATATTGCAATGGATATGTCAGCTACAATTGAGGAACTGAAATATCATAATCCAACATTAACTAGAAGACAACTTATAAAATCTGGTTTTAATGTTGGAAGATCAGTTATAGGAACAATGACAACAACTTTACTTCTTGCATATTCTGGTGGATTTTTAACTTTGATGATTTTATTTTTGGAAAGAGATACAACCTTACTTCAGATACTTAATATGAAAATAGTTACTTCTGAAATTATAAAAATAATAATTGGTAGTATTGGACTTACAGTTGTGGCACCAATGACAACTTATATAGGTTCTTATATATACTCTCTAAATTGTTCTCCCAAAGAAAAATAAGGTAGCGACTACTACCTTATTTTTTTCTATATTATTTTCCAAAAGTACAATTTGGATAGTGACAAATTTCACAACTTTGACAAAGACCGCCAGTAGCATATCTCATAATATCTGCTTTTGTTAATTTTTCTCCAGTCATAACTCTTCCAAGAACTAAATCAAAAACGGTTTTTTTAGCAAACATTACACAACCTGGAAGTCCCATCATTGGAATATCTCCAAGATATGATAAAAGGAACATTGAACCAGGTAAAACTGGAGCTCCATAACTTATAAGTTTTCCACCAAGTTCAATAATAGATGTAGGAGTCATATCATCAGGGTCAACAGACATTCCCCCAGTAAAAATAATCATAGTGGCTCCCTTATCTAAAAATTCTCTCGCTTTTTCTTTTATTATCTCTTTATCATCTGGACAAAGAGCTTGTCCAATTATTTCTGAGTTATATGGTTTAAGTTTTTCTAAAATGACAGGACCAAATTTATCTTCAATTCTTCCATAAAAAACTTCATTTCCAGTAGTGATAATACCTACTTTGTATTTTTTATATGGTCTGACATTTAAGATAGGCTCTTTTATCAAATCCTTTGCTCTGTCCATTTTTTCTTTTTCAATAACTAAAGGGATAATTCTAGCTCCTCCAACAAGTTCTCCTTTTTTTACAGGAATATTATTAGGAAGAGTGGCAAAAGAAATCTCTCCAAGCATATTAAGTTCAAAAAGTTTTTCGCTATCAACTTTTAAAATTCCATCAATAGAAGAGTTAAAATTTATTTTTCCCTCTTTTATTTCACTACCTAAAGATATATTTTCTCCTTGTCCAAGTTTTCCAAGAATCATTGCTCCCTCATTTTCGTGGATTTTATCTTCTCCAAGTTCAAATACAAAAATATGGTCTTTTCCAAGTCTTAAAAGATGAGGAATATCTTCTTCAGTAATTATATGTCCTTTTTTAAAAGCTCTTCCCTTAAACTCTCCAGGAATAATTTCTGTTATATCGTGTTGTAAAACATGGCCAACTGCCTCAGTTGTTTTTATTTTTTTCATCATCTATTTTTTCCCTCCTTTGAGAATAAATAATTATATAATACCATAACTAAAAAACTAACTACTAAAATTACACCTAAGAAAAAATTAGCAGTTTGAGAATCTCCACTTTCAACAGCTGAATATATTGCCATTGAAATTGTTTGAGTTTTTCCTGGAATATTACCGACAAGCATTAGTGTTGCTCCAAACTCTCCCATAGCTCTTCCAAAAGATAAAACCATTCCTGATAAAATATTTCTTTTTATAAGAGGAATAGTTATTTTTTTTAAAATTTGAAAATCACTTGCTCCCAACTGTTGAGCCACTTCACTATAAATTGGGTCTAGGGAAGATATTCCAGTTTTTACACTATTATACATAAGTGGAAGAGAAACTATAGATGTAGTGATTATTCCAGCCCACCAAGAAAAAATAATAGTGATATTAAAATTTTTATATAAGAAACTTCCAATTACTCCATTTTTTCCAAGAATCAGAATTAAAATATATCCAAGAACTGTTGGAGAGATAAAAAGAGAGATATTAATAAACATCTCTACAATATTTTTTATTTTTTCACTGGTTTTATTTAAGAAATAAACCAATAAAATTGAAATAAAAGTAATTACAATAACTGAAATAATTGAAATTTTTAGTGTTAGTGCTATAATGCCTAAATTTAAAGAGTTCATAATTATTTACCAATCATTTCAAAATTATATTTTTCATAATAAGTTTTAGCTTTTGAAGATTTTAAAAATTCATAAAATTTAATAACCTCTTTAGAATTTTTATCTTTTATTATTCCATAACTATAAATTATCGGTTTGTGTAACTCTTCTGGAATAATATAGGAGATTATTGAATTTTTCATAAGTTTAGCATCAGTTTTGTAGATAAAAGCATAATCCACCTCACCAATTTCAACATATTGCATAGCACTTCTTACATCTTTTGAAAAAATAATATTGGATTTTATCTCATTCCAAAGATTAGAATTTTCTAGAATTTGTTTAGCATATCTACCGGCAGGAACAGTTTCAGGAGTTCCAATAGCGATTTTATGTTTTAAAATTTTTGAAAGATCATCAATTTTTTCTTTTCCAGCAATAACCATTCTATTTTTTAAAATATCTTGATGATTATTTTCTTCAATCAATCCTTTTTTATTTAAATCGTCTAAATCAGATTTTGATGCAAAGAAAACTATATCCACAGGAGCTCCACCAATAATTTGATTTTTTAAAGCTCCAGAACCACCAAGATTGATATTTATTTTAATATTTTTATTTTCTTTTTGAAATTCTGAAGATAATTCATATATGACTTCTTTAAGACTTGCAGCAGCACTTATAGTGATCTCTTTTTCCTTTTCTTTACCACAACCAATAATTAAAATTGTTAAACTAACTAATAAAATTTTAAAAATATTTTTCATAAAACACCTCCATCAAATGAATGAGCCTTCTACTGATTCTAACAAATTTATCAAAATATATCAAGGGTATTTAATTGAAAAAAAACTAAAAAAATATTATAATTTATTGAAAGAAAAATAACGAGGTGAAAAATGTTTAGAGTGGCTATAATTTGTATGAGTGATAAAGGTTCAAAAGGTGAAAGAGAGGATATTTCAACAAAAGTTATAGAAGAAATAACAATAAAAAATGGATATGAGGTTGTAAAAAAAATTCTTATCCCAGATAAATATGAAGAAATTCAAAAAAATTTAATAGAAATCTGTGATAACAATCAAGCAGACTTAATAATTACAACTGGAGGAACAGGATTTGCCAAAAGAGATATAACTCCAGAGGCAACTGAGTCAGTAATAGAAAGAAAAGTTCCGGGAATTTCTGAGGCAATAAGAAATTATTCCATGACAATTACCAAAAAAGCTATGCTTTCAAGAGGAGTTTCAGGAATAAGAAAAGAAACACTTATTATAAATCTTCCAGGAAGTCCAAAAGCTGTAAGAGAATCTTTAGAATATATTATCCCTGAGCTTTGGCACGGATTGGAGATTTTAACAGGCAAGGCTTTTGATTGTGCTAGAAAGTAAAATGTGATATAATAATATGAATGAAAATAATTTTATAAGGAAGTAAAATGGAAGATTATATATTAAATATTTTATCAAAATTTAGTTATCTTGGAATATTTTTCTTAATATTTATAGAAAATGTATTTCCACCAATTCCATCAGAACTTATTTTAGTTTTTGGAGGATTTATTTCAAAAAGTTTGAATTTAAACTTTTTATTATTGGTAGTTTTTGCAACTTTAGGGTCTAGTACAGGGGCAATAATTTTATATTATGCTGGGAAAAAAATTCCTCTTGAAAAAATGGAGAGTTTTCTTGAGAAAAAATGGGTAAAAAGACTTGGATTTAAACCAGGAGATATAAAGAAAAGTTTGAAATATTTTGAGAAATATAGTACCTTTGCAGTATTTTTTGGAAGATGTATTCCTGTTGTCAGAAGTCTTATCTCTATTCCTGCAGGAATGCAAAATATGAGTTTAAGAAAATTTTTAATCTATACAACAATTGGAAGTGGAATTTGGAATACCCTTTTAATATATATAGGTAGGGTTACTCAAGACAAATGGAAAGAGGGACTTTTAATTTTAGAAAGATATTCAAATAGAATTTTAGGTTTAATAGTTTTAGCTTTTGTTATAAAATTTTTAGTGAAAAGATTTTTGAAAAAAAGAAAAAAATCAGAAGAGGGAAAAGATGAATGATCAGTTTGGAAGAGAGATAAACTATCTTAGAATTTCTTTAACAGATAATTGTAATTTAAGATGTATTTATTGCACTCCAAATCTGATTCATAAAAACAATATTCTTTCTTTTGAAGATATTTCAAAAATTATTGGAGTGGTAAAAGAATTAGGAATAAAAAAAATAAGGTTAACAGGTGGTGAGCCTCTCCTTAGAAATGATTTAAATAAAATTATTTCAAAAATAAAAGATACTGGAATAAATGAAATATATCTTACAACAAATGGAATTTTATTAGAAGAGAAAATTGAAGAACTAAAAGAGGCTGGACTTTGTGGAGTTAATATAAGTCTTGATACATTAGTTGGAGAAATTTTTAAGAAAATAACTAGAGGTGGAGATATCCAAAAAGTTTTGAGAGGGATAGAAAAATCTTTAGAACTTGGATTAAAAGTTAAAATAAATTCTGTAATAATAAAAGGGATAAATGAAAAATTTGAAGATTTAGTAAGATTAACAGAAAATAAAAATATCGATGTAAGATTTATTGAGCTTATGCCAATAGGTGAAGGAAAAAATTATCAAGGGATAGACAATCAAGAAATTTTAGAAAATTTAAAAAAATACTTTGAAATAAATGAGGAAAATTTTGAAATAAATGGTGTAGCGAAATATTTCAGAATAAAAAATTTTAAAGGAAGAGTTGGATTTATAAGTCCTATTCATAGTTGTTTCTGTGAAACTTGCAATAAAATAAGAATTACATCTTCTGGTGAAATAAAAAGATGCTTAAATGAAAAAGGAAGATTTAATATAAAAAATATTAACGAAATTGAAATAAAAGAAATATTGAAAAATGAAATAATGAGTAAACCAGAAAAACATCTTTTTGGTGAGAGAAAAGATAACAAAGAAGAAAAAAATATGAATGAGATTGGTGGATAAAATGGGAATAATAAAAGCAGTTTGTATCAGTGAAAAAAGAGGAACTGATAAAAAAAATATACATAAATGTGAAGTGATTAAAGGTTTTGGTCTAAAAAATGATGCTCACGGAGGAGATTGGCATCGTCAAGTAAGCCTTATATCTTTTGAAAAAATTGAGGAGTTTAAAAAAAGAGGTGGAGATGTTGTTGATGGTTCTTTTGGAGAAAATCTTATTGTTACAGAGATAGAACTTACAACACTTCCAATAGGAACAAAGTTAAAAATAAATGATGTTGTTTTAGAGGTTACACAGATTGGAAAAGAGTGTCATTCTCACTGTGAAATATTTAAAAAAGTGGGAGATTGTATAATGCCAAGAGAGGGAATTTTTGCAAGAGTTTTAGTTGGTGGATTTATAGAAGAGGGAGATGCAATCCAAGTAGTAGAATAATGGAGGAAAAATGGAATTTTCACATTTTAATAAAGATGGAAAAGCATATATGGTAGATGTCAGTGAAAAAAATAAAACTAAAAGGGAGGCAAGAGCTTTTGGAAAGATAAAAGTTTCACAAGAGGTTATTGAAAAACTTACAAATCATCAGATGAAAAAAGGGGAAGTTTTAGGAGTAGCTAGAGTTGCAGGAATAATGGGAATGAAAAAAACTAGTGATATTATTCCAATGTGTCATCCTATTTTTATGAGTGGTTGTGAAATAGATTTTGAAATAAAAGAAGAGTTAGGAGAGATACATATTTATTCTACAGCAAAAACTGTTGGAGAAACAGGAATAGAGATGGAGGCTTTGACAGGAGTAACTACAGCGGCTCTTACAATTTATGATATGTGTAAAAGTGTAGATAAAAGAATGATTATTTCTGATATTCATCTTTTAACAAAAACTGGTGGAAAAAGCGGAGATTTTAAATTTTAATGAATGATGGGAGGAAAATTTTCCTCTTTTTATTTTTTGTAGAAAATTAGAGAAAAAAATAAAAATATGGTAAAATAAATATATAAATACAAAAAGTATCTAGGGAGTAAATATGACAAAATATAAAATTTTAGATATTTTAATAAAAAATAAAGGGAATTTCATTTCTGGAGAGACGTTAAGTGAAGAATTAAATGTTTCTAGAACAGCTATTTGGAAAGGGGTAAAATCTTTAAAAGATAAAGGATATAATATTATTGGTGTAAATAACAAAGGATATTGTTTGATGGAAGACAATAATATATCAGATTACGAAATAAAAAATACAATAAAATGTCAAGAGATAGGAAAAGAAATTTTATATTTTAAACAGATAGATTCTACTAATACTTATTTAAAAAAAGAGTCTGAAACTTTAGAACATGGGTGTGTAGTTATTGCAGAAGAACAAATTCATGGAAGGGCTAAAAATGCAAAGACTTTTTATTCTCCTAAAGAAAATGGAATTTATATGAGTATATTACTTAAAAAAAATATTTTTTCAGATTCGTTAAAACTTTTAACATTAACAGTTTTCTTAGCAGTTATAAAAGGAATTAAAAAAACGACAGGATTAGATCCTCAAACAGACTGGAATAGTATTTTAATAAATGATAAAAAAGTAGCGGGAATTTTGATTGAATGTAGTCTTGAATGTGATACTAATAATATAGAAAATGCAGTTATAGGTATTGGGATAAATGTTAATAATCAAAATTTTCCAAAAGAATTAAAAGATAAAGTGACTTCTCTAAGAATAGAAACAGAAAAAGAGATAAATAGAAAAGATTTGATTTGTAATATTTTGGAAGAGATTGAAAAATTAATTTGTGATGAAAGATATATTTTTGATAGAAAGAAAAATATTTTAGAGTATTGCCATTACTTTAAATTTTTAAATAAAAATGTGTTGGTAAGTAGTAGTAATAGAAAAATTTCAGGAAAATTAATAGAAATAAATGAAAAAGGTGGAGTAGTTCTTCTAAAAGAAAATAATAAAAAAGAGGTTCTTTATAGTGGAATAATAAAAGAGCTAGAAAATATGTAAGATTTATTAGATGGACTATTAAAAATTTGATAGTTCTTTTATTTTTTTGTTGACAGTTATTTTTAATTAAAGTATAATATTTTTGATTTATACTGTATACAGTATCTTAAGGGAGGGGCTATGAAAAATTTAAAAATAACAGAAACAGCTTTTAGAGACGGGGCACAATCATTAATAGCAACAAGACTTACAACTGAAGAAATAATGCCGATAATTGAAA